>Ga0209232_1001530_pt1 | contig 12356 bp, 22 predicted proteins | sample ETNvirenome_2_60_FD_184066 | JGI IMG/M metagenome (GOLD analysis project Ga0209232, IMG submission 184066) | Marine viral communities from the Pacific Ocean - ETNP_2_60 (SPAdes) (version 2) | ecosystem: Environmental > Aquatic > Marine > Oceanic | place: Pacific Ocean | collected 2013-06-22
AATTCTTTTATAAGTTGGTCTCTAGTCCACTTTTGTAGATTACGACCTTTTGCTTTAGCTGATTGTGTTTTCATCCTTCACAGGCTATACATTCTACTTCGTCTAATTTTATTCTAGGTACTTTAATATTTACATTCTCTACATTTCTTGCAGCATTTGACCTGAAGTAATATAAAGATTTTAATTTATTCATACCGTACCAATGAACATCATTGACATACTGCATGTAGTCATCATGTATTTCCTGAGCCTCCGTTGTCTTAGGCAAAGTAAAAAATAAATTTACTGATTGTGCCTGGCATATATATTGTTGCCTTTGATATGCATGCTCTACTATCCATATCTGATTTATTTCGTTAGCTGTTTTGAATATTTCTTTTTCTTCTTTTGTTAGTATATCTAGTTGCTGTACACTTCCTTCATGTGCAGTAATACTTTTCCAGGCTTCTTCTAGTTTTTTTCCTCTAAGTTTTTTTCGTTTGAAGAGCTTTGCGAGGTATTTGTTTTTGACCTGGTAAGAGCCTGATAAAGTTTTGTGGGTATATGCATTAGCACGGTAAGGCTCAATAGAAGGACTAGTCCCACTACAAATAATACCAGAGCTAGCATTAGGAGCAACAGCAAGAAGGTTAGCATTACGAAGCTCCCCACCATGTAAGTCAGGACATTCACCACGTAACTCACAAAGTCTCTTAGAAGCTTCTGTGGCTGAATTTTTAATAAAGCTAAATGCCTTATGGTTAAAGCTCGTAGCAAAGATGCTTTCAAACGAAATGTTTTTAGACTGGAGATAAGCATGGAAACCCATTGCTCCCAGACCGAGAGACCTTTCTCTATAAGCAGAGTAAGCAGACTTAACAAAGCCTTCTTTGCCGTGTTTGATATAGTTTTTAAAACGTTTAAAATTCGCAATGTAACCTCCTAAGTGCTTTGTATCTACAGCATTCTCTATGTAGTGTTCAATAATATTATCCAGCATTGTTATCAAATCTTGAATAAACAATGGTTCTTTAGACCAGGTATCAAAGTGTTCTAAGTTTACACTAGATAAACAACACACGGCTGTACGTTCTTCATCTGTAGGTAGTGTAATCTCTGAACATAAATTACTTTGTTTTATACTCAGACCTAATTCTTTTTGTGGCTCAGGAAGATTATCATTACATGTATCTATATTGACCATGTAAGGTTCTCCAGTCTCAGCCCTGGCATTTAATATTTGCCACCACAAGTCTCTAGCTTTTACAGTTCTTACTGCTTCTTTTGTTTTAGGGTCTATCAATCTCCAGTCTGTATCTTCTTTTACTGCTTTGAGATAATCATTAGTTATGTTGACTCCGTTATGTAGGTTAAGAGATTTTCTATTTATATCTCCACCAGACTCTTTCCTGATATTTATAAACTCTTCTATCTCAGGATGTGATATGTCCATGTATGCTGCATAACTACCACGTCTTGTAGTGCCTTGATTGAAGGCAAGCATTTGTGAGTCTACTACATGGATGAAAGGAATACTTCCAGTAGAACGAGAGCCATGAGTAGTAGATATGCCATTACTCCTAACATCCCCCCAATATCCACCAATCCCTCCACCTGAGCTTGCGAGCCATATATTTTCATCATAATGAGCAGAAAGACCATCCCTACTGTCAGGTACATAATTAAGAAAACAACTGATAGGAAGCCCACGGGTTGTGCCTCCGTTACTAAGTATAGGAGTGCTGAACATGAACCAGCGATTGGAACAGTACGAGTAAAGTCTTTGAGCCAATTCAAAATCCACTTCACCTTTGTATGTTGCTCCGAAGATGGAGGCTCTTGCGAATGCTTCTTGTGCATGTGTTTCATTATCCCATAAATATCTATCTTTTAAAGTATCTAAACTAAATTTATCAAACTCTTTTTCTTTATCATAATCTATTGTTATACCTAGATAAGGCTTTGTCCCTACTTTATCTTCCATTGTTCCTCTCTGTATGTATGGCTATTATTGCATAATGTATTATTTTAAATAGCTCTTTTTCTTTTTCGTCCTTCTTCCCACATCGCATAGCATATTTCATTATGTTGCCAATACAAAAACCTTCACCGTGTCCAGCATCAATAATCATATCAGTTGCTTGGTACTTACCTTTTCCATAATGCTGGTCGTAAGTATTTCCAATATAAGCTTTTACTTCATTTAAGATTTTATCTTCACTAAACTTATACTTCATTAGAACTGTATTCCTGTATTAACTCCTAACCCTGAAGGTGTTTCTACTTTCTTTTCTAATAATAAAGTATAGTCTATATCTTCTAGCTTATGTCCTTTCTTAACTAAAACCTTTATCTTTTGTTGTACCCATTTCAAAGTCCAGGCTGATAAGTGTAAAGTCTTTTGATGAAAGTAATGAGTTTGTGATGGTATCATTGTCATCATATCTTTCTTCACTTCACTATCAACAACAGGCTTCATAGTGTTTCTTTCTTCTTCAGATAAGCATTCAAATCTTATCCAATCATACAACACTTGATAACTTTTCTTTCGTATAGCTTTTGCTTTTCTTGCATTCATATAGTTGATGAGTCGTAATTTTTAACTAACTTCCAATAACTTAATAAACTGTTAAACATTTCTACATGTTTTATATGTGAGTCTTCGTCCCAGATATGTACTAATGCTAAATCTGTTTGCTCTCTGTCAACAAATACAGACACACGTTGAGGACTATCAAAGCCACAGCCCTGTGCATAAGCTGATAACTGCATACCATGCTCATCATATACTAATCTTGCTGGGTCTTTACCTTCCAAGCCGTCTTTGGTTTTAAAATCCACAAAGATACCTGACTTAGAATATAAGTCTATCTTACCACCATACCCTAAATCTGAGCAAAAAGAATCCTCAGCAATCCATTCCTCTTTTGGGAAGTGCTTGTCTAAAATTTTCTTTACGGCACGGTAAGATTTGTTATTTGACTTACCTTCAAATCCTCTTTCAATTAGAGCATGTATCTTAGTACCCTGGGCTGCTGCCGTTTGACCTATGTCTCTTTGAGCAGTTTTGCATCTGTAAATAAAGTCTTCGTTTGACTCGTCCTCGCCTTGTTGTAATTCAATGGAGGCTTCAAGAGCTTTATTTATTTTCCAGTTTTCTAATGAAGGTTTAGCTACAATATTAAGAACCGTAGTTACAGAAGGTACTAGCCCTTCTTTCTTGGCATCTCTTAATGTTGTGTTTCTTTCTTTACCGTTTGCACCTATGATGGTGTAAGCTGGCGACCCCTCTCTGTCATACCAATGTCCAGCTTCCGATGTGAACTTATTATTATACACCTGACTTTGCGATTTGTCGATAGGCTCTTCAGTTTTAGTCGTCATTTTTTTGTTCCTTGTCTAGCTCTTCTTTAAATGCTTTGATGACATCGCTAGAAAAAAGCTTTTGTAAGTTGACTAGATACATCCTGCTAGCATTATGGTCGCCCCCTGATACCGTCTTGAATGTATCTAATTGATTTACTATTAACTTTAACATGTTAGTATCAAAAACAATAGTACAAAATTCTTTGTCTCCTACACATAGATTATGAAACCAGTAGTCTGATTCCGTTGCTCGTATACCAGATGGTTTACTCCAGGACTCATACTCAATACAAATGTTTCCTGTTTCCATCCATCTTCCACGTTCAGATTTTACTTCTATTTTTTTGTTCTCTAACATGTCCCTAATTTTATCCTCTCGTATCTCTCCGTACTTCAAGTCTAGGTCAAATTTCTTTTGGTCTTTCTTAGTGGGTTTCACTCCAGTTCCCTCCTACCTTATACTCAGCATCTAAAGGACACCTCATATTATAGTAATCAGCAGTTTCTCTTATTGCTTTTATCCCCATCTCACCTACAAAGTCTGCTGTTTTCTCTGTAGTTTCTATCTGCCATTCATCGTGTACGTTGGCTACAATTTTGTAGTTGATTGTGTTTAACTCTAGTAAGTCAACTAATTTTACCAAAGCTCTTTTCATTACTACTGCTCCACCACATTGCAATAATGTATTTAAAGCAGCATGTTTATGTCTCAGTCTTATCTTCCTACCGTCCAGGCCTTTTAAAAATCCTTTCCTCGTTGCTGATTCAACTCTGTTCTTAAGATTGTTAAATGATGGGAGACTACTGAGAAAAGACTCTCGCATTCTTTTACCTTCTTTTCTACTTCCTCCAATGATTTTTCCAATTTTTTCGTCTCCTGCTCCGTATATGAGGGCATAGATGAAAGTTTTTGCCTGGTCTCTTGATTCAAGGCCAGCAAGTTTTTGGTTAGCTGTGTGAATATCTCCGTGTAATATCTCATTTATATACTCCTTATCTGCCATATAGTGTGCTAATAGTCTAAGCTCTAACTGACTTGCATCTATACCTACAAGCCTGTTGCCTTCATCAACAGTCCAACATTGTCGACACTCCGTTCCGTATACATTGTGTATGCTAGGAACTTGAGCCATGTTAGGATTGTTATGTGTCATCCTTCCAGTAATCGCACCGTTGCTAATTACATAACCATGAACCCTGCCGTCTTCTTCAACGGCATCTATCCAGGACTGTATCTGTGCAATTCGTTTCTGTAAAAGTAAATACTCAGCTATCAGATTAGCTTCGTGTATGTGTTCTATTTTTTTTAACGTGCCTTCATCTACGATAGGCTGTCCAGTAGGTGTAAACCTTTCAGGCTTCCATCCAAAATCTATTAAGTATTCTCCGATTTGTTTCCTACTACCTAAATTAAATTCTACTAATTGTTTTCTTACAAACTTATAATCTTTCGGCATGGGTACATCTGCAAACTTTTCTAATAGATTATTGTACTCATGCTCAGTCAGTCCTTGCTTAGATAGTGTTCCGTCTTTTTTTAAACGTGGTTCAACTTCTTTTACATCAACCCACTTAGGCTTAAACGTTTCATGTACTTCGTCTTCAACCTCCTTCCGTCTTGCGACTAACTTACTAAGTAAAGACATAGCTTGTACCATGTCAAACTTGAAGCCGTCTTTACGTTGCTGAGATATAATTTTAAAAACAGAATGTTCCAGGTCTACACATTCCTGAGAAAAACCTTTAACATGTTGTTGTAAATGATGATAAAGTTTTCTGTTTAACTTTACGTCCAGCACACAGTAGTCCAGCATGTCTTTACTGTAGATAGTAAAGTCTTCAGGTGGTGTACCTTTGTTCTGTCCTAAAAGAAAGCCCCAATTTTGTAAGCTATGGCCTTTCTCTTTATTAGGATTTATGAGTCTTGATACAACCAGGGTATCAATAATTTGCTTATCAAATAAATCAACACCGTATAAATTTTTTATTACTGGTATATCGAAACCTAGTATGTTGTGTCCTATTAGGGTGTCTGCTTCTTGGAGATGTTTGATGCCGTCTTCAATGTGGTCAGGGTCAAAAGTTCTTTCAAATCCCTCTTCATCTATTGTTACTATACACCATATCTTAGTCGCCTTAAGGTCATCAGTCTCTATGTCGAAGACTAATTTCACAATAGCAACTCCTGCTCATCTGGCTCAAGTTCTGATAAATCTTGTTCAGTTAATCTACCTGTCTCAATATCATATATTAAATTTGTAGCTAGCCCTACATCTCCTGTATATCTTGACTTCAGTATTCTAAGTTTTGTTGTCCTGGACACTAGCTCATCATCACTTTGTTGGTTTCTTTCTAAAGCAATAACACAATCAGATAACTGAGCAATACTATTAGAACCTCTCAAGTGAGATAAAGAAACTTCTATACCATTCTCATGGCCTTTGTTTCCGTCCACTCTTCGTAGGTGGCTGACTAAAATAATACCTGCTCCTGTCTCTTCAACCATACTTCTAAGCCTGGTCATAATACCGTCAATAGCTCTTCTCTCATCTCCTTCTCCGATGGCTGATACCAGCATGTGCAAGTGGTCTACTACTACCCACTTACAATCACATCCTATAATTAAGTATCGAAGTTTTGAAAAAATAGACTCAATATCATTAGTACCAAAATGAGCATGGACAAATACTCTGTCTTCGTTAAAAGTTCTATCATACATATCCTCCAATGTTTTCCTATCAAACTTATCTCTTTCTTGGTCAATGTATATCCTGGCATTTGCTTCGATAGATAGCACTCCGTCAACTGTTCGTCTCCAGTCTTCTTCAAGAGCTATGATGCCTACATTATCTGCTGTCTCATTGATAAGCCAATGTTCTAGTTCTCTGGTTACACTTGATTTACCTAGGCCTGTACCACCTGTCAATGTTAGTAGCTCGCCTTGTCTCAAACCATATAGTTTATTATTAAGTCCTTGCCATGGGTATGGGACACACTCTTTCTTTTCTCTTTGAAAGAATTGTTCTTTCTTTTCAGATACCCTTATGATACCTGATGGAGTAAAGACCTGTGCATCCCACCATGCCCTAACAAAATGCTCAAACTTTTTCTGCTTGAGCATATCATTAGCATCCTTAAACCCATTTGGTAAAGTCATTATCTTGGCCTTACCTGGCTTAAGAATAGAGGCAACCTCTTTAGATGCCTTGATGCCTGGAGCATCGCCATCAAAACAAATAACGATGTTATCAAAACTTTCTACATATTCTAAGTTTTCTTTAACATCTTTGACTGCCGATGAAGCTCCTCTCTTGATAGATACACAAGCCCACTTAGAACCCATAAGTTCATAAGCTGACATGGCATCTACCTCCCCTTCAGTTATGGTTAAAAACTTTCCACCTTCTTTAAATAAATGTTGTCCAAATAATCCTGTGCCTTGTATCTGTCCTTGGCATAAAAACTTTTTATCCCTGGTGTATCTTATCTTGTTAGCTGTTAGCTCATGCTTAATGTAGTAAGGATATATATGCTGTGCTATTTCTCCTTGGCTATCATAAACAACTTTGACTCCAAACTTCTTGGCCGTCTCAGCACTTATGCTTCTGTCTTTGAGGGATGCGAATGAAGCTCCGTGTACGTTTAACAAGGGAGCTGTCTTTGGTTCTGGGGTGTAAAATTCATCTGTATTCTGCTCAAACTTTGGGAAGAATTTGTCGCAACTAAAACATTTTGCTGACCCATCTTCGTTAATTGATAAAGCATCTGAACTGTTGCATGCTGGACATGGTAAGTGATACTTCGTAAATTTGCTTTGTTCTTTCATTGTGTCTCCAAATAGGTGCTGGGACAAGAGATGGAGAACAAATATACACTACGATATAACTTACCCCAACACCGTGCTACTTTGATGGAGTAGCCAACCATATTACTTACTCGTCCTCAGTAGAGGCTTCTACTTTAGACTCAGGCGAGGCCTGACAGATGTCTTCCAAATTCTTACGATGGACTACATTAGCTATCTGCAATGCTTCTCTTAGTATTTCAAGTGTAGATACTTTCCTTACTAAGACTTCAGCCTGCACTCGGCTATCTTTATTCTTGATGGCATTCGTATCATGCTCAGTTACTCCGTCTTGAGTTTCTATCTTCACAATCATTAGAACTCCTCGCCACCTTCAACTGAACCCAGCTCATCGCCATCGCCACTTCTATAAGATACCAGGTCAAGAACCTGCATAGCCTGGAAGTCTAGCCCTTTGAAGTCGCCATACTTGTTGCTGGTTTCCCATTCTGCATACTGCACTTTGACTTCACTTCCATTCCCTACTACTTCGTCCATAGGAACTTTGTCTTTGTCAAAAAGTTTAGGGGCTTGTCTGGTTCTACCGTCAGCTCCATTTACTTTTCTCTTGATAGTGATTGCTCTGCCTACTGGCTCTTCGTTGATACTTAGTTCTTTAACTTTATATCCACGTGCCTGGAAGTCATCAGCCGTCTTATCATCTACAACCAGGTCTACAGTATAGACTGGTTCAAACGTTGTGTTAGGGCTTGTTACTGAAGCCCAATAAGCTTTTCCACTTACTACTGCCATATATATTCTCCTAAAAAAATAATGTAGTTAGATTTAAACATACCTATAAATTCAATGCAACTACTAAATCATTAAATTTATTTTCGTCTTCTTTGAAGACAGAAACTTTAAAAATATTTTGATGTGCTTTATCTCCTTGAAGATGCTCCACCATATAACTATTGATACCGTGTTCCGTATTACAAAACTTTCTGTATTGCTCGTAATTCATTTCTCTTGTTATGAATGTAGCTTTGTCTTTACTCATACTAACTTAGCTAATAATTCTCTAAGTGTTTGTAAAGTATACCATCTGCAATCAAAATACATTGTGCCTGTATCACTATCAACTAAATAGCAAGGCTCGTCATAAGTATTCTTGCTCTTGTAAACAATAAACTTTCCGATACTTGTAATGTATAACTTCATAAACTTTCTCCGTTCATTGGTTCAGCATCTAATGGCACTCCTTCTTCTCCATACAATGCCTTAGACATATCTTCTGCACTACATGTAACTATCAAATACTCAGGGTCTGGTAGCTCTCCGTTGTTGTAAAGAGCAACAAAAAGTTCTACTGACATTACTCTTACGTTAGGCTCTTCGCCTTCTTCATACTTAGGACATAGATATAATTGTTTTACCATTAGTACCCCTGGGTCATGTGAACATAGCAGTTATCCTCTACGTTCTTAAAATAATTTTCACTTAGCTTACGGCCACATAGACATGTGTCGTTGTCTTCAATAAAGTGAGGGTGCGACTTTCCAGGATAGGCCTGCAACTGGTTTACCTGGCTAACTTCGCTTGCACTTATGCGAGGATTATTTTTAATAGTACTTTCCTCAGCCTCTTGAAGTATCGCTTTCCCTCCAGAGTTCAGGGCTTGTTCATTAGATGATGAACCTGCTAGTGTATAATTTAAATGACTTACACGTTTCTTTTCTGTCATCCCTGTTCTCCTTTAAACTTATTCTACTACAATCCTAAAAGGAAGTCTACAATCTCTTCCTTCAGGCTCTATTATCATAGCACTATCAAGTAAATACTTTTCTAATGCTTCATACAATCTTCTTCCTACGTTGCCCTTACCTTCAGTAAAGACCATATTGTTTATCTCGCCTTCAACAACATCATAATTTAATACAACACTTGTTGTCTTTGAGAACTCTAGTCTACGTATATACCTGTCCAGGTTTACACTTCTGTCCCTTTCTGGACATGCGAAGATTGGGGCTGGTTCTAAGGGGGTTAAGACTTCCAGCCCCTCTACTTCTTCTTCCTCTACTTCCTCTACAAGTGTGCCGTCATCAAATTGTTCCTCTTCAAACACAACAAAATCTTCTTCTGTAAAGACTTCATCTATTGGTTCATCAAGGTTAGCTGGCGATGGGACAAATATATTGTCTATCTCCTCAGCTAATAATTCTTGATTGCCTACAACTTCATTGATAGCTTCTGCTAACTCAATGTTGTATTCATCCATTTGTAATTTTAAAGTATTGATACCATCACGATAGACAGCCATCAACATTAAAACTTTTTCTTGTTTATTGGTGGCCTCCATCACTTGCTGTTGCATCGTATTATACTTTGCATCTAGTTCATTTAACCTTTCGATTAAATATTGTCTATCTTGTTCTATCAGATTAAACGATAAGATTAATCCAAAAGACAATCCTGATAATAGCAATACAGCTATCGTAGTCATAACGTAGTTTCTCATTTCTTTCTCCTTTTACGTTTCATTTCATCTACTATCATTGAACTTTCCCAGGCAAACCAGCCTGCTCCAATCAAAAATAATAGACCCAATAAATTATTTAGTATCTGTTCCATCTTCCACCTTCTTAATTTGAAAGCCCCAACACCAATGGGTATTGTCCAGGCCAATGATACAGTCTCTGTCTTTTATAAAGTTCCAATGTAGACTTGCCACATCGTCTCCGTATTTTGTTCCAGGCTCAACAACAGTAATGGTCTCTACCTTTGCTTTCTTGTAAGGCTCATGTCCCCATGCTCCAGCCCACATTACTACATCTCCTGGATATAAAAAGTTCTTCTCATCAAATTTCATCTTACCCTCACTTCGTCATTTGCTCTACAGTCATTTACAAAATCAATACACTCATCCATACATTCTCTAAAATGTCTTGTCCTATACTCGCCTGGAGTATCTTCATCTGCTTGACAAACCATCTCACTAAGTAAGCTGACTGCTTTATTTAATTTAGTTTTGTAATCAATTAATAATTGTTTTTCTATACTCATCTACCTTGTCCTCTATATCTTTTGTAGCTACGTTTCTTATGCTTATTCATCGTGGCCATTGCACATTTGATACGTCTACCTCTACCTCCACAGCCCTGCGATGTAGCCTTCTTAACGTGGTCTATTGTAATTATTTGTTTAGCTTTTCTCATTCTACTAAATACCTAAAGTGAGCTGGCATCTTCAGATACTCCTCCAGTTTCTCTTTCTCATAGTCGTCTGCCATCTTGTTTAAGTCTGCACCTGACATACTATCTGCTGTCTTATGAACAAACCATTCAATGACAAGCTGTAAGATAGGGTAGTCCTGTCCAGCATCCTCATAGCCCTCAACGTATGACATCACATGCTCAAGCAAATCATCTTTCAAGTCATCTCGCATGCCGTCTAGTCCTGGTATATGTCTAAGGCTTTCTTGCACTAGCTCAAGCCTGTCCTCTAAAAATCTTGTGTGTCCTTCGTGGCTCATCCGTTACCGTCCTGGTCTTCTGTTATATCTTCATCGTCCTTATTGTAGAATCTTAATTCTTCTGGCCATTTAAAATCTACGTCAAGGTAATGTCCGTTGTCAACCTCATGTGTCGTGCCGTCTTTCATTTCTATAACAAGTGTGCCGTATTTACACCAATGATGTTGTATCTCATCGTAGTCAATATCAAGATGGGATATATCGTGCTGGATTGATTGGGTATAATTAGCTTCTACTGTTTTAACTTTATTTGCCACTCTGACCCCCTGCCTTTGTTAAGACTGCATAGTCTTTCTTGCTGGCCTTACCGTCCAACAACCTATCTAATGCATTGAGTTCTTTGAGTGAGAATGATTTGATTTTATCTACGTTGACTGTCTGATGAAAGTCTGGAAACGTAATTTCTTTTTTAAATTTATATGCCATATTTATTCTCCGTTTATATAGTCTTTATAGAATATAGAACAATAAACTTTATAATGTCAAGTAGTTTTTATAAAATAATTATAAAGAAATATAAAAAAATATATTTATTCTATTAAATATTTATGATACTATACAGTCTATATAAATTATATAGGAGCAAATATATGGAAGCAGATATTTTAATTGCTGGAATTGGAATGAGCATATTAACATTATGTTTTATTGGAATATTAGTAATTGAATCAGGACTTTTTGACAGATAAGAACTGACCCTGGACAGTATTTAACTATTTCACATCTGATATTCCAGGCACAAAAAAGCCCCAATTAAGGGGCTTAAAGTGGTAGTGGTTACTTACTAACTATTATAATATTCTTTTATCTCCTCCTTAGTTGCCTCACGTTCCCAGGCATACTCTCCTATTTTAAATATCTTTGATACCTGGTCAATGTCCAGGCCGTGGTCTGAAGTCTGCTCCAGGTAATGTATCAGGCTGTCAGGGTCAAGATATTGTCCTTCATCCCAGCCTTTGCTCCATCTCTGATACTCAGGCTCACTTACAAACTTAAAAAGATTATTTTTTATATCTTTTCTTGCTTGAAAAGGGCAGATATTACTTTTTACAATATCGTCCATGTTACCAGTATATTTATCATAGCTTATAGCAAATGAGAACATCTCCTCAATTAATTCAGCTACGTATTCTGATATTGTGTAATGCATCATATTAAATGAAGCAACATTACCTTCTTTTATATCATGCTCAGTAAGATAATTATGCTCTTCTTCGCAATCAATCCAGTATCTACACTCATATAGTCCGATAGTGATACCGTATACTTTCATAATAATATTCCGTTCTTCAGCAGAATATTTATCTAAATACAAATCGTCATTTTTCATATATCTATTCTCCAATAGTTAATATGCTTTTAGTTTAATATGAAAGTAAAAGAAAAGTCAAGCAAAAAAAAGCCCCAAATTAATGGGGCTATTTATAAGGCTCTTAGCTCTAGTCAGGGAACTTCTGATTCAGTTGCCAGAGATTCATTACCTTTGCTACGTCATCGTGATTCAGTCCCAGGCTACGTCTCATAAATGTAAACGTTCTAGGGTCATCCTCTGGGACATCCTCTAAGTATTCATAGCATTGGCCACCGTTGCTGAGTTCCTCAGTTTCTATAGTGTTCCAGGCTATCTGCTTAGAGCTTGTTATATTCTCATCGTCCAGGTATTCCCTGGCTGTGTTATATCGTATCATTGTCATA
>Ga0209232_1001531_pt1 | contig 12354 bp, 14 predicted proteins | sample ETNvirenome_2_60_FD_184066 | JGI IMG/M metagenome (GOLD analysis project Ga0209232, IMG submission 184066) | Marine viral communities from the Pacific Ocean - ETNP_2_60 (SPAdes) (version 2) | ecosystem: Environmental > Aquatic > Marine > Oceanic | place: Pacific Ocean | collected 2013-06-22
TATTCTTCTATTAGAACCTTTTTTGATTGCTAAATTCTGTACCTTTTCGAATTGTGTGTTTCTACCTAAAGTAACAGCAAAATTATCTGTCGATGGATTCTCTAACTTATCACCATAAACCCAACTACATCCGTTTGTAACCAATAATTTCTTACTCATTTGTTTCCTTAATATATTCTATTACATCTCTTGTTGGTTTCCAACCAAGTTCCTCTATGGCTTCTATATCTGTACACAATGTTTCTCTCATCTCTCCCTCATATGCCATTATGTGTTCTCTTGGATAATCCTCACCGAAAGCATCAGCTATCTCATTGATTGAGTAATTTCTACCTCTACCGAACTCATATTCATTATAACCATCAATATCAATACATCTTACCAAACCATCAACTATATCATCAACGTGGGTAAAATCTCTTCGTTGTTCACCATCGCCTGTAATAGTAAGTGGTTTGTTATTTTCATACAACTTTTGAAATATACCAATTACAGTACAATAAGGACCTTCAGTAAGTTGGTAAGGACCATAGACATTGTAAAATCTACATATTGTTACATTTAGATTATATATCTCATAATATAGTTTACATAGTTCTTCACCTTGCCACTTCGTAAATGTGTAAGGATTAGAATAAACGTTCCCATGTTTAGATGACGAACCTGCGTAGATAATAGGTATGTCATTCAGTCTCGCATATTCTAAAATATTTTGTGTGGCTAAAGCGTTTGCCTTGAATGATTTTACAGGCGTATCAAAAGATGGTTGTATTCGTGCTAGTGCAGCTAGGTGAAAAATAACATCAGGCTTATCTAACTGAAACTTTTCTAATCCCCATGCACCATGTCTTGGAATATCATCAAATAATTCACATCGATGATACTTACAACCCTCTTGTTCGTTCTCTTCTTTTCCTGTCGAATAGTTATCTAAACTGACAACCTCATGCCCATCCTTGATTAACCTTTTGATGAGATTCGTGCCAATGAAACCTACTCCACCTGTGACTAATGCTTTCACTGCTTACTCCAAAATTTATCCCAACGACTGAGATAGTGTGCTTCTGAATATTCCTCTTCCCATCTAAGTCTAGCTAAATTAGAACACTCATCGTAGAAACCTGGCTCCTCTTTTAATCTAACTGCTAACTCACGAGCCTTGTGTAAATCACCCATGTCTACAGTCAGATTAGGATGACATATCTCTTGTGTATCTAATCCTCTGTAACCGATACAAGGAATACCATGCCAAGCACAATTCATAGCAAATGTTCCAGCTGCGTGTGTTCTCATTAGATGAATACCAACCTCAAAGTTTGCTAATGTGCCAATCCATTCCCTCCACAACTGATAGTGTAGATAATTTATATCCTCTATTTGGTCTTCCATCTTTTGCTTTCTACCCATCGATGGTGCGTATATCTCACACTCAGGCTGAAACACACTAGCTACCATGTATGAGTCGAATCCACCATACCAACTAACAAAGTTTCCACCCATGATTACTTTGCCAGTTCCACCCTTAGCTTTTGGTGTCATATCATCAGCTATCATCAAACTTCTCATTACAAATACTGGCTTACTTGTCATACCTCTGTAGTATTTCTTATCACTCTCATTGTGTGCGAAGATGTAATCAGCTTCCATCAAGTAATTGTGAAAATGAAACTGTCGTGTTAGAGGATAGTCTTGAAAATACCAATGAGGACCTTCTTGTTGTATAGCTATCTTATCACAATGTTTCTTCAGAGTTGCCATATTAAATTCAGGATTATTCTTAGGAACTATGACGACACCCAAGTCGTAATCATGTTTCATCTTAGGTGCGTGAACATTGTAGTGGTCGGCGTCTAACGCACACATCCATGCAAACTCTGTTCTCATATTGTTGTGGGTTACTCTATCTATCTTACCCTCAAAACCCATCTCTGAAAAAAATGCTATTTTCATATTACTGCTCTTCCTTTCATCTCTTCCCAATCCTTGTTTTTTCTAATCCAATTGTTCAAGTTCTCAACTGCTTGTAAAACCACCATGTGTCCACCTAACTTACTACAAAGACTTAATAGTGCTGATAAATCTTTTGGTAAACAATGTCCACCGAATCCCAACTCACCATCAGGACCTGGCACAGCCCAATGTGATTTACCAAGTCTCTCATCGTAAGTCGCATACTCTACTACCTTATCATAGTCTATCTTTAGGGTATCACAAAACATCTTCATCTCATTAGCGAATGAAACTTTAGTTGCTAAGAAACAATTGATGAAATACTTAACCATCTCTGCATAGACTGCATTTGTCTTTACTATTGTAACTTTAGGAAACACTTTTGAATATACTTGTCTAAGTTTGGTAGTGCATCTACGAACACCACCTAATATAATTCTGTTCTGATTCTTAAAATCCTCTATGAAATTTATCTCTGTAAGAAACTCTGGATTGAATATAACATCTACACCCTTATACTTCTTGTGTAATCTATCCGTAGTTCCTGGTGGAACTGTGGATTTAATTACTACAGTTGGTTTAGGGATATTAGCTAAGTCAACTCTATCATCTATATCCTTAACCACACTCTCAACTATATCAGTATGACAACTACCATCTTTATTCATCGGTGTTGGAACACATACAAATATAACTTCACAAGTTTCAACCAACTCAGTTAAGTCACAAGTGCTCTTATCCTCATCATACTTATCGTATGTTTCTAAATCATAATGTGGTTCAAATCCAACCTTGATTGCAGTTCCCACATAACCTTGTCCTACTATTCCTATTTTCATTTGAACCACTCCTCATAAGTTCTTTTCATCCAATATTCCACGTGTCTGTCATTCTTCGGTATAGCATTGAAATGAAAGATATATCCTACATCCTTGTATATTAACTCATCTTTAGACCAACCATTGTGACCTGGTATGTGTAATAGATTCTTTCTGAATAAATCTGTTAGGTTGTATCTTTCTGGTAGATAGTTTACCTTTATACCATGTTGTTTTACCAAGAAGTTCACACAAGTCTGTCCTACGCCAGGTATTGGTAAACCATCATACTTTTCTTTGTTTCTAACCTCATACAATCTATCTACGTTTTCTAAATAGAACTCTTGTATTGTCTTGAAGAATGATTTGTGTTCCTTGTTAGCTATGATAAAACCTGTATTAAAATACTCCCATACCTTTGGCTTCTCTACATCAGGAAACATATAGTGTCCCCATGCATTTATACTTCTTGTAACCCATTCAAAACAACCATTGTTGACTACAGCAGTATATTCACGATTGGTTTTCTCAAAGAAGTTAGGACAATCAGGATGAACTATCGTATCTGCATCTATGATTAACACTTGGTCGTAATCCACATCGTTGTGTTCTAAAATATCAAACACCCATTCTCTCTGATATATAATTGGAAAGTTGTTGTGGTCCATTATTGGTTCAGTCCATTCAACCAACTTTACATCATTCTTATCACACCACTTTTGCCAACTCTTCACCGAATAGTGGTAAGGTGTCGACCTACCATTTCCTAAATCTATATTTGGTATGAATACTATATTCTGCATTTCTCTATCTCATCAACCAATTGATTAGCTGCTTGAACACAAGTTCCTATCTTACCTGAGAATATAGAAAACGTGTTGTCATTTTCTTTCTTGACAAGTGTCGGTCTTGCATCATCGTGGTCTCTGTGTGCTAATACAGTTCTGATTGTAAACATAGAACCGATATGTTCTAACTTGTCAAAGTCTTCAAAGAATTCCATACCAGCTTCTATGAACTTGTTTATCTTGGTAACGTGTGGATTGTGAATGACACCATTGTTCAGATAAGCAACAATATGTTTATTTAACACCATTGGATAATCCCCTACATTAGTAGAATGTATTGCGTGTTCTACGTGTCCTAAAACATGATATCCATTTTTGTAAGGGTCGAGACACATGAAAGGTCCATCCATCACAACTACACTTTTATTCTTATACTTCTTTGGTAGTTTAACTACAGGTTTCTCAATCACCTCATATTGATATTGTCTTGGTTCATCTAACAGTTCATTCATCTTAGCATATGTAGCTATCACCACATAATCGTAATCCTCAAAATCCTCTTTTACAGTCACCCTTTTACAAACTACCTCTACACCAGCACCTTTCATCTTCTGCGTAACTTGTATTCTGAGTTTATCACTATCGAATAACTCTTCATCTGCTTTTATAGTTAAATCAGTTCCATTGAATGATTCGTTTATATTGTATTTCAATCCCATTTCATCTAAAAACTTTGTGTATTCTTCACTTGATATCAATGAATCGCGAGATGCTATAGAATAGTAATGAGTTACATCACCATTGACTATACTATCTCCATACTTTCTCTTGAACGATTTCAATCCATCCAAACATTCTTGTGCAGTCTCCTTACTTCTTGGGTAGTGGTATCCTTTGTGTAATCTGTATTGGTTTATGTCTGAAGCACATTTCATGATACTATCTAACTCTTCATGTAAAGTTACTTTGTAACCTGATGTTGCTAATGCTACACTTGCTGTAGTTCCAAATATTCCACCACCTACCACCAATACTTTTGGATACAACTCTTGCTTTACAATCTCAGATAGTTTGATTGCATTTAGTGTCATCTTTCTATTCAACTCATAATCACCTGCATTTGAAAATAGAAACTCAAACATTGTTCTTAGTGGACTATCAGCACCATATGTATATGTCATGTCGTGTTTATTAATAGTGTGTGTTACTGCTCTACTATCACCATATGAAAACTCCGAAACTCTACCATCTTCTAACTCTACTTTGAAGTTATTTAAATCACCTGTAACATTCTTTACGTCAAAGTCATCATCACCGAGCCACATATAAAAGTGATGATATGCCAATCTATCAATGTAGTTTTTATCTTTCTGATTTGGTTTCATCCAAGTAAACTTGTTAGTATCTTCAATTACATACTCATCTTCTTTTCTCCAACTAAATACATCATCAACATAAAGCTTAACGTTGAAGAAATCGGCAAGAGAAAATAATGCTTCAGCACTACGTCTAGTTAGAGTTAATGGTTTCTCACAGAATACATTCTTTCTTTTACTTAACCAATACTCTACCTGTTCGTGGTGTAAATCATCTGGTGTAGATATGATAATCCAATCTGCATCATTTGGTTCTACATACTCCACCATATCATTGATATTTTTATCAATGACTGAACCCCAATAACCTTTTCCTATTATGGAAACTTTTACCAACTTACATCCCAATCTTTAAATTCTGCAGCGATACAATCTACCTTGTAATCTTTTCTACCACCAACTACTTCCATTATCTTGTTGATAGCAGTATTCCTAATACCATTTAATCCATGCGTTAACATAAGATTATCTGAACCCTTATTACCTTGTCTGACTTGTGATTCATTATGCCAGATGTGTAGATTCATTTGTGATAATACGACTATAGCTCTGATAACTTCTCCTGTTATTTCACCTTTGTGTTCTTTTAGAATCATATCTATATCATGAACCATATCATTCATCTCTTTAGCATAGTTCTTCTTATTCTCTGGTATAAAAACTTCTTTCAACTGATGTATACTAAGTCTATCTATCAACTCACCTAATGTTGGTAACCACTTTCTTTGTTTAGCCATTATCTTCTCCTAACTTCTTAAATTTATTTTGATTTTGTCCTAATACATTATCTAAATTATACTGACACGTTTCGTGATTTTGCATCCATTTACTATTCGACTTTCTCTTCTCCTTGTTAGTCTTCATATCTTTCTCACCCTTGACATATTCTCTTTTTAGTGGATGATTTCTATTGTGAACCTTGAGGAAGTTTCTGATTATAAACTGAACGAATGCAGGTCCCATTATCTGTTGTGTCACGTTTTGGAAACCTGTATCTTCACCACACGACCAAACACCATGTGGAACATTACAACCATTCTTTATCAAGTCTGTGGATATGATTAACCCACTACCATCAAATCTTGGATATTTAATCATCCTTAAATCTACCTCTTCAGTTTCATCATTGATTGCATTCATCTCATCTATATTCATTGTATACCAAATACTGGAAGGATCGTCTTGCCAAGTGTTATGGTGCATTTCGTGATAGGTAGAGTTATCAAACTTAGGATGTTGTAATATCTTCCAACTTTCATCCCACATCTTTCTCACACCAAACGTAGCCACATACTTGTTTATGTTTTGTGATTCAGCATACTGACTGACTTGTTCTAATGATACAAATAGTTCTCTTGGCATCAAACAATCTGACTCACCCCATATGATTAAGTCATAATCCATACAGTTATTGTAGTTTAAGTCTCTACGATAATCACCAATAAAATATGGTTTGTCGTTGTCTTCATAGTAATGTGTTGTCGTCTTACAACCATAATTCCATAACTTTTTCTCAATCTCAACCCATTTATCTATAATCTCATCTTTTCTTGTATCAGTATCAAACTCCTCAAAATACTCAGATAGATTAAGACAGAAGTGAAACTTAATGTTCTCTTTGTTCTGAACATATTTAAGTGCGTTTATACAACTATCTACAAACTCACCAACCATATCGATTTCATAGAACATCACGTGTGTTCCGATAATATACTTTTTACTTAATTTCATAATTCTTTCCAAAGTTATCCCAATACGCTTGCATCACTTGTGTCCTCATTGTCTTTTCAAATCCATTGAAATGCCATAACCAAGCAGTATCTACAAACATAAAATAGTTTAATATCTCTTTTCTCATCATATGAGTTAGATTCCATCTCTTTGACATCAACTCAAACTCCACATCTCTGTTAACCATGTAATTTACAGGCGTTTGGTCTGAACCTTTCTTTAGTGTCTTATGTTGTAAATCTAATATGTGTTGTTCATTTGTCTCATAAAATGATGTTATAGTTTTACACAAATCTTTGTGTTCCTTGTTCATCAATATAATACCACAGTTAAAGTAGGTTTCCCAATCAACCTTTGTATCAGGAAACATATGTTGATATCCCTCTATACTTTCTTTCAACCAACCTAAGTTGTCATTGTCAACACAAGCTCTGAACTTACCATTCGAACACTCTTCGAATATGTCAGGTGCATTCCAATGTATCATTGTATCTACGTCAACCATAAAAATGTTATCGTATTCTATATTGTTACTTTCTAATATATCGTGAACATACCACCTTTGCCAAGTGATTTTCATCTCATCAGGATTTCTTAGTGGTGTATCCATTATCATTAACTCAGCACCTATCCTATTTGCATAGTGTCTCCAAGTGCTTAATGATAACTCTTTGTAGTTGTCTACGTCTGATAAATGTTTGGATGGAACACAAGGAATGAATATGATGTTTTTAGCCATAGTGTTCCTCTTCTTGTGTTATAATCTTATCCACCAAATAATCACTTAGAGGTTCTACATAGTTTGGATGTGATTTGATATCTTCGGGATGGTCGAAATCACAGAACCTTATCCAAGCATGAGTTAGTTTGGGGTCTAATGGTGGGTTAGGTCTAACTCTTATTCTCTTGTATTTAAATTGAGGAACTCTTGCTATCGAACTCAAGAAGAAGTTCCAATATTGTGGGTCTCTATTCAATTGTGCAAGTCTCATCTCTGCATACTTGCCAGGTCTAAACCATGCGTAGTGATAAGTTATCATCTCTAAATCTTCTAACATATCATATTTCTGTGTCATAAAATTCATCAATACATTTCTGTAGTAATCTTCAGTTCCATACTTGATAACAAATCTTCTTTGTCTACCTGTCTCAGCTTTGAAGAATGGTTTTAATGTTTTCTCCTCTGCATAGTATTGATTTACTATGAAGTCAACCCAAATAGTTTTCAACCCTTGATTTGGTTCTAACTTATTACATGCTTCTTTTATTGTGTCAGCATCATCTTCATGATGAAACACGTCTCCCTCATATGGGAATATTAAATCACCCTCTTCTATCTCTATACCAAAATCACTAAAATTATTACAACCATGATAATAGTTAGTTGGTGCATCTGTGGAGGTGTATTCCATAGGATTCAACATTATCTTTGTATCTTTGTATTTCTTTTGTGCATCTGAAATGACATCTTGAAGTTCCTCATAATCAAAACCACGTTTACCATCTAATGTATATTTGTTTACAAAATCGTTGTCTACATTTGTGGTGCTTTCAGGACCTGATGGGAACATACCCTCATTATATAATATGTAGTCAGGATTAATTGACTTGATTATATTTGGTATCTGTAACTTTACAAGATGTGTGTCGTTAAATATTGGTGCTATTACTATCTTCTTCATTTTTCCAATAGGAATAAATTCCTTTTTCTAATTCATATTCTTTCCAAACAAATCTATCTCTGTTTGGTTGTGTTTGTGCCCACTCCCACATTTTTGTCAATCCATCTTCAAGACTTGTCTTGTGTTCAAACCCTAACATCCTTACTGACTTATCCCAAGTGGAATATGCATAGTGTGCTTCGTGTCTCATCTCATGATACTCAGGCAGTAAGTCTGTGCCTGTAACCTTTAGTAAAGTATCACATGCCTCTTGTATACTGACTTCGTGAATACCACCTAAGTTTATTATCTCACCAACACACTCATCTTTTTGACTTGCATTCCAAAATGGAATTAAAGAATCATCCACGTAACTGAATGCTCTGACTTGAGAACCATTACCAAATATCGTAGGTGAATGACCATTTAATATCTGCCACATCCAAATACCTAAAACATTTCTGTATTTATCCCATATGTTTTGGTTTCTACCATAAAAGTTATGTGGTCTAACTATCGTGTAAGGTAGTTTGTGTTGTTCGTATGCTACTCTTAAATCTTGTTCAACTGCATACTTTGCTATACCATAAGGGTCGATTGGTCGTGGTGTCAACTCCTCTGAGAATGGTGGATTGTATACGTTACCATATACTGACATAGAACTTGCAAATACAAATCTTTTAACGTTGTGTTTGATTGCATGATTGATTAAGTTTGTGGATGCTAATAGATTATTCTGATAGTTATATTTTCTTATGAATGGACTTAAACCCTCAGCGGCGTATGCTGCAAAATGATATATGATATCTATCTTATGTTCTTCAAAGATATCGTCTAAGTTAGCTGTAGATAGATTTACAGGATAAAACTTTACTTCACTTCTAACATTCTCTTTGTAACCACCACTCAAATCGTCAATACCAATCACATTGATATCTCTCCAAGAATTATTTAGTATGAAATCTGCTAACCTTGAACCAAGTAATCCTGCTACTCCTGTAATTAAAACATTCATTTCATTTCCTCTATAAATTTTGTAACATTATCTTTAGATGTTCTATCAGTATTATAATCAGTAAAAATACTTGGATGTTTTCTCCAATAATCACCGAACTCAATCTTCTTATCAGCTAAATCAGCTACCTCACCTAACGTTATGTTTTCGTTAGAACACAAATATACTATACCATCATATGGATGTTCAGCCTCTATTACTTTCAAAACATCTTCGTGAGTAATATAATTCATTAAACTATCTTCTGCTAAGTAAACTGGTTTTCCATCTAATATTTTAGTAAAAGTGTTTTCTTTCATACTCTTACCAAGTAAACTTGATGGTCTTATTATTAAATAGTTTTGAGAAATCGTAGATACAATTGTTTCTGAAATTCTTTTTGCAGCTGAGTATGGTGTGTCTTCTTCTATATCATATGTAGAAATATGTATGAATTTTTTATGTGGTATTCTAGCTACATCCCTTGTGAAGAAAATATTGTCTTTGTAAAAATTATATTCAACATCTCCCCAAGTATAGTGATTACCATTGTTTGCACAGTGAATTATTAAATCATATTCTGTTCTGTAAAAATCATCATAATTATCTTCTCTATTTAAAGTATCCGATTCAATTTGTTCTGACAAATATTTACCTAAACCTGACCTAGCTCCTGTAATTAGGGTTTTCATTTTTTTACTTCAACCATATCCTTAAACAAAATGTCTATTTGGTTCTTATTCCTAGCTCTACCCTCATTTGCTTTTCTCAATCTTTTCTCTTCCATCTGTGCAATTCTAAGTCTAGCTCTATCCGATTCTCCGATATGGATGTCGTTAGTTATTAATTCTTCCAACTCCTCAACGATTTGACTTGAATCAAAAGTTCTCTTCTCACCGACATACTGATACTCACCACTACCATAAACCTCTTGTAACAAATCAGATATCTTTTCCTTTATCATATCAATTGCCACCTCTTGGTGGTGTATATTTTGTAAGTCTTTCTCTTTCTTAAAGAAAAACAACTTTATGTTTTCTGTTATCAGTCTATCGAAGTATGCTGATAATGTATCTATGTTAGATAGTCTCATCTGTCCTCAAAGTATTTGTTAACCCAATAAATAACGTAGTCTATGTCATCATTTGTCATGGCTGGATGACATGGAAGACTGATAAGAGATTTCCAAATGTTATCTGCTACAGGATAATCTCTGTAGTTTGTTGCTCTCAAAATACCATATTTGTGTAATGGTTTGAAGTGAACTGAAGTATGGATGTTCTTATCTGCCAAGTAATCAATCAAGTCATCTCTATTTGTAACCACAGCACCACTACCATCAGGTGCAAAACTGCTATGTTCTGGCAGTCTAGCAATATAATACTGAACTGTGTCTGAATGTGGTGGTCTCTGAATCGATTCGTGTAACTTTTTATTGTATTGATGTTGAATATACTTACGTCTTTCTAAGTGTGCAGGTAGTTTCTTCATTTGTTCTAAACATATAGCTGCCATAATATCAATCATATAATATTTGTAACCAAGAATCTCCACTTGGTAATCCCAAGCGTAACCCGGCTTACCACTAGCTCCTTGAGCTCTACTCCAAGTAGAAGATACACCAAACCAAGTCATATCTTTTACCTTACAATATAAATCATAGTCATCGGTTGTAATCATACCACCATCACCACAAGGCATCGTCTTCACTGCTTGGAAAGACCAAACTGCACAATCACCTTTCTTACCAGCTCCCTCAACGTAACAACTATGTGCAGTATCTTCTATAATAAAACCATCGTAGAATTCTCTAATCTCATCAATCGGTGCAGGAATACCAGCCATGTTGACTGCTATCAAAACATCAGAGTTTCTTTTCATTCTTTGTTTAACATCATCAGGATCGATGTTCAAGTCTTCTTCTCTGACATCAACGATATTTGTAGTGCAATCATTCCATAGTGGAATCGTAGCTGTTGCTATGAAAGACATTGTTGGATTGATAACATCAACTCCCTTAATACCTTTAGCTTTCATAACTAAGTCTTGTCCATGTGATGCCGATGTGACTGCAACTGCATACTTTGCACCAACCATCTCAGCAAACTTCTGTTCGAACTCTGCTACTTTAGGACCTTTTCCCCACCAACCACTTTCAATAACTTCTCTAAGTGCTTGCACTTCCTCTTCACCACCAAGTGGTCGAAGAACGGGTAACATTGTATCTCTAATTTCCATTATCATCCTCCGGGAAAACCTCTACCATCAATACATTAGGATCGTTTATCAAAACCATTCTACCATCTACAGTAAAAAACTTTGTAAATTGTCCTTGTTCAATAGTATCTGTATCTATTCCTCTTATTGTTTTTCTGTAACCACCCTTGAAGTGTATAATCTGTGTGACATACTTTCCTTGTAGGGTTACACTTGACTCAAGATTCTTCATACTCACCTTTCAAATATTGCATCATGTTATCGATATCATTTTCACTTGTTACTCTTTCAAAAACTTGACTTGACATCTCATGGTTTTCTTTTGCTATATCATCTACATTCTCACCAGTCTCTTGTGCTCTAATTCTATCAGGTCTGGTAATCATGTTTCTAGAACCAGCCCAATGATGATAAATCAAATCATCGTAGATTCCATAGTATAATGGATGTAAATTAGTTTTATTACTTCTTACTAATGGATAATAATCATAACCACGTTCTTTCAACCAATTGATTGTTCCACCCCACCAATTGTCATTTTTATCTTTAATAATTTCTCTGAGATAATCAGTTAAGTTATCCTCTATTATATGCTTAGCCTTGAATGCCATGAACATCGGATGTGGTATCAGATACAATGGATTTCTATCCCACTCATGCATCGGTTCTTGTGCTGATACAAATGGATATTCCTCTAACTTTTTTTCTAAGAAGTCTCCCATCGGTGCGATTGGAAAAGCATCTGAATCTAATAGTAATATAGTATCGTCACTCTTCACCTCAAAGTTTTTCAATACATAATCTACCAGCTTACCCATT
>Ga0209232_1001533_pt1 | contig 12348 bp, 21 predicted proteins | sample ETNvirenome_2_60_FD_184066 | JGI IMG/M metagenome (GOLD analysis project Ga0209232, IMG submission 184066) | Marine viral communities from the Pacific Ocean - ETNP_2_60 (SPAdes) (version 2) | ecosystem: Environmental > Aquatic > Marine > Oceanic | place: Pacific Ocean | collected 2013-06-22
AAGATTGATTGTATTTACAGCACTCAGGCGTTGAGCTGCTTTGATCCTTCAGTAAATGATGAGCAAATAACGGAAGTTACCGAATCATTTGAGGAGGAATAAATATTGGATAAAGAACAACTCCTAAGAGATTTACCTGAATCCATCGCTCTAATAATCCCGATATCTGAATTAAAGAGTCGGGATCAAAAACTTATGCACAAACTTTTTGAATCTCAAGACGTTGTAAAAATGCTTGATCATGAAAGAGACATTCTTGAATGGTTCATGAAATGTAGCTTTCACGGTTATATGGCAGGCATAAAGGGATCAGGTGAACTATCAGAACCAAAACAACTTACTATTTTTTAAATGGCTAAACAGTACAACTCAGAGACCGAAAAGGATCTGCACCTGATGCGCCTATCTATCGAACGGATAGAAAAATATCTCAAGGAACTTTTACCAAAGGAGGTTAAACGTGGAAAGAAAGGATCTACCTAAAGCTTTAGTAGGTCATTCATTATTATTAATGGGGGGCGTAGTGATACTCCCCGCTTTTATTTATTTAGTGATGTTCCTATTGGAGCCATTTGTTGTTTTTGGATTTGGAACTTATTTGATATGGACATGCCTAAAGAAAAATTAAATGCCTTCTCTTTGTTGCTAAAAACATTGAGACATAACAGCAAAAGACATACATGCCCCTCCGCGCTCCAGGTCGAAGTGCTGTTACATGTAGCGGTGAAGCCTAGAACTTATGAAGAGCTGGCTGCTTTAACCAATACAAAAAATGGGCCTATCTCTAGAGCAATCGCAAGCATGGCTCCAAGAGTTTATAAAGGGGAATTTATTATGCCCAACATTTATCTGCTGAATAGAGATTATGACCCTTCAAAGAAAAGGTTCAAAGTTTCTTTGTCTACGACTGGAAAAGAATTAATGGCAGGAGTTGGTTTATTTAACTCTACAGGGACGTAACAAATGTTACTCAGATATAGTTTTCCTATACAAGCTAGATACACATGCTAGGCGGGAGTCCTCCTTCCTTGTAAAGTTTTTATTCTATCCATTAAGACTTGTCGCATGAACCACGATAAATCTAACATCACACTTATATTGAGCTTGATTCTCCCTATTCGCACTGGAGAGATTCATCTTGCTATTTATCAGCACCCCGTTCAAGATCCTAAAAGGATACGAATTGAGGGAACTGTGAGTCGCAAGAGATCGCCTCCAACTGAACCATGGATTTATCCAAACTCTCTAACGCTCTTGAAGCATTGGGCTCTCTTGCCCCAGGTAATTTCCCTATTCATCACGCGCAAGTTCTTCTATACATTGCGGAAACAGGGAGTTGCACGTATCGAAATATAGAAGAAAAGTTTGATGTGACCAATGCTTCAGCATCAAGAATTGTCCACACCCTCAGCGAAACTGTCCGCCATCGTGAGACTTGCCTTGGCCTTGTAGAGATTTACATTGACCCAGAGGAAGGTAGAAGGTACAGAGTCAGACTCACGAAGAAAGGTAAAGCAAAGATCAGATCGCTTGAGGGCTTATAACCCACAAAACCACGACCAATGGCCCACGTTATAAATACAAGCGTCAACCGCCGTAAGATTGGATGGGTGGTTGATGTTAAATACAGCGACGGAAAAAGAAAACAGTTAAGTAATAAGAAATGGACAAAAAAGGAAGCAATAGCAAGGGAACTTGCCATTCAAATGCTGGACTCCTCTATGCCTGGAGCTGGAGCAGAAGGTCTATACACCCTTAAGCAAGGTTTTAATGACGCAGTTAAATATGTCTGGTCGACTTGTGTCCCAAAAGGTCAAGAAACTCTTTCAGGAAGAGCTATGGATGTATTGGATTACTTTGGCCCGAATACACCTATTACTTCAATTAACGCTGCAAAAGTAATTGAATACAGAAAATATTTAATAGAAAGAAAAAATAATTCTAATTCAACAGTTAATTACAAGGTAAGTGCTCTCCGAGTAATGAGAGAACAAGCAATTGTTCATGGAGGAGTTGAAAGCGTACCTGTATTACCAAAAAATTTAAAAATCAATAAAAAAGAGATTGAAGTTTGGGAAGACGAGGAAAGATCCTTAATTGAAAAGTATTTAAGAAAGATTTGCAGAAAAGATGCTGTTCGTCATTTTGAATTTCTATGTGAAATGGGATGCAGGCCCATTGAAATGGAGAGAACAACAAAAGCGAGTTACAACTTGGAAGCAAATCCTCCGACGGTAACTTTTTTCAAGGCAAATAATGACAACAAAAATGGCAATAGAACCCTGCCTCTAACGCCAAAGGCTCACAAAATGCTGGTCGAACAAATATTGAATATGCGACAGGACCAGGGGCAAGTTTGGCCTTTAACATGCGACGCTCTCAGGTTTCAAATTAAAAAGGCATGTAGAGAATGTGACATTGAAGAGAAGAGCTCAGAAATAAAGATTACAAGACATACTTGTGGATCACGACTAGGTAATGAAGGATGTACTGCCCTAGAGATTGCAAACTGGTTGGGCCATTCTTCAACTCAAATGTGCGAAAAGTACGTCAAGATGAATAGTGAAAAACATACGACAGCATATAGAATCCTATCGAAGCGGGTCTAGCGATCTGGTGAACGCACCAAACTCATAATTTGGCTCAGGCGAGTTCGATCCTCGCGACCCGCATTGCAACATTTTTGTAAAGTTAGTTCGATGAATTCGGCATCGCAGACCACTTGCATCAATCTTTTGCAAGTTTGCATGAAATAATAGTGAAACCTATTGCCATTACTGGGCTCAATCGACCTCATAATTCGATGAAACAACGTCTTAGGCCCCGTGGAGCAAATAATTCGAGTCACTGTGTAGCAATTAATCCTGGCGATACGACCAAGTAACGAATAACTTGCACTTGCAAGCGCGATTTATTGAGTTGCAAGATATTCGGACCCTTGAAGAGGAGCAATTAGCACGACAATTTCGTGCAGAAAAAAGAGCTGAAGAAACACATAAAAGTAATGAAAGAAAACTTAAACAGATAGGAAAAGAGAGCGCATTGATTTATGGCAGGAAATTATATGGATTATTAGTTGATGAATTAAGCAGCCGATTAAATAAAACTTTTATTGAATTTGTAGAGAGTCCAAACAAGGCCAGATTTCATGGAGCTGCAATTCCATTCTTTGATCCTTTTAAGTCTCCAGAGCACGTTGCAACAATCGCCCTGGTCGCGACCCTTGATCAATTAAGTAGAAGACAAAGGATCGCCACATTCTGTCAAGGGTTAGGAGCTGCGGTTGAAAAAGAAATCCGATTAATGAGGCTGGCTGATAAGAATCCTGTGGAGCTGCGGCACTTAATGAGGCAAGGCTTGAGCCGGAACAAGATCAGCACAATGGAAATAATGCGGAAAATGGGATGTCCCGTTCTCCCTTTTAATGATTTAAGCAGGCTTCATATTGGTCAGTTCCTTTTAGATCACATAGTTCATACAGGCTTGATCAAAGTTATTACGAGAAAGATTGGTCGAACTACTCCCAAGTTTGTAGTTCCTACTGATCACGCAGAAAAAATCATTAAGAGCTGCCCACCCTCTACTTATAAGGTTGCTTATTCGGCATTGGTTTCTGTTCCTTACCCTTGGCCTGGACTATATGGAGGAGGTAGGCCAGGCAATGAAGAGAGTTTTGTTAGAGTCCCAATTCACGACGCTGAAGAAAAAGACACCACAGCAATAGAGCATTACAGGCAAGCAGACTTAACAAAAACATTTGTAGCGACAAATCACCTCCAATCTGTTGGACTTCACGCTAAAGGGGATGTAATCGAGTGCCAGAGGAATACTTGGGAGAACGGAACAGAAGGCTTATGGTCATGCGCGAAAGTTCCCTTAGATGTTCCTGAGCGATTAGGGCAAGATCCAGACCCAGAGGACTTAAGGATTAGGAATCGTCTTGCTTCAATGGCTCATAGAGACAGAGAGCAAAACAGGCCCAGGCGAATCAAGATTGAACGCTCGCTGCAAGAGGCCGAAGCTTTAGCAGATAGAACTGTTTATCAGGCTTACCACGCTGACCATAGATCAAGGCTTTATACGTCCAATAAATATGTATCTCACCAAGGCCCAGACTATGAAAAGGCCATGCTGGACTTTGCTGAGAAACTGCCAGTTGATGACAAGGCTTTTGATTGGTTATTGAAAGGAGCTGCTGGACATTATGGGCATGGAAGAAAGTCATGGGATGAACGCCTGAATTGGGGAAGAAAGAATATTGATTTGATGAAAGCAGCGGCAGAAGATCCGCTTGGAAGGCTTGAATTGTGGCGAAATGCTAACGATCCTTGGCAGTTTTTACAGGCTTGCAAGGGGGTAAAAGAGGTACTCGAAACAGGTAAAACAGGGTGTCCAGTTCGCTTCGATCAGACCACTTCAGGCTGCGGGATACTTGCGGCCCTGTTGAGATCAGAAAAGGTTGGGAAGGAGTGCAATTTAATTGGTGACGAACGCAGGGATCTTTACACCCTTGTTGCCGAGAAAGTAACAGAGAGATTGGTCAAGGATCTTCAATTTGGAGAGCCAAGAGAAAAAGCTTTAGCAGAAATATGGCTCCAGAAAGGAATTACTAGGTCTTTATGCAAGCAACCAATACTTGCAGCTCCTTATGGCGGTTCATATATGTCCTTATGTGATTCCTTAGTTGAACGACTGGATGAGCACCTGGGCTATGTCCCTCTAGAAAATTTCACTTACGAGGTTGCTATTCCTGCAAAATATTTGGCGAGTCATTTATGGGATGAAACAAAACAGAGAATTAAACCTTGCCTTGAATTTAAGAAATGGCTCCACAAAGTAACAAGAAAAGTAATGTCGAATGGTCACGCCCTGGAGTGGACAACTCAAAGCGGATGGCCCATGAAAATTGCAGATAGAGAACCACAGATCAAAAGGATTCAGACAATATTATTCGGAAAACATTCAACGATGAGTATTAAAGATCAGCCAAAAGATGCACCTTTATGTGCGACACAAGCCAATAAAGGAATAGCCGCGAACTTTACACATAGTTGGGATTCTGCCTTTTGCGTAAACTTCGTTTACAAGGCCGTGGAACAAAACATACAAGTTCTGACGAATCACGACTGTTTTGCGGTACATGCGGCTAACGCTGAACTCGCTCATAAGACACTTCACGACACTTTCGGTGAGCTTTACGCCCCCAATTGGTTACTAGGTTTCGTGGATGAAATACAGATGTCCACGGGGTTGTCACTACCTGACATGCCTAAGCAGGGCAGTCTCGATCCAAGACTTATCGGGACAAATCCTTACTTGTTTTCTTGATATGAAAATATTGTTCATGCGACGTTTACACAGGCGCAGAGTGTTGTATGTTCATTAAGCAAACTTATTGATGGGGATCAATTTTGGAACTCTACAAAACGCCACTAGGCGAAGCTCGTTGGTTTAAATGTTTAGGTGAAGCCAGAAAGGCATACGAAGAAGGCAACCCTAATGAATGGACATTGGAATTGCTACACGATGAAAACGATAGAGCTTTTAAAAAGTGGTACGAATCTATGGAGGATAAGTTCTACGAATTACACGGAAAAGATGCCAAAAAACATACTTATTGGTTTAACTGTCTTCCAGACAAAGAAGACCCAACTAAGTCTGTTACTAAATTCAAAAAGATTTGTTGGGTTAATGACAACGGCACAAAAACTGTTGGCCCTAATGTTATTGATTCGACTTGTACAAAATGGCCTGTTGATAAAGAAATAGGCAATGGATCTAAGATCCTCGTTGGTTACACCATAAGAAAGTGGGGCAACAGATCAGGATGTGGAATGACATTTGATCCTGTAAAAATAATGGTGATGGATTACGTGGAGTATTCAGGCGGTGCTGTTGTTTCTGATGATGAGTTCTTTGGCAACGTCCAAGGCGGCTACTCATTAAAGGACGACGCTGCAAAATCCTTTTAATGCTGAAGTTTAAGCAGATTGATTTACCTATACGTCCAATATCTAAGCCAAGACCAAGATCATTTATGGGCCAAAAGCGTCCATACAATCCTCCTCAATACAAGAGTTGGTTAAAAGAAGCCAAGGTTCATTTGAAAGAACAATGGAAACTTGAACCACTCACAAAAGTACACCGATTAGACATGTTTTTTCGTGGTGCAGAAATGGGAGATCTTGATAACAAATCTGGCTCAGTTATGGACGCAGCTAAAAACATTCTGTGGACAGATGACAGCGTGAAAGTTATTCCAAACCTCAATCTTGCTTTTACAAAAGTGAAAATTAAAGACTCTCACATCATTATTCAAATTACTTGGGAGGTTGATGATGATTAGATGTCCCAACTGTGGGCATGAAGAATCAAAAGTCGATAGTCAGCCTAAAAGTTCCAATGGAGAAATTAGGCGTTATCGGGTTTGTAAAAAATGCCACAAAACCTTTACTACTCTTGAATACTTAGCGGTTAACGCTGGCAAGACAAGAGGTTTAGTTCCTGATATTCCAGTTAAGGGGGGTGATGGGTGAATCCCGTTTTCTTCGTCACGATCCTTGCGACACCTGTAATAGCTCTGACGGCTTGGCGGTCTACACGGATCACTCGTTCTGTTTCGTCTGTCAAAAGTACATCAAAGGCGAAGGCCAAGAAGTTGAAAAAACTTCCAGACCGAAACCTGTTCGGCCAATGATCGACGTTGATCTAACTGTCCCTTGGGATGCGGATCACTACAGAGGGATACCAAAAAAAGTCCTTGATCAATACGGCGTTTACAAATATGCCGATGGAGTGGCCTTTCAATACAGGGACAAAAAAGGCGTAAACATTGCTCAAAAAATCAGAGAAAATGGAAAAACTAACTGGAGAGGAAAAGCCAAGGAAGTCGCAGGGTTTGGTTCACATCTCGCAAATCCTAGCCACCATGACGCAATCGCTATTTGCGAAGGAGAAATGGATGCACCAAGCATCTACACCTCCACCAGAGGGACAGTCGTAGGAATTTCAGTTCCAAATGGGGCTCAAAATGCAGGGAATTTCGTCAAGAAAAACATTGATTTCTTTAGTGCTTTTAAAACTATCTATATCGCCACAGATATGGATGAGCCTGGGGAAAATGCAGCCAATGATCTCGTAAGTCTTTTTGAAGCTGGAAGAGTTAGGCGTGTTGTCTTTCCTAAGAAAGATGCCAACGACACTCTGCAAGAACTGGGAAGTCATGCAGTTAATGAAGCAATTAAAGCAGCCAAGGAGCTGCGACCTGATGGGATTAAATCTGCTTCTACCTATGCAGGCTTAGTTAATAAACCACCAGAGAGAAAGGCTACTAATTGTGCTTTTGCATTTTGGAATGACAAGACACCTTGGTATGACAATCAGCTCATCGTATTAATTGCGGGGTCAGGTATTGGTAAGACAACGTTTGCAAGGGCGTTGGCATTACATGACATCGAGCAACGCATAAAAGTGGGATGGATTGGCCTTGAAGAAACAGCCGAGGAAGCGGTCTTTCGTTTCGTTGGTCAAGCAGCAGGGATTCAAATCCATGCCAGAGAAAACTATGCAGGGCTAACTGATGAGCAAGTTCAAAACATTGCCCAAGCTGACAAGTTTGTTACTGGCTCTGGATATCTTGAGTTATTTGATCACTTTGGATCTCTTGATGAAAAGGTCATCCTCCAGCGGATGAATTACATGGTCAGAAGTCTTGGCTGCCAACACATTTACTTAGATCATTTAACGATTTTAGGAAGTGGATTAGCACAAGATACAAGGCAGTTAGACGCTCTAGTTACAAAGATTAGAAGCTTTATTGCGGCTACTAAATGCACAGTATTCGCTATTAGTCATCTCAATCGCTCTTCTTCTGGAGAGAACTTTGAGAACGGAGCTGCACCAGAGCTGCACAACATAAGGAACTCACATTCAATCGTCCAACTCGCAGACACAATCTGGGCTTTGAACAGATCGAGGGGATCAAATCTTACTCACTCAAAATGTTTGAAAAACCGCATGTTGGGCAGAACGGGCTATGCAGGCTCCTTCGAGTTCGACGAAAAAACTCAACAACTAGCGCACAAATGGCACGACCAGGACATGCAGTTCTGACTTGGAATCAGCTCAACAGAGCCCAAGCAGTATTCATATTTTTCCGAGCTTCGCATTGGAAGCAAGCAATGGTTACTGAAATGTACCCAACCTCATGCACCGTTATCTACCAAGAAAATGACAGAGACCACTCAACAAGAATCGTTGACCTCGAAAACATTAGAAGCGTCAGGGAAATTGACCCAGAATCAAGAGATTCTAGTCAGGGCTCTGAAGCAGAAAGCTGAAGAGGCTTACAAAGAGGCACACAAAGAAGGAAACAAAGTTCAAGAGATTTGGAATGACGGCTATGTAACAGCTCTCCTTCACGTCTTGGACAATTACGGATGACTTCTGCTGAAAAAATTAAATACGCAGAGGAGCGTATCCGGCAATTACAACTTTTAATCAAACATTGGAAAAACAATGCAAAAGAAACTGTTCTATGACATCGAACCCGATGCTTATCGGGCTATTTCTGCCGCTCAATATGAATGTGAGTGGAGCCCAGAAGTATGGACTTATCAAACAAACGTAGACGAAGCTAAACATGCTGTTACCGCAGAGGTTGATCGCGTCCAAAAACAATGCCCTGACCACAAAATACTCTTGGCCCTGGGCGACTCCAGTAACTTCAGGTATGGTGTCTATTCCAATTACAAATCGAACAGACGTAAATTTAGAAAGCCAGCAGGGTATTCATTCTTGCGGCAATGGTTACGTGACACATTTGAAGTCATCACGCTGAAGCTAGTTGAGGCCGATGATGTTGTAGGAATCCTTGCTGATCAAGAGAGTGGAGATGTTATCTACTCAAGGGATAAAGATTTAAAAACTGTTCCAGGCTTTCACTTAAACGCTGAAGGCGAAATCGAAAAGATTCAACAGTTCGATGCTGATCAAGCTTTTTATCGAACGATCTTAACGGGCGATGCTACTGATGGATTCCCTGGATTAAAGGGCTACGGCCCCGTTGCAGCAAAGAAATTACTTGCTGAATGTACTAGTGAATTAGAGATGTGGGAGAAGGTTAGAGCTGCTTATTTAAAGGCAGCGGCTAAAGATCCTGATGTACCAGACATACTTTCTCAAGCTAGGTGCGCGAGGATTTTAAGGCAAAACGAATATGACTTCACGGCTGAAAAACCCGTTGAATGGGAGCCACCAACGTCTATCGAAGGCGTTTTTATTCCTACATACCACGACTAACCATGCCAGCAACTTCAAGATTCGTAATCGGTGATTCTGTAAACAAGAAAAGAACCTCTGGGATGTATACAGAAATTGGCCCTTCCGTTGGAGAAATTATCGAGATGAGGGTTAAACACGACAGAAGAGAACGACCAGGCTATTACTGCACAGTTAAATGGTCTGATGGGAGAACCTCAGAACATGCCCAACACATGCTTACTCCAGCTCCGTAAAGGGGGTGCTTATTTCTACATATCATGCTTAAAATAACATCAACGACCCTGCAGACCTAGCTTATGGCTGATCAGACACCAACCAAATCAGACCAACCAAAAAGAAAGAATCCTCTCCAAAAGATAAAGGAGGGGTTAGATGACACCACGACTACATTAATAAAAATTGTAGTGCTTGGGTGGAGCGGGGCCATACTCACATTAAATTACGTTTCCATCCCAGGAATACCTCAGCAAAAAATAGATCCAACATTCATAGCTTCAGTGTTTACAGGGGTTTTGGCCTCCTTTAATATTTCAACCACTTCCAAAAAAGGCGATGGAACTTATAAATTAGATGAAGGTAAAAGTAAAACAACAGGAGGAGTAAATTATCAAACAATTAGAGTGGAGACACCGATAAAACTTGTACCAATGGAGCCAAAAATAGATCCAATTACAAAGAAACCTATAGATCCACAAACAGGAAAACTTACATGAAACGACTACTAATTCTTTTCCTACTAGCATCACCAGCTAGTGCAGACATTTCGATTAAACACACAGCCTCAACAAGCCTGAAAGTTGACGGGGCAGCCGTCCAAGCAATCAGGGTTCCATCAACTTACGCGGTGTCAGGCTCAAACATGAAAGTCACAACTGGCGAGCATTTCGGTAAGTTGACCGCCCCAACTGCTACAGCAGCAGCGATTCTTGATGTTGGTGCTATGGAAGTCAATACAGTTGGATCAGCCTTTTCGTATTCAGAAAGCTATATCCAAGGCGATGCTATTCCAGCTATCGGCTCAGGTGTAGACGTAGCTAGTGGAGTTGTTGCTGACATGCCAGCTTTCGGTAACACTGTCGTAACAAGCGGTGGCGTAGCCGGAAATTTACAGGGAACAGTGCTGAGTTCTGGATTAGCGACTGTCCAAGCGGGAGGGGCGGGCACAACTGGAGTAGCACAAATGACCGCAGAAATTACCATAAAATGATACTTAATGATTAAAATATATAAGTTATTACTGCTTATATCCTTTACTGGAAGCAGTGTCTCTGCTGTTCCTGTTGTCCCTTCATTTTCGACCGGTACTCTTAACAGCAGACAAGAAACTAAAACTGTAGTAGCTGAAACTATAACAAGTGTAGATTTTTCAGGTTCACAATATGTTGTTTCAGGCCACAACATTGAGCCAGTAAATACAAATGTTATTTCTCCTAAACTTATAAAGAATCAACCTCAAACTGTTGACAACATCAACTTCACATGGACATCAGTAGATGTAACCCCAGGCAACAAACCAGATTGGAAAATAACCAATCCAGGCCAAGCTTTCAGCTTTGCGGAAAGCCTTCAAAACAGCGGCCTTTCAAATATAACAACTATCAATCGAACCACTACTACAGAATCCTTAGTGGAGTCGGTGTCTGTCTTTACTCAGTAATATTTAGTCAGCCTACTTTTGCCAGCAATACAACAATAGCATCCCCCCAAGCCACCAGTAGCGGGTCAGTGATTAATCAGGGAATAAGTGTGAATCAAGGTGGCTTTATATATCAAGAATTAGGTGATGGAATCCGTTGCAGTGGAACAACTTTAACGGTTAATCCCTTTATCTCTAAAGTCAATGCTTGGAAAGATCCTTTTGAGCCACACTACTGGGAAAATATATATGATGATAGTACAGATGACGATGGTAATTTAACTAATCCAGGCGGTGTTCTATATCAAAAAAAAGTAAGAACAGGACAAGCTCGTAATAATCTCTCCTTCAACTATGGAGTGACCGCAACTATAAGCGTTCCACTTGATAAGAGGCTATTAAATAACTGCGTGAGAGCCCAAAATAGTAGAGTTAAATATTTAGAGCAAGCATACAAAGCTAGAAAATTAGACTATTCTCTTAGCCGTTTAAAGATATGTGCTGAACAATTAAAACTTGGCGTTACCTATGCAAAATCAAGTGCAAGCTATGTGACTTGTGAAGATGTTCGCCTAGTAAACCCTCCGAATACTCTGCCAGATCACAAGCACAAAATTGAAGTTACTTCCGAGAGTCCCTCTGTTCCTTTCTCCTTTCAGAAAGGGACTTTACAAGAGGCTTCTTCTTCCGAATAGCCAGCAACTTTTTGGTAAATTTTTTAGAAAAACTTTTAATCTTTCCCTTTAGCTGTTTTTGAAAAAATCTGGCTAGGGGTTGTCCAATCACAGTTACACCAACAACTGAAGTGATAGCTATTGTCGATGTATTTACGAGGGTACTGGGTGGAGGCGTGTAGGAATTAATGACATCAAATAATGCTCTATCTTGATAAATGGTTTCACATAAATCACCATTCTTTTCATAGCGTAAAACTACTTTGGTTGAATACTTTCCAACCGCACCAGGGGGAGGAGAGTCAGGACGAGGACAAGGAAGATCAATGGTTTGATTTATTCCTGATAGGTCAACTTTTGGCAGCTCCAAGCCTTTAGAAATACTCTCAGTTTTTTGATTATTTTCTTCTTTTTTAGTTTTAGTTTTTGGTGTCTTTAAATTAGGAGTAGGAGGAACTATTTTTGTCTCTTCTTTTAATGGAGCAACCGTAGACAATCCATCCCAATCAACCGCCATGCTTTCAAGAGTCGGTACATTGCCGTCGCAGATTATTAGATTTCCACGTTCATCATTTTCTACAAGATTTTTATTTTTTAAAGTCCTAGCCCTTACACACCCAGGCATTTGAATCACTGGGAAACCTATATTGCTAGGTATCTGTGGGCTTGATGTACGAATAATTGTTGTATCAATAGAAGCATCAGGAATCTCCCTGATAACTATTTCTTCAATCTCCACTAGCAGTCAACAAAATC
>Ga0209232_1001534_pt1 | contig 12347 bp, 17 predicted proteins | sample ETNvirenome_2_60_FD_184066 | JGI IMG/M metagenome (GOLD analysis project Ga0209232, IMG submission 184066) | Marine viral communities from the Pacific Ocean - ETNP_2_60 (SPAdes) (version 2) | ecosystem: Environmental > Aquatic > Marine > Oceanic | place: Pacific Ocean | collected 2013-06-22
TAATACGTCGCCCATAGCCATTCTCATCTTAAAATCATAAGTAGGAGTATCTTCTTCAGCACCTTTTGCCTGCATCTGTAATTGGCAAAGAGGTTTACCTACGTTACTCATACGTAGTCTAAAGTCTCCACGTTCTTCGTTAAACTGTTTATTTAATGCTTGTCTGCAGTTGTCTGCAAATTCATCTAAAATGTGAGGAGGCATTTCTGCCTCCCCCTTAACCGCCTTTGAAAGGAACGAAACTATAGCGGCTTGTTTGGTATTCATCCTGTTAATGACTCGGGCAAATCATCATTCAGAACGTCGTCCGAGGTCACAGTGACTGCATCTTGGTCTACCATCTTACCTTGCTTTCGTAAGGTATTATCGTATTCCTTCATCACTGCAGTGTTCTCGGCATTTATGTAGTCCATAAAGTAACCCAAGGTATCTTGGTCAGCTGGAGTGAAGTCGACGAGTTGAGGGCTATTGTCGAACTTACCTACATAATATACTAACCCACCATTCTTCTTCTTTTCCAAAGAAACGTGGAGTTTGTAAAAGATAAAAGGTTTTTTCTGTGCAGTTAAAGCGTCCATAGGAACAGATATGGGCATAAAATTGCTACCCCTTGCTCTCCAAAGGATAGGAACCTCTACTGCGTCTTCTACCTTTGCACCCTTTTCATCAACTGCGTCGAGAAAAGTAGCTTTGCCAAACAACATACGAAAGCATTTAATATTTTTTTGTTGCATTGCTTTGTCTGCTGATAGGCTTTCTCTTTGACTAGCAGGAACTGAGCCACATCTGAAAGTACCTAACATGTCAGGTATCTCAGTTTGTGGATACAAGTTCTTTGCCATCACAGATTTGTTGACCATCTCATTCACTTCAGCATCATAATGTAGATACTGATATCTTTGAACGAAGACTTGAAAGTCAATCTCTTTTGCATACACTGTTTTATCAGGTAGCGACACAGACCAAGAACCTGCAGGTAACGAATTACCCTCATCATCTTCATGGTCTCTGTTTATCTTCAAGAAGAACATATTTCTAGCAGGACTAGATGGCTCTTCTTGACCGATTAGTTTAGCGATATCTTCAAAATTTGTATTTGAATTTACAACTGGTAATGTTTCCATTTTTTACACTCCTTGTTGAATATTGGAAATCAATTTATATTACATTCAGCAGAGTTAGTCAAGCGATATTCTTTCATATTTAACCAATCTTTGCCTATTTCTAAATCCACAGCCAAAGGAACTTTCCAATTTACGTTGTAAAGCTCCTCAAACTGCTTATCTACTTTAGTCATAGCATCATATGTCATACGTGCTACAACTTCTTCTTCGCCAGGATATACATCTAAGACTATCGAGTCATGGACTGTATTAATAATCTTAGATGCAACTCTTTTATCGACAATTTCATTTTGCAAATGAATAAGTGCCAATGGCACCACGCAACCACCTGCAAGACCTTGGACAGGATAATTCTTAATAGAAGGTGCTCCTGACGCATTTCCGTTGGCAAGTCGTCTAGTATCTGGAAAAGCAAATTGCTGACCAGTATACATGGTAACAACACCAGTCGATATAGCTTCAGTTTGTAACGTCTCATGCCATTTTCCTAGCTTTGGGTACTTATCAACAAAAGCCTTATAGTATTCGGTCTCATTTGGGGTACCCGTAGTACCCCCGTATAAGGGCTTAAACGTATGTGCCTTTGCTTCAGTACGTTCTTCTTTAGTAATTTCTGCTTCAGGCTTATTAAATATAATTGAAGCAGTATATTTGTGAACATCACTTCCTTTCATGATGTCCTCAATCATAGTTTCATCGCCACATAACTGGGCGGCTATACGAAACTCTAACTGACTGTAGTCGGCTTGTAGTATCGACCCATTATCAAACCTAGACACGACAACTGCCCTAACTGGGAATGTTGAACCTCGTGGTTGATTTTGGAAGTTAGGGTCTGATGAAGACAACCTAGTAGTCCTAGTGACACACTGATTAAACTTCGGATGCAACAAACCATTACTTCTTGTGTTGCGAGATATACCACCAACAAAACTGGATAAGTAAACATCTACTGCATTTAGTCTTATAGTAGACCTAAGAAACTCTTGTGCTTTTAAGTTACCATTATGTTTAGCAATAGCTAATAGTCTAATTAAAGTAGTTTTATCAGTAGCAAACCCGTTAGCAGACACATCTCCAATATCTCTTGGATTCATTGTGAGTCCACCAATTTTAGGAAGAGGCATGTAGATAAACCCTGCACCAAAACATGCAGGACATTTAGTAGCTTTCTTCCATCTTTGTCCATCCTTCCTTATCTTGAAGAACTCGCCTTTGCCATGACACTTGTGACAATGTTGTGCTTTTGTTCTGTGAACACGAGTGGTCATAGCTTTTACCATTGATGCAAATTGTGGAAGACTCAGTCTAGGTCTCAATAAAGGTTTGCCCTTTTCATTAAGACCTATGTTGAAAGCCTCTGCCCACTTCTTCTTATCAATGACTTTACGTGAGTAAATCAACTGACTTACTTGCTCAGGAGATGCAAAGTTTACATTTGTATCCCCCATGACTTCACGACATATTTCTTCCATCTTAGCTTTTAATTCTTTCTGCTCTTTCTCATAGTCAAGTCGCACTTTGTCCAAGGTTGTGAAGTCAATCTTGATTCCGTTACGCTCAATAACTGTGAGTATAGGAAGAAAATCATTCATCAACTTCAGATGCTTTCGCATCGGTGAGTTGTGTGAATTTCTAAATATCTCTTGTTGTGCAAGATGTAATTGTTTTGTGGATTCTACATCAGCTAAACCATACTCTTGAACCACGTCCATAGGCATAGCATCAAAACCAATACCATCTTTTAAATAGTTGTGAGTCAAGTCAGACTTCTTCAGTGCAACTTTTCTACGCACACAAGAGTCATACAAACTCAGTCCCCACTTCTGACCTCGCATCAATATATATTCACCAATCATAGTGTCATATACTTTGCCATCATAAGTGAAGCCACTTTCCCAAAGCCACATCAAGTCAAACTTAATATTGTGACCAACAAGTAAAGTGGTTTTATCTAGTACATCTTGTACTAAATTAAATGCTTCGCCCACAGCCATCTCAGTTGACATTTCATCCATGTTTTTGTGATAAAACCAATGTAACTGTGGCAGTTCATTATTGTGTGAATATTGAACTGTTACTAATTTATTGTTTGCATTAAATGGTGAAGGGTCTGTTCTCCTATTCTCATCCACCACAAATGTAGTTTCTACGTCTAAATACGTTGTTGTCATGCTGTGTACCTACTCAAATCTGTGTCCAAGTTGCAAATGATTTTGCCATGGAAGCCCGTTAATTTATTCTTTGATATAGTTAAGTATCGTTTCTTATCTGTGTTGTCAGTAATATCTGATTTACCGATGCCGATTATCAAGTCAGCTTCAGCGGCTTTACCAGTCTTACTGTTCTCCATCATAGCATAAGTTACATTTGTTTTGCCCTCAGCATCAGCACTAGCTTGACTAATACCAATACCAAACAGATTATGTCTCTTACATATCTCACGATACTTTGTGTAGATACTTCTTAGCTTTTCATCTGTTCTTGCAAAAGTGCCCATCACATCTAACTTATCTAACTGGTCAACAATCAACACATCAGGCTTTTTGTTTTCACAATATTTATTTAGCCATTCTATTGATGCATCAACATTGTCAATCATAGTTATGTTGTGAGCAATCTCTGTGAACTTCTCTTTTGCTTGTGAACGATTCTTATATATATCTTCTTCACTGTATCCAGTGTATGCACTAACTGCACGAAGCATTGTTCTACGTGCAGGTTCTTCGTTGGTTATTATGTGAACATCAGCTCCTTGTGAACAGAAGCCGTTTGGAGATGCCACAAGTGAAACATAAAAGGCAGTCTTACCAATCTCAGGTCTAGCAAAAGAAATCATAAACTCTCCTGCCTTGCCACCTCTGACCACTCTGTTTAGAGTAGGCACATTGAACTCCCAACAGTTCTCATTCTGTGCATATTCTAGTAGTGTATCTAAGTCTGTTGTGATTGGTGTGACATCATCATCAGGCACAAAGCCTTGCTCTGATTTGTCTATAAGTGCCCTCACATCGTGAATCTTCTCAGGTGAGCCTTCCATAATGGCTAGACCCATATCTGCGATATTACGTCCTATCTCCTGTTGCCACATCTTTTCTAATACATCTGTAGCTACGTCAGTTCCTATTGATGGCAGATGTTCGATATCAGACAACACCTCAGCGACTGCTTCTCGTTTTGCACGAGTGGCAGTTGGGTTGCTGACTCTATATATCTCCCTAATCTCTTGTGAAGATAAGTCCCTTTCGTAACTCTCGTGTCCACTAACAATGGTGTCATACAAGTCTGTCAACTCATTTGGAAACATTGAACGCATGACACGAGTTTTGTTTGCATCAAAAAACTCTTTGTGCATTAGGAGTTTAATTAGTTGCTGTTCCATACTAATCTCTTAATCTCCTCTTTGTTAAAATATTTTAAATCATCCTTAAGTCTTACTACATTACATGATACAAAGTACGCTAAATACTTCTGTATGTCAAGCGACTTGCGAGTAGCATCAGCGTCCAAACAAATGTATACATGTTTATACTTTCGTAATGGTGTGAGGTCGGCATCTTTTAAGTTAGTGCCTAAAAGTGCCACACCAGTGGATACTTGTGAAACTGCACAAGCACTGGCGGCATCCTCTACAAGTATGGCAGTATCATGCTCACCACATGTGAATAACTTTGATGAGTTGCCATACCTATACCACTTAGGCAAAACTTTATTACTAAAACTTCTGCCGATAGCATCATAAACTTGTGAATCGTCCTGGACTACAAACACAGTTCGATTTTGTTTTGGGTCATACATAATTTTTGCAAGTCTGTCATGCAAAGCGTGAAGACAGTTATTCCGTTCTAAATATTGCATAGATTGTGAATGGTTGTGAACTGGAACGAAATGCTCAGCCAGATGATAGATAGAATGATAGTTTTGCGAACTCACCAAACTTTTAATATCATCTTTGGTTCTAGTCACACCTTTAACACCTTTGATGCGACAAGAAGCCTTATAACAATTCCAAAGGAGTTTGCCATACTCTTTTGTAATCGTAAATGTATTTCTGCCACCACACTCAGGGCAGTTGAGTCTGCTAGACGTATTGTCCAACGGCTCATGTTGTTTTATAAAATCTTGAATATTCATTTGTGTTCCTCTCTAGGTGTTCCCCTCGGCAAGTTTCTCGCTTTTATCATAAGTTTTAAATTTCGTCAACCCCCTAAAATAAAAAACCCCCTACCGATAAAAACCGATAGGGGGCAGGGGAAAAGTATTAGTACTCATAAAAACCTGATTGATAAGGTGAACCTAATCCATAGGAGTCAAGTTCAACTCTCTTAGTGGTTTCTTTCTCGGCATCAACAATCAACTCAGCTATCTGTTGCATAGTAAGATTTTCTTTGACGATAGTGTACTTAACAAAGTCTGCTTTCTGTTTGTCACTCATATGCTCAGGCAAACCTTCTTCAGGGTCATAGCCATAGAACTTATTATCAAGCAGATGATTGCACTTGTCTATTGTAGACTGGTTCATTCGCTCTGAAGACGAGAAAGAGCTCCCTGCTGAAACCAAAGACCTCGTACTCTTGTTCGAGGAATGTGCTTTGAAAAACGAGCCTTGCCTCGCCCCATAGTAACTCGAACGACGAAAGGGGGACACCTCCTCTTTCGGGTCTCTGACTACTGGCAAGTCGTCCCACGTTATCTTCAACAAAGCAGGTATCAGAACATCTCTGAACCATATCAAGTCAAAGTGCTCACGACTTGAATGTTGATTCTTGTAACTGACAGAGACATTGGTACACTCAGCTATTAGCTTGGTATAGTTTGCAGAGTCAGTAAATGAACCACCAGTGTTCGGACCCATTTGTTGTTTAGGTGGCAACAAAGGATTTAGCTTTGCAGCTAGACTATTTGCAAAAGCATCTGAACAACAGCGACCACCAGCTTGATGAGTGATGATGTGTCCATACTCATATCTGTCGAAAGCAATACAGTAGTTCATGCCTTTGACAACCTCAGGTGTCTGTTCAGATATGTGGCTCGAGCCGATACCACCACACTCTTCGCCAGTATGGAATACATACAAACCATCTGTGCCATTCATGATTAGTCTGCACATGATGTAGCAACCGAGTTTGTCGTCTGCACCGAGCACACTTGGTACTGGCTTGACTGACGTCCTAGTTTTAACAGTTACATCTGTCTGTATCCAATCATCAAAGTCATTATCTGAGCCATAGACTGCTTTGGTTTTGCCTTTGCCCATAAGAATGTAGTTTTGAAACTTGAAACCTTTTTCTTCAGCCAAGTCGCCGATTTCATTCTTGGTCATGACTTTGTCTTTGTGTACATACTCATGCACATCTTTATCATATGAGGCATACACATAACCCTCATCAGTGATACGTAAGTCAGTCTTGTCCACTGGCACTCTGCTTTGCACAGTGTCCATGTGCGAACTGAACATGACTTTAGATTTCTTATAGTCCCCTACTTTTACGATAAGATTACCTTTGACATCAATGTGCGCTTTGTAACCTTTCTTTTTCTTAGTGCCTTTGGCAAGTGCTTCGAGTATGATATCACTTATCAGTTTCTCTTTGCCATAAGGCGATACTGTTGTCAGTAAATCATAGAGCAGATTATCCATCTGTTTACCACGAGTTACTTTGGTCATTGTTGCGACCTCAGGTTCTTGAAGCTTTGTGCTCCAGTCATAGTTATATAAAGACATTATAAAGTCTCCTTCTTTGGTTGGTTAATTTTATTATAGTACTCTTCAAAGGACGCACATATTGTTACGCCTTCAGCAGATTGAGCATGAGAAAGAACTCGTGTCTTACTGCTTTTGTCCAAGTCCATGAAATCAAAGTATTGATTCGCAAACGAGAACTCTACTGCTTCACTTGAGTGTCCGTTAGAGCTGTCTATCTTGACAAACTTGCTCCTATTCTCAAGCACAGCTTTTGTCAGACCATTGTCTCTGTAAATACTTAGACGTTTATGTTCGCCATATATTTTAAGAAACACCATGCCAACACCACCACCTGGCAGTACTTCAGCATAGTTACCTGACCTTCTTGTGTAAGCCTCAGGGTAACAAACTTGATGTTGTTGTCTACCACTACTGCTTACAATTCTTTTACCAGTGGTGGGGTGTACCATCTCATGATATTGTAGAACACTTGTAGTCCTAAAGCCCCAGCCTTGTTGAACTGCCCACATACTTCGCATGACGGGAAACTCTACATCAGCCCAAGGATGCCAGTAAACAAACACACCCTCACGAGATTCGAGAGCTGCATTTAAGTTACTGAATATAGTTGGTTCCCAAAGACACTCCATATTTTCTTTGGGGTCAAAAGCATATTGTCGCCACTCACAGTTATCACTGGTCTGCCACCTCATGTAATTAGCATCTGATGCACAATCAGAAGAGCAGAATATTGCACCATCAGGGGCTCGTATTGGAGAGTCATCATCATAAACTTCAGTATCACAATAATGACAACTTCTTTGACTGCCATACTCATACACATGACCACCATTAGTAGTTGCTAGGTTAGGATTAGCCCAGCCTCTGCCCTCAGGTTTATTATTACTAGAAGTAAGCAAACACTTGTTGACTCCGTCTTTTACTCGTATCCACATAAAATTTGCAGGCATAAAGTCAAAGTACGGAATCGGACAAGAGACCTTGCTATTGTAAGTACTGAGTGGTATGTCAAACTCTACATCTTTACCTCCACGAAGTTCCCGAAGTAAAGTATTTTCCTCAGCACGTTCAATACCTAATTTTTTCAACTCTTGTTGAAGTTTACGTCTGTAAAGTTCACGACTCGAGTACAACCTCGTGTAGTACCATTTCTTATCAGTTTCATTAAAATAAGCAATGGTACGAGCAAGAACTGTATTAGCACGTTTAACATAGAAGCCCTTAGTCTTAGGACAATAATGATACCAGTCAACTGGTTCATGTGGTCTAGTAACATAAAACCCATGAGTGCTGTCCATACAAGAGCCAGGAGTGTCAGGACTATTCTTGACATACATATCTCGCATATCTTGCAAAGTTTTAGTTTCATGAAACGACATAGGTTTGTATGTGTCCATTATCTTCTGTGCAAGATTGTCAACAGTCTTAGGCTCAATAGGCAACTTATCAATCAACACATACCTAGCTAATATACGAGTCAAAGACATCACACGTCTGACATTCAAACGTCTGCGACCTCGTGCAAAAGGCAACCATGACTGACTCCTATGTTCACACTTCAAGTCTATCTCAAGCTGACTAGCAAACCCAATCGTATGCTTTGGAGTCCAAGGATTCTCACTAGTCATGTTTGGGTGACTGACATTGCCCGAACTGCCGTATCTAGCAGAATTTTCCTTAATTGGATACGATAGTGCCAAGTTCCCAAAAGCAAGACAGTCCAACGAGTCTTCATCTTTTGAATATCTTTTGGCTTCTTCGTGTGCCCACATGACAGGGCGAGTAATCCTGACGTTTATAGGATGCCACGAGTGGAGACCATGCATTCCTCGCCATGCACTTTCGATTTCTTTTACAAAATCTTGTGTAGGCTTTGCAAGAATACGAATCTTACGAGCAGCAGATATCACAAGAGGGTGAACGTCCATAGATACTTTTGAAAAGTAATTGTTGTTCACTTTATTGTCCTTAGCAAATTTAAGAAGAAAGTTATTCATTTGATTTGCTATCTCATTCATATGCTTAGGAGTTGATATCATTGTCCCACGTCTAGTATGGTTCTTAAGTGAGTAGGGCATCATTCACCTCCTTCATAAATGTTAACACCAACAGTGCCACGTATAGCTGACATTGTGCTCTCATGCATACTGCTCAAAGCACACCACTTAGTTTTGTCAATCGAAAAGTTTTTGGTGAGTTTCAAGAGTAATCTATTCTCAGAGACAGGATAATGTGAGCTGTTCCTAGAAGATGTCTCGCCAAGCACAAGATAAATGTGAGGGTAATCCTGCTCATCAAAATCATTCCTGAATGACACAGCAGTTTGAGCATTCTTGATTGATGACAAAGGAACAACCTCAGGCACTTTCTGCAGAGTTACAGTGAAGTTATAGTAACCTATAATCTCAACCTCGTTACTCATACGTGGACTTGCGTCTGGTGTTGACGTGTATGTCATTGGTGTTGACGTGGTGTTTGACTTGGCATGTTTATCAAACTTGAGTGAATACATGGTTGAGTCAAACTTATCTAAGTGGGCATACATATAGCTCTCAGAGTTGGCAGTTGATTTGTATTTAAATACATGACCAACTGGTACATCTCTACGTGGGATTATCCTACCCAGTGTAACTGGAGTTACATCTATACTACATCCATGAAACATAGCGATTCCTTTCTAATATTTTTGTTTCTGTAAATTTTCTGTTGAAGTCCATATCTTTGATACGCTGAAGAGCAAAAGAGGTATAGACTAAACCAGCCTCTTGTCTTTCACTTGGAGCGTAACCAAGAGAGGGTTGCCACTCTTTAGCTAGACTAGTGATGACATAAGTTTGATGTTTACTCATGTTATCAATATCTTCGCCAGTGGCTAGTTTGAGTTCATACTTATGACAACTGAGCATCAAGTCTTTAGTGACTCGATAATATCCGTCAGCGTGTGCAAAAGTATGAACAACATACTTTCTGTTGGGCGAGTCGTAGCCAACGACTTTGCCCAAGAACTTGATGTAGTCGGTACGAGTTTTGTAGTCGACTACAACAATGTCTTCATCATTAAAAGCTCTAGGCATTGCTTTCCCCTTTCTGTTATTTTTGATTTTATTAATATTAACAAATTGCACATAGTTGTGCAAACGAATGACTTACTTGCCGTTTAAAGCCTCAGACAAGTTGAAGTCAAAGTTCTTAGGATTACAAGTCGCATCATATATTTGCTTCTTGTTAGTCACTGGTTGATATGCTCCCTTATGGGTAGGCACAAGCGAGTAAACAGCTTTAATACCAGAATCCATAAGAGAAGCACAATTAACGCAGTAATCAGTGAAGAATTTTGCCACAGTCTTTCTTTTGATTGGGACGTTATCCCCACATTGTTTACATTCATAAAACATACGTTCCTTCCTTATTTTATGTAAATTTTTATTATTCTTTATATTAACAAAAAACCCCACCTTGTGCAAACAAGGTAGGGCTGGAGGTATTGGTTGTGAATAAGACTAAGGTTGCAGTTGGTCTCTACTAACAGAATTACCTACGACTCTTTCAAATTCTGCAACCTTATGTTTTGCGACTGCGTGCATAAATCTTTCAGAATCAAATTTAGAATTATCTGCTTTGAAGTAACTGGTTAACAGCTTAATATCTTCAAAAGAAATATTAGAGTTGCCAATTATCTTGGCAATCTCTTCATAGTGTTTATGTGTGAATTTAGACATGTGAACTCCTATATAGGTGCATGAGGTACATCTTCATCAAAAAGCTCCCTCTTCCATGTGTTAACATTATCAAGCAATCCCTCAGCAAACTCCAAACGACCACGACATATATCGCCAGTGCCATCTGATATAGTTTCCCAAGGATACTCTTCATTAAGTTGCACTTCAGCTTCGCAATGCTCTACGATTTTAGCAATAAGCTGATTTGATAAGTCATCAGGATTACCATACATGTGAACCTCCAGGAGTTAAAGTTTCAATCTCATCAGGAACGCCATATTTACTGGCAACCTCTTGGTAGTTGTCAGCATGTTGTTGAGCTTTCTTTAAAAACTCTGTGGCTTCATGATGTGAATTAACAACGACAATAGGTATGCCGTTGAAAGTGTCAGGTAATCTGCCATCATTGTGAACGTGACGTTTTTTAGCCCAAATTACGTATTTGCCATCATAAGCACGTTTACGAATATCGAACTTGTTAGTATCAAAAGTACCCATTCTATTTCCTTTTCTGTTTTTTGATATCCCACCTATAAAATATGTGGTCATCAATTCTTGTTATATAGGTTTTAGTTTCTGCCCAACTAGGCTGGACATAGTGAGCATGGTAGTGAGTTGAGCCTTGAACGACATCATCAATGTTGCCATAATAGACACCATTCGCCACTCGTAGTGCAACTTCCCATGCTTTCTTTTGTTTGGCTTTATCACTCTTGCCATCACAATACCAACTGAATTGGCATTGATTCCTTATAGGTATATTAGGATTTGATTTGTAAGTCAAACCCTGCTTAACAACATCACAGACATTGTTAGGATACCGATAATCTTTAACTCTATTCATTACAACTTGTGCAACTGCTATTTGTCCCACGAGGCTTTGGTTCTTTGCCTCGTGGTACGTGTTAAGTGCCAAGCAGAATATTGCTTCAATAATCATAGGCAATCTCCATAGTTAAATACAACATATTTCACCACTATAATAATCATAGTCCTTAATTTGGTCTTGGATAAAACTTTCCTCTATACCATATATTTTATGATTTAATGGTAACAACTTTCCATTCTTACAACGGATTTCAATTTCTCCATGATTAATTTCCCATGTAATAGGATAATATTTTTCTTCTAATTTTTTATATTCTTTTTGCCAATTTTCCATCATTAATTCTCCATTAAAGTGAAATGCTGAGGCAGTACCAAAATACTGCCACAACAACAAGTGAGAATACAAAAGACTCAAACCATTCACGCATTACTTATCTCCTCAAAGCTATCGTCTACCTCTTCGCCATCTTCATCTACTTTGTAGAATGTTATATCAGCAATTAAATATGTCATTGTTTACTCTCCATATCAAAACTAGAGGACACAATCTCTATTGCAAACATACTTTTCGCTAAAGGGGAAGTGAAGTACTCATATTGTCTTTGAGCCACCATAGGTTTATCTGTGGTGAACTCATAAATTTTTTTACGACCAACAATAGTATATTTGATGGTGAAAGTCCTAACAGCGTTTTTTTCTTTTGTCATCATCAATCTCCTCAATGTGGATACGAAACAGATTTTTAAATACTTTCTTGTAAATCGCAAGTCCTCTGTTAGCAGACTCACGACTTTGATAACGAGTCAGAGTAACGAAGTCATCAGCTTCATTACAATGATATTGAACTACAAATTGTACTTGCATTTAGTTCTCCGTGAAATAGTTTAGATAAACAACACCAAGATTATTTTTAATAAACTTGTATAACTCTTTTGTATCACGTGTTGGAAAGACACACTCAATACCATT
>Ga0209232_1001535_pt1 | contig 12341 bp, 18 predicted proteins | sample ETNvirenome_2_60_FD_184066 | JGI IMG/M metagenome (GOLD analysis project Ga0209232, IMG submission 184066) | Marine viral communities from the Pacific Ocean - ETNP_2_60 (SPAdes) (version 2) | ecosystem: Environmental > Aquatic > Marine > Oceanic | place: Pacific Ocean | collected 2013-06-22
AGGCAGGGTGTTGAACCTGTTTGCAGGGTATAACCTGCTGAACGTTGATGAAGTCAGAAACGACCTTGACCCTGATGCACCAGCCGATTATCACCTTGACTGTTTGGAGTTTGTCAAAACGTGGGATGGTGAACCTTTCGATACGGTGGTTCTTGATCCACCCTATGCTATCAGAAAGTCAATGGAAATGTATGGTGGGCGTAAGGTTTCACGTTTCAAATTACTAGCTGATGCTTTACCACGCATTTTGACAGAAAATGCCAGAATCATTTCATTTGGTTATCATACTACGTTCATGGGTTCTGGGCGTGGTTTCGACCTTGAACACCTGTGCGTTTTTGCTCATGGTGGTTCACAACACGCAACCATAGCGATCATTGAGGTGAACGCATGATTGAAACCCGACATGGCACGTTCCGTCAATGGTTCATCCATGAGGATGAAGAAGGGAACATTGAATTGGTTCTATTTGATGAGGTGGTCTGATGAGCCGTGATGTAGCCAGAGAACGCCTGAAATCTATTCGGACTTTGCAGGGCTGGCGTGAAGCCTACAAAGCAGCAGGTTTGAAGGATGAGGGTTCAGATGCAACCAAACGTCGCAGGTTGTCAAGACTGATTAACACCAGAACGTCTGGTGCAAAGAAACTTGACAGCAAAGAACGCCAGCGAATCAACCGAACGTATCGAAGGCGAGAAAAGAAGGGTGTTTTTGCTGTTGCACGTTCAGAAAAGGCTGTCAAGAACATTAACCGTCAGAAGGCAGAGGATCGAAAAAGAATCAGGCGTTTGCAGCGTGAAGGTAAATTGACAGCAGCACAGGCTGAACGTAGGCTTCGACAGGCTCAAGGTTTGACGGCTCAAGACAAACAGGCACTTGAAGAAGCATTCAGAAACGCTGAAAACGATTCAGGCCGAGCAATCAGAGCCGAATATGCAAAGCACATGAGCAGACTTGATCCTATGCTACTATCAGCAGCCATGAACCAGAAGCGTTTGAAAGCCATTAGAGCAGCAGAACGTGATGATGAAATGGAAAGGAAAGCGGTTGGTGTTTGAATGGATTTAGTGCCTTACCGTCAGGACTTTGAGTATAAGTCCCAGAAACGAAAGGCACAGGCTACTAGTACATGGGATCAGAAAGACATAGCAGGTGCTGACTTTGAAACAAAGGATGGTTTCCCTCATATTTTCACATGGTCGGTTTGGAATGGAACGGATTATGTAAATCGTCATTTCCTCTTTGGTGGAACACATGACGACCCAGATAAACTGCTGGAAACTAACGGTGGAAAACGACACCCTGCGTTTGATTTGGAAATCCTCTGCAATATCCTAAAGGAAACAGGGAATTACTCACAGGGCGGGCATGGAAAACGTAGGCAACCCCAACAATTCTATTTTTTCAATCTGGGTTATGATGCAACAGCGATTTTGAAAACGCTTCATCCTGACGCTATCGATCACTTGATTCTGGGTGATGCTGGAATCATTGACACCCATACATGGAACCTTGAACCAAACGTTCAACAAATCAGCATTCCTAATCCAAACTTTGGCAAATCCAAAAAGGGACAAAGGAAAGACAAACGAAAGAAAATCAAAGTCTGGGTTCTGGGTGATGAAACCGACTATGAATTGCTTCCTTTCAATCGCTATATTCAGGTTTCATACCTACCAAAGAAGCACCTCTGCATTGAACCCATCAAGTATTATTCAAAGGGCGTTAAGTGGGGCAAAATTGACTGTTGGGATATTCGCCCATTCTGTGGTGGGGGTTCGCTAAACAGGAACGCTAAGAAGCACCTTAACGAATCGAAACTTGATTTCACAGATGATCAAATGTCATTGATGGGTTCATTGACACCAGAAGGTGTGGCCTTTTCTGTCAAAAATTGTCAGAAGGTCATAGAATACGCAGAAGTGGATGCAAACTTAACAGCACGTCTGGCATGGAAAATTGTTCATGGTTTTGAGTCAAATGGAGTCAGAATGAAACGCCCATATTCACCAGCTAGTGTGGCAGAAAGGGCTGCCCTTGACCGTTGCGACATTCCCACCATGAATGACCATGTAGCAAATCGCCTTGATCATGTGCTTTCTGCATGGTCAGCATATCAGGGCGGTTGGTTTGAATCGGTTGGTTCTGGTTATCATCCCTATGTTCACGCCTACGACATTACATCAGCATATCCTCATGTCATGTGGTGGTTGCCCTGCATTGATCGTGGAGTTTGGTTAGGAACGCCAGAAGGCGACCCTATGGATGAAGCGTGGGATTATCTGAATGAAAAATGGACTCCTTACAGCCTGTCATATTTTGAATGTGAAGTGATATTCCCAGAAGGTCTGAACATTTATCCAGCAGCGAAAAAGTCAGACTTTGCAGGTTGCTTGATGAATCCTCGCACAGTCTATGGATGGTTCACAGGTGATGAGATCAAGGAGTTTCAGAAGTGGGATGCTGACATAGGAATTGAACGCTGGTCTGCATTCATACCAGAGGATGATAATGAGGATGCACCAGATGTTGAAAATGGGGTTCGCTATCCATACCGACCATTCATTCAACACTTCTATGGCAACAAACTTGAACAGGATTTGTTGAAAGGAACGCCAGAGTATGATGAAGAAGTGCGAGCAATCAATAAACTGATGATCAATTCGATTTATGGTAAAACTGTTCAAGCAATCGAAAAGGAAAACGTCAGAATCACAGGCAAACTGTGGAATCCGTTTTATTCTTCTGTCATTACTGCTGGTTGTAGGTCAAGAATGGCCGAAATGATACGCTTAAACGGTCAGGAATCAATTCTGGCTGTCAATACTGACGGATTGATTTTCAAGGCCACAGAAGGGCTGCAAATGGCGAAAAACACCATGCCTGTATTTTTCGACGGTGAACGGGTGAATCTGGGTGATTGGGACAATGATGGATCAGGTGCTTTGCTCTTGATGATGAGTGGCGTTTATTCAATCATCAAAGAGGAATTGAAAGGATTGGTTCTGAAAGCCAAAACCACGTTCAGAGGTGCATATTCTATGTTCATTGACCACAGAGATGATGAAGGCAATTTGAGAAGCGATCTATACGGTGAAGATTGGCTGACCTTCTGCACCAGATATGAAGAACAGTCAGAAGTGGTCAGGAATGAAGAAATCAACCCGACAATGCGACCATTCACTTTAGGTGAAGCAAAGGTTCGCAGCAATTACCAATTGGCAAATGTTTTCCGCATTGTTGATCTGAAAATAACAGCCTGTGGTGATTCAGCCAAAAGACGGTGGGAAACTAAGCCACAGACGTTTGGCGATCTTATGGAAACATGGTGGCCGTCAGAAACATGGGAGAGGATGCTTTGAAATCACCAGAAGCCAGACGACGTAGGCGTGAAAAAATACAGGAAATAACAATGGCACTTTTGAGAGCCAGCGATTCAGGTTTGAGGGTTTCCTACATACAGAAAATAATAGAGGATTCATGCAGGTTCAGATGTAGCCCAAACACTCTGGGTCAAGTCATGCAACCAGAAGTCAATTCAGGAGTGATCGAAAAATCATTGACAAAAGAAGGCCATTCCCATTGGAAACTTTCTGATGAAGGTTATAATCTCCCTGTGGAAACGGACTGAACATGGAATGGGCGAACGATGCAGACTTAATGGATAAAATGACCATTTGGTTAGGAAACCAAAAAGAGGATTTAGGAAACCTGCTTAACGCCCTTCATCCTCATAATGACGGATCGCCAATGTTCGCATTTGCACAGATTTTTGGAATGTTTGTTTTCAGATTTTCAGACCATCTGAAAGAACACACAGAAACGGATGCAATCAACCTCACACTAGCTGACGTGGCAAATCACCCAACCGTTCAAGGAATGGTTGCCAGCATGGTTCAATCGAACCTGAACAGGGGGTTGAACCTTGAGTGAATACACCTGCGAAACCTGCGGAAAGCAGTATAAAACACGTTCAGGGCTATGGAAGCATCAAAAGAAATTGAAACATGGTAAGTTTGCAGAGTCCGATATGATCATAGAAGGGGATGGATATTCCCAAACGTCTGATGATCCTTCAAAATTGAGCGTGGGGTCGGACACCCATTCACAGTCCTTTGGTGGTGATTCAGGCTCGCCCAAACCGTCTGATACCCTCCCTGTGCATGACACAGCACCACCAGAGGACACCCCAGAGTGGATGAGTTTTGATTTTGGTTCTGATCAAGAAGCGACAGACACCATCCCTTCAACGTTCAAATCTGTGTTCAAACCTGTTCCTTCTGGCACTAGTACAGGTCGAATGACTAAAGCACAGGCAGCAGCCCTTGAAAGTCAAAATAAGGGTATTCTGAAAATGGGATTGACAACCATTGACGTTTTGCTGACAAAATATGCACAGGCGATTACACTTGACCCAGACATTGAAGTTAAGCATTCAGAGTCGGATAAGGATTTAGTCGCCAATGCTCAATATCGCTGGATGGAGGAAAAGGGGTTCTTCTTGACCAATTACCTAAGCACAGGAATGATCGCTGGCTCGCTGACGGTCTGGTATGTAGGACAGCCAATGCTGCGAGTCAGAAAGAAGGCAAAGAAGCGACTTTTCAAGGGTCGGGGCATTCTGGCGCGTTTGCCATTGATTGGCCGACTGTTTAGAAGGAAACAATCAGAAATGCCAGAAATTGGACAAAATGCAGATGAGGTGCGATTAAATGAAATTGAATGATCTATTCATGCCCTCTGGAAAATCTCTGCATAAGGTCGTTGTTGGTCAGTCAGGTTCTGGCAAATCGTTTTTCCTTGAAACGGGTGCTGCTGCTATGCTCAAGACAAATGACGATCCCAATTTCAGGATGATTTACTTTTCACCAAAGAATGAAGGATTCATTGATTTATTGCCTACTGACAAAAAGAAACGCCCAATGGGTCTGGTTTCAAACGTTGATGGAATGTTGAAAAATATGGAAAAGCAAACATTGACTGTGTTTTATCCTGATCCGTCAGGACTTGAAGAAACAATGGAGGACACTATCAACAGCCTGTTTGACATGAAGGAGATTAACCCTGAAATGAAATGCACTTTGATAATTGATGATGCACAGGTTTTCCTTTCATCCAGAAAACAGGCCAGCGAAGGTTTCAGACGTTTGGCATTATTGGGTCGTTCACGATCTATCAATGCGATTTTTGTTAGTCATGGATTGATTCTGAATAAGACATTAGAAGGTCAGGTTGATTCACTATTCTTCTTTACTTTACCAGCTAGTGTTCATTGGAAAGCGGGTGAAGAACGATACGGATTCAACCCTGAACCATTCGTGGATGATCTCAAAAGCACTCCATATTCATTCGTGGCCTTCGACGTGAGGACAGCAAAAGCCACTCGCTTTAGTCCAATTGAAGCGAAATAAGCCCTGCTTTTTCTGTGGTGCTATGTCAGGGTGGTTTAGGCGACTTTTGCCCAGAAGGGGCGTTTATCGGCTCAAAAAGGGCAATCGCCCAGAATCCATTTGCAGAGAAAAAAGGCATAGGGCATAGGCTGGATCATTTAACGCCCTGTAAGGGCGTTTTAGACGGTAAAACAGGGTGGTTTCCTTTTTACACTAAACCTGTTGTTTATATCCCCTCTATGAAAACGGTCTGGTCATGGACTACGCAAACTCAATGCGATCTCTCGGAATTGGAATCGGTTTCAGCCTTATGCTGGCCGTAATGAATGGACTCTCGACCTTTGTTTTCAAGGGTGATACCGTCAGCGAATGGGCTACGGGCAAAGTCGGAGGTGGTCAGTAATGGTTAGCGTTCTCCCTACATCTGGATCTGCAAACGGAGTCCTTTCATGGCTCTGGTATGGTATGCTCGCAACAGCAGCCTTCGCTGCGACAAATGCGCTGGTTGGTAATGAATTGACGGAAGCACTCCGTAAGAAGGCTTGAGGTGATTTCAAATGGTCGCTTCTCAATCCTCAAACGGCACTCGCTACACTCTGATTTATTCGGATGCTACTAGTACCCCAACTGACGCAGCAGGTGGTTTGACTTTCAACGTTTCAAACCCTGTCCCTGCTGGACTCATTGAACAGGTCGGATTCCGCTTGACGGGAACCACAGCAGCACCACTTTCTGCTGCTTCTGCTGCTGAAATCGTTTCTGGACTTAGATTCACTCTGAACGGTGATCAAGTCATCAACCTTCAAACTCAAGGCAACGTGAACACTTCTGCAAACTGCTCTCGCATGGGTGCAATTGTTCAAGACATTGGCGGATTCGTCGCTGAAAACCCATCCTTGACTGATATTGACATGACCATTTGGGTTCCTCTGGGAATCAATGCACCTGTCAATTCCCGCTTTGAATTGACCGTTGATTATGTCCCTGCTGCTGCTACTCCTACTTCATGCAATTTTGAATTGTGGATTAAGTATGGAAAGTCCACAAACATGACGATCATTGGCAATCAAACTTCAATGAATATCGCTGACAATGCACAAACTATGGTTTCGGTCAAAATCCCAACCATCAAGGGTGCTACTGTTGCAGGTATCGTGGTTCAAGGTTCTGACGTTGCAGACAATATGCAAAGTGTGATCCCAAAGATTCTGGGCGACTTTGCTTTGAGTCCTACGCAGATTCGTGCAGCTAGTGGTGTGAACGCTAACGGGTATCAATTCGCTGATGTTGGCGATTCTGATCAAGAAATGCAATACTCAAACGCTGTTCGTGGCCTTTACTTCATTCCTCTTTACAATGCAGCCGTTTCTGATGGTTCGGTGGTTCTTCTGCTTACCAGCGTGAACGCTGGTGGTGCTGGATCGGAGTTTTACACCTTCACCCCAATTCTAAACCTGCCAACGTCTGGTTCTGGTGAACGCACACCACGTCAAACTGCACAGGTCGCAACGGGTTCAAAGGGTGCTATCCTTAGCCGAGCAGAGGACATTTGAGGGAGGTTTCCCTCATGCTAAGGCTGTTCAATCTGACAATCCCCGCAGCAGGGGCTGGTGTTGATCCTGTCCCTGTTTCGGTTTCAGGTTGCACCACATTGTTTGGTATAAATGATATTCAGGTAGCACTTGATCCAGCAGATTTCAATTCTGGTCAATTTGCTAATTTCATCATTGGATTGACAGGTCAAACACATGAAGCGGTTTATCCTGACAACACTATTCTTTGGGTTCGTCAAGACCCAACGGCTGGCGCGCCAGCATTCGTTCTTAACGTTCAAACAGGACTCCAGAAGGGGGTCTATTGATGATCCCTCAATTCGTGGCTTTGGGTGTAGGTCTTTGGCTTATTTTCCGTGAATCATCAAAGAAGGCTGAACAGCCAGATGATGAAGGAGGGGCAGGGCTTCCTGATTATTCAGATGAAGAAGGAATACCAACACCAGAAACAAGACCTGACCCATCAGAAACAGAATGGACTGAAACAGCGTCATGGTCTGGTGAATACGCTAAGAAGGGATATGACGGTTCAGAAAGGGTTGTTTGGATTCTGCAAACAGGCATCAGGTATCAAGACGGTTCAACTGAAATGGATTCATCAGAGTATATCTTGATCGGCAACAAAAGCCACACAGCGTTTCAATCAGCAAACTCTGACAGAGGGACACTCGACATCAAGAAGGAATACACAGGCGGGACATCTGACGTGAAAAACGCAATTGTTTATCCAACCCTTCAAGCAGCGATTGACAGAGTTGATGAATTGTCAGAAGAACCTGAATATGACCCAACCGATCCCGTTCAACCCCAACCACAGCCAGAGGATGATGATTCAGGTTCTGGTGGTGGGTTCTCATTCCCACGTCAAGACGGCTTCAATTTAGGTCAAAATATAGGCTCTTATGGTGGGTTGTGAGGGTTGATGTATGGCTCAAAATGCGAAACCAAACCCCTATCAATTCATCTTTGGTGGTAATCCATCAAGCGGAATGGGTCAGTTTGAATACTACACAGGATCGCTAAAGAAGGCGATTCAAGACTCCAAAGACGGTAAGGCTGGCTCTCCTTTCATCAAGGTGGTTCGTGGTGGTGCTGTATCATATCAGGCATCAGATAACAGGGTCAAATTATCAGATACTGTCGGTGATGGTGAAGGATATTTGACTCTGACACTAGCTGAGGGATTTCAGGCTCTATTCTATTTGAAAACAGCCAATAATGACTTCACAGAAGATAACGTCGCACTTGATCATATCTCATCAGATTGGGATGATTCAGATTCATGGTCAGAAAACATGACTGAAATAAAGGGTGATTTGGCGGGTTCGTGGCCTTCTGTGTGGATTCAGGACAATGCAGAAACCAGCGATTCAAGGACAGTTTTTGGGCTTGATTCTGGCGATTATTGCAGTTTTGATGTTGATTCAAACTCTGGTCAGGTCGCACAATTCAGGGTCAGAATTGGTGGTGATGATTATTTTTCAAACACCGAAACTGATGATGATATTTGGATGACCAAAATATGGATCAGAAAGTGGAATCCAAACAAACCTGCACCTGCACCATACGTTGATGATAACGAGTATGCAGGGCCACTTTTGCCTGATGGTTCAGGCGATTTAGACGGTGATGGAGTGCCAGACGGTGAGGACTTCGACCCTTATGACCCAGACGTTCAGAATGAAGGTGATACAGATTATGACTCACAGGGGAATGAAATAGACCCTGTGGTTATTGGCGATCAATGCCCTGTCGGATTTATTGACAACGGTTCAGGTATTTGCGTTCCTGACCCAGACTATGACCCAGAAGAACCACCAGAAGAACAGCCAGAAGATGATGTTTCAACGGCTCAAATGGTGGTTTTGGTTCTGGGTATCGTTGCTGTGGTTGTTTTGGCTGTGAGGGTGGTTTAATGGCCGATATTGACATAGATCAAAACCAGCGTATCGCTGCGCTTGAATCAAGAGTCAATGAAGTGGAAAACAACATTTCAGCGATCACAGCGAAACTTGACGTTATCCAGCAGTTATGCAAAGGACTTATGATTCTGGCAGGTGTGGCTCTGGGTGTTGATGTTGTCCCTATCATGGGAGGAATGTAAAATGGCAAAGAAAAGAAAGAAAATCAGCAGTATTGGCAACCCTCGCATGGCAAAAAGGCGAAGTCAAAAAGACGTAATGAAAATCAGAATGTTTCATGCTAAATCAGCATCGAAAGCGACAGGAAAACCTGTCAAACATTTCCTTGATCTATATTCTGGCAAAAAGTGATGCAAAATGCCAAAAATCAGGTCGAAACGCTGCGGAACCGTCAAGGTTTCATCAAAAGTCAGAGTCGGTAAAGTCGGCTCAAAGCGTCAGCGTTCATTCTGTGCGAGAACAGCGAAAATCAAAGGGAATTGGCGAGCGAATCCATGCAGCAAAAACAGCCTACAACGTGCGAGGTGGAAATGTTGAATCTAATGAAATCCGTTTTTACTCCACACTTTATCATTGGCGTTTTGGTTGGTTTTATTGGCGCGAGGAGGCTTTCTAATGACGACAATTGAGGATGAAGTGAAAACTGCTGTTGTTGTTGCTGATGCTTCAACAAAGGCCATGCTTCGTTCTGTACTAGTGGGAACCATCCCTATCATTGAGTTTGGTGCATTAGTGGCCTTTTCTATGCTAATTGCAGCCGTTCCTGTTGCGATCATCAGGAGGATTAGAAATGGCTGATGGTGTGAACATTAACGTTGATTCACCAGAGATCACAGCACCTGTTTCTGTGCAGTTATCGGGAACGTCATTTATCGAATCAATCCAGAATGGGTTGAATCAATTCGTTGATAATCTCAAGAAGGGTTCTGATGAAGGGCTGACCGTTGTTTTTCTGGGTGTGATGTTCTTTACAGCAGGTCTGTATTTCTGGCGGAGGGTGTGATCGTGAATGTTGAAGGCAGCACTCACCATAACCCAATTGCCAGCTAGAGCCACACTCGCAGCACTCAAAACGGCTACTTCACCAAACGCTGTAAATGCTCTGGCTACTGCGATTAGTCAAGCATCAATTCGCACTTCTGATCAAGAGGAAGCCATTAACGTTGATGGTCTGACCGTTTCGATTGATTTTAATGAGGAACGCCTTCTGACTACTGCTGGCGTTTCAACTGCTCTGGCTATGGGAACCGTTTATTGGATCGGTTCACGTTTGAAAATACAGTATAGATACGCTGCTATGGTTGAATCGTTGCAGCAGTTAAGACGCGCAATTTTGAACGGTGATGATACAGCAGCAATTCTGACAAAAATTGACAATTTAAGCGACCCTTTGATTGATCCTGAAACGTTCAAGCCTGTTGATGCACCAGATGAATTGAAGGCTGTGTATGAATCGTTATTTGACAAACCAGCAACCAAAGGATCGATGTTCAATGCTGCTAATTTCACTAGTACCCTTGACGATGCAGGGAAGGTTGCACTATCCCAAACTGATGAAGCCTTAGAAGCCATGATCAAGAAGGCTCGCCCTCTAGCTGGTAAGGCTGTGGGTCGGTTGGTTGGTGCTGTTCTCTGGGTTGATACCGTCTGGTGGGTTTCAACGTCAGCACTTGATCTGGGGCTAAACCTTCTGGGAATAGATGAGGAAAACCAGAAAATACCGATTCTGTCAGATATACCATTCATTGGTGCATTGTTTGATCTGTCAGACTCCACAGGTTCAAGTTTCGTGGATTTGGTCATTTCACCCCTACTTGACGGCATAATATCGCTATTTTCAGCAGAGGATGAAGTGCAGGTTCTGGTTGATACGCTTTGGGGGATCATCACAGGTGCTGCCCTGAATCCTTCGATTCTGCCTTTTGTGATAGCAATTCTTGATTTTTACATTGACGATATAGGCATTGACTTTCAAGTGCCAGCATTGTTTGACATTCAGGAATTAGGAACGTTCGATTTCAAAATTGACCTGTTCGGTATCAGGCCAGAACCGTTGGATATTCTGATCGTTTGGCTTTACTTGATAACAGGAAAAATTGTTTTCAAAGCATGGATCGTGCCAGCGTTTGAATTGATAAGAAAAAGAGCCACCGTGTCAGGCTAACCTGACAGGGTGGCGGCTCAATGCTGGCTGCTCTCGCCTTCACCAGCACGTTTCAAACTTCAATTGGTAATGATCCACTCAAGCGAGTGAAACAGTCCAAAGAACGCCCTTTTCTGTCTTTTCAACATTCAAAGTGATTTCACCTTCATGTTCATTGACAGCAGAGCAGAGTGCATCAGCATCAACTGAGCCTTTGAGATCAAAAGCACGACCAATTGCATTTGCCAAACGGATTCCGTGTGGTGTTGCATCTGTAAAAGTGGCGTTTGGGTGATGAGCAGCAAACACAGAGATTCCCTGATTGTTTGTTTCATCAATGACAAAGAACACAGGCTGGCTGTCCTCCTTGAATGAAATGCGATCAACATTCATCATAAATGAGTCGCCCTTCTCTTTCGTTCCCTCATACCACTTCACCCATTCAATGGGGTTGTCGTTCTGATCTTCTGGCTGCGTATTGGTTAATTCAAATTGCATAATTCGATTCCTCCTGTTTCCTATCCAAACGGCCACACCTTATGAATGTGTTTCCTGTTTCCTATCGATCATGCAACGATAGCAGGGACACCCTTCATCGTCAGAACGTAGGGGTCGCTTGAAGCCATGCTTACACTTTCTGAACACTAGTACAGGCGGTCTGGAATAGGTGTTTGAACGTGGATCATATCGGACAGATTCGCCCCTGTAATCTATGCTCATTCGACCACCTCTGGCACTAGCTGGTCAAATGCAGGGTTGCTGTCAGCACCATGAAAATGACAGAAAAGACAGAAACGTTCTGATGAATAGCCGTTGAAAATACGCCCACAGTCTTGACACTTCATTTTCATGGCATATCACCTATCGCTTCTCTGTATTGTTCGATTTGCCGATCCGTCATAATCTCAAGTGCTGTGGATAGGTTGTTTTCATCACAGCCAATGATAACGAGTATTGATGGAAAAGGTGCAGGGCTTGAACCGTCGCCATATTTCAGGCGACCTTTGATGAACCGTATTTCAACGTCTGAACGCTCATAGAGCAAATGGAACCAGCGTGTGCAGGTTCTGGATGGAAGAAGCATAACGATCCTCTTAGAACGCCCTGAATCAAACTCATGCAGAGCCTTCTTGACCCACTCATTCAGAATGCGACCATAGGGAGGATTGACATAAACCAGATTCGCAACCCATCCCTGCTCAAGTCCGTTCATAGATTCGTCAAAGAATCGCTTCGCAACAGCGTTTGATTTGCTGGCTGCTGGATCAAGGCCAATTTTGCCAAACTCTTGAATGACCTGTTCGATGATGTGTGGTGGTGAAGCCCAATTGTC
>Ga0209232_1001537_pt1 | contig 12341 bp, 22 predicted proteins | sample ETNvirenome_2_60_FD_184066 | JGI IMG/M metagenome (GOLD analysis project Ga0209232, IMG submission 184066) | Marine viral communities from the Pacific Ocean - ETNP_2_60 (SPAdes) (version 2) | ecosystem: Environmental > Aquatic > Marine > Oceanic | place: Pacific Ocean | collected 2013-06-22
TGGATCAATACTCAAACACTCTCCACATTTATTATCATCATCTAAAAGATTACCACACTTTTCGCAGTGCATAATTACTCCTTGTCTATAATAATTAGTTCAGCCTCAGTGTAAGGTATGTGATAGAATGTTTCTCGCCTGTCAACTCTTGCAAAGGAAGGTTTCTTAATAACATCATCAGTCATCTGAACTCCTTTTACTTTCCAAGCTTTAGTATACTCGCAGTTAAGAACGTAGAAAAACAAGTTGTCTATCTCGTCCTGATACTTTTTAATTAATCTTTGTTTTCTTCCTGGGATTCTAACTTCTTCCCATTCAGAAGGCCACCGACTATCTGGTAACAAAGTAAAACCTCGATTACCTAAGTAGTCTTCACCCCACTGTGCTTTACGTTCCACCTCATGATAGTAAGTATTACCATTTTTCATTGAAACAACATCAGCATTATAATCTTCTTCTGTTGATAATATCTCATGCCCTTCTGATTTTAAATATTTTATAAGGGCTTGCTTTGAAGGTTCGTTGACCTCGTTATAAACATCTGCTCTAAATTTTCTTCTGTACATACTGCCTCCGTTTTAGCTCGCATAGTAGAAGTTGTTGCTCATAGTCAGACATTATAGGCCAATTCCTTATTTCGTCAATAGTTCTTTTACAAGCTAGACATAAACCATCATCACCTATCTCACAAACTTTTTCACAGGGTGAGGGAGTGCTCCCAAATCTAGGAGCAATCTCTCTTCTTACATGAGGAATACTCATTCACACTTACGAAGACCTGTTGCAGGATCAAAGTAGCAAGCACCACCTTCATCTACAAAGTCTTGTGTCTCCTCAATGACATCTTCATCTACTATTTCTTCAGATGAAGAGGAGCTAAGTATTCCCATACGTTTTCCTGACGCTCTGAAAGTTGTGCATCCAGAAGCACCGCCATCATAAGCATCCATGTAAATCTTTTTAAAGTCTTCCCAGGATACATCATCCCCAACATTGCAAGTCTTACTACAAGCAGAGTCAACAAACTTTGAAGCAACATTAAGAACTTTAACGTGGTCAAACACTGACAGTTCGTTAGCTGTTTTACCTGCTACTTTAAAGACACGGTAACCGTAGTCTTCTACTCTCTCAGTTCTTTCACTGTCAAACTCTTGAATCTTTCTGTCGTAGAAAAGATTGTAAGGTGGTTCAATACCAGATGAAACGTTGTCTGCTGACAGGCTTATTGTTCCTGTTGGTGCTACAGATAACAGGTGACTGTTACGAATACCAAAGTCACTTATTAAATCTCTTATGTTATCTGGTAATGTCTTTGCAAAATCAGAGTCAAGGTAGGCTTGAGTAAACAAAGGAAAAGCACCCTTTTCAATAGCGAGTTCAACAGAAGTTGTGTAAGCTACATCTCTTATAGCACCCATTATTTCCTCTAAGGTTTGTAAGAAACGATCACTACCATACTCAAATCCTAGTGCTTCTATAGCGTTGGCTACACCGGTGACACCTAAGCCCATACGCCTTTTACTTTTAGCTTCTAGCTCTTGTTCTTTTAAGGGGTAGGTTGCCCTGTCTACAACGTTGTCCATTGCTCTGACAACATGAGGTATGTCATTGCGAAGTTGGTTCATGTTGAACACGTAATTACCATCGTGATCTACAACGTACTTAACCAAGTTAAATGAGCCAAGAAGACACGCACCATTAGGAGGTAGAGGCTGCTCACCACAAGGGTTTGTTGCTGCTATTGTTTCACAGTAATGTAGATTATTTTTTTTGTTAATACGATCAATAAAAAGAATACCAGGTTCTGCCCAATCCCATGTACTTCGCATGATCTTATCCCAAAGAGCACGAGCATCGACTGTCTTACGCACCTCTCCGTTGAACACTAGATCAAAGTCAGTACCTTCTTTTACTGCTGTCATAAACTTGTCAGTAACACCAACACTAATATTAAAGTCTGTTAGTTCAGTCATGTTGTTCTTTGCTGTAACAAACTCTTCAATGTCAGGGTGATCAACACGTAGGACACCCATCTGTGCTCCACGTCTGTGACCTGCAGAAGCTATTGTCTTACAGACTGCATCAAAGATACCCATGAAAGATAAAGGACCAGAAGATTTTGACTCCAAGGATTTAATCATTGCACCACGAGGACGTAGAGTAGAGAAGTCGTATCCGATACCACCACCTAATCTCATTGTTTCTGCTGCACGTCTTGCAGCGTCCATGATCCCGTCCATACTATCTTCAATAGTTGTAGACACAAAACAGTTGTAAGGTGTCACACGTCTTGGTGCTCCCATAGCTGACTGTACACGTCCTGCAGGAAGGAAACGTTGGTTATACAATATTGTTCTAAAGTTGTTGAAGTGACTTTCACTATCTTTGAGAGCCTCTGCCACACGAGTCATAGCATCTTTAAATGTTTCTCCTTGTCCTCTGTATTTCTCCTCGTGAACCCACTTTGAAACTTCTAGGGTTGGTCCATAATCCTGTTCTACGTTTGGTATATTCATCTGTAATCTCCCGATCCTTTTATTGTTCCACGTTTCTCTCTGCTGTCTAGCTTCTTCATGTTTTCTTTTACAACATCATCAAGCTTTATATCTAAAAGATTTAGTATAGCTATAAAATAAAAGAACATATCCCCTGCTTCCAGTGTGACACCCTTTTTGTCTAGGGGTGTGTCATCTCTCTTATGTTTCTTTAGCTTCTCAAAGAACTCTCCTGTCTCCCCTATCAAACCCATAGTGTTTTCTAAGAATCTTTTGTCACCAGAGGTAATCATTTTATTTTCTACCCACTCAGCATAATCATTTAAGTCAATGGGTGTACTAGTTTCAAAGGCTTCAAAATATCCCATGTCTTCTAGGTCTTGTCGTGTTAACATTACTTTTCCTTTGCATCTATCTCAATTATTTTAACATCGTCTAAATCATATATGATGTCCTGAATCCTTTCTTCAAGACTCTTTGTTACACTATCCGAAGCAATAAAGTTTGCTTCAGGATCAACATCTAATAGCATTGTCAATTCAAACAACACGAGAACCTCCAAGTTATATAGACTAAATTTTTTACGTCAATCTATTCTTTTGTCCATTCATCAGGAATAGATTTTTCTGCGTATCGAAAGCCGTACTTCTTGCACCAATCTCCGTAGGAAGACTTAGCACCTTTGTAAAGTTTGGCTCTGCTGTTCTGGAAAACAAAACGAATGTCTAGTTCAGGAAATTGTTTTGCTATTTCTTTGTGCTTACGTCTATCATTAGCAACAAAGCGTCCTTTTGTTTCAATGATAATACCGTTAGCTAAAACGAAGTCAGGTGTATACGTTCTGATCTTTATGTCAACCCACTTGATCTTATTTTTTTCGTATTCAAACCCTACATCTTTTGAGCGTAGTTCTCTGGCAACATCATCCTCAAAACCTGAGCGATACCCTGCTTTTATTGCTGATGCTCTGTACTTATTCTTGGTCATGATAAGTAAAATCTTCTGGAACATTAGGTGGTTTAACAACGTCAACCAACAAGACATCACCTGTCTTATAAACAAACCTTCTTGTCTCAGGCCAACACTTCTTATTAAACTCACACCACCCACAAGAAGGATGAAGCTTTTTGTTGGGGCTTGTTGCTGATTGAGGAACTGGTTCGTATCCTTTATCAGGAATAATACCTGATACCATTGTCTTTGCTTGCTCTATTTCTTTTTCTTTTTGTTCTATCTCTTCAGAGAAGTCATACACATCTAAGCATATGCCGCCCCCTACTTTATCAACAACAAGAAAAGCTCCGTGTGTTTTGTTTGTTACCAGTGGATCAGTCTTAGCAGCATACACGTAAGAACTAAGCTGACTAATGTAACCAAAAGGATCTTGATCCCTTAAGCTACCCTCAGCAAACTTCTTGAACGAGTAAGGGGAGGCAGACTTAACATCCACTGTCATACCATCAATAACCGCATCCCTGTGACCTGCTAAGTCATTGATGATTAAACGATCCTGTTGTCCTTCAACACGGTGACCAGACGCTTCAACGATAGAGAGTACTAATTCCTCAATCATATCGCCATAGAAGAACTTAAGTAAATCTGATGGAGAAGCAGGTTTACTCGCTGCAGGTTCGTTTATCTTATACCAAAGTTTTCTTTTGCAAGGACTACCAATAGAAGAGAACGACAAATATCTTCTTGGTTTTTGTGGTGCTCTGAATCTTAAAGTAGCTGCTTTAGCTATTCTATCACCCATCTTAAGACTTATTATATGATCCCATCCGTTTAATCCCTGGATGGTTTCCTCCATGTCTTTTACGAGTGTGTCTATAGTTTTCATGGTCTTACCTTTTTATTTGTAGAAGCCCCCACCTAATACAAACAGGGGTGGGGGCTAATTCTTCTAGGGAGAAAGGATTATTGAAAAACCTAGAAGGGTATTGAGTCCTGTGGTTCTTGTTGGGAGGAAGACTTAGAACCTCCAGAACTCTTTGAATGATCCTGAAACATTTGACGTGGTTGGGAGTTACCACCTTCTGATTCATAGACCACATGATCTAGGACTTGAAGTCCAACCAATCGTGTACCAGTTCCCATCTTTGTAGGGTACACCTCAACCTTAACTATTCCCTTACTACCATTACCAATAAGACCTTTTTCTTGAAGATCCCAAGACTTACCAGTAACATCGGCTACGATAGGTGATCCACCCATCCAATCCTGTGCGCCAGTGTGAGGACGTGACACAGTAATCTTGTGACCACCTTCTACTTCCTCAATCTTTTTCTTGCATCCTGCATCAACAAGAGCCTTAGCAGTTTTCTTGTCAGTGATTACAGTAACTTTGTACTCACCATTTGTTTCTATGTTCCATTCATTTTGGTCACGGTTGGACTCAAATACTTTTGCCCACTCGATTGTTCCCTTAATATCCATTTGTGTTGATGGCATATTGCCCTCCTTTTAAAAGATTAATACTGTAATATATAGTGTTGTGATAGTAGGTTGTCAATGGGTTTCAGCCCAATTTTTTCCTATGTCATATGATCCTGGCGTAGGTATTTTAAAACCTAAATCTTCCCCAGTTTCTAACATGCAGTCAGCTTGTATCTGACCCAACCTTCTAGCTTCTTCCTCTGTTCCTGTTACCTCCACTTGATATTCGTCATGAATAAAACCAACCATTTTAAAATTGATACCTTCTTGCCTGGCTTTGTCGTGCCACTTCACGAGACTGTGCTTCATCAAACAAGCTTCACCATTTTGTAGCATACCTGCCAAGGTTTTGTGTGCGTTAGGTACTGGAACTTTACGTCCATCATACCCAGTAAAGTATCCCTGATCTGCTACGTAAGGTACAAGTTGGTTCTTAAGATTGTACAAACCATCAATACTCATTTCAAAACGAGTACGTGCTTTGGTTGCCGCCATCATACCTACGTTAAGTATCTGTCCTGTCTTTGCTACCCCTGCTCCAAGTAACCAAGCATAAATAAAAGTCTTTGCCATATCCCTTGTACCATTAGGAACGTTCAAAGCTTTCTTGTTTACGTTATGAATATCTGTTTCGTTTTCTTTCTTTCCTGTCATGATAGCTTGAGCATACTGGTCAGCATCAAAGTGTCTCCAAAGATAATCTGCTAACACTCGTAGCTGAATACCGTCAGCATCCGTACCAACTAACCAAGAGCCTGATGGTACAGTCCAACAAGCACGTAAGTGCAGATCAAATTGTTTCTTTACCTGTTCTACCGCAGTCTTTGCCTCACCATGAAACGGAGAGGATATGTTAGCAGTGTTAGGATCTTTGTGAGAACATCGTCCTGTCCATGCTCCAATGTTGTTGATGCTACCGTGTATCCTTAAATCTTCACCACACTGTCCTAGCCACTCCACCAGTGAGGAACGCCTACCTTCAAGTGTCAACCACTGGGCTAGAGCTTTTGCTCCTGTAGGTGCTGTGTCAGGAAGTGTGCTAAGATTTGCCTCTGAAACTGTGTATCCGTAAACATCCAAGTGAGCTTTCTTTTTGTCGTAAAATTCTTGATCCATAGAAGGAATTGACTTCTTCCAAGGGTCACCAACTTTAGTTCTTGAGAACTCTATAGCAGTCTTTGTTTTGTCTACTGGTTTCCACTTGGCTTCCCACAGTGCATCAATACGATCTTTTACTGATCCAGGGTTGAAGCTAATCCAGTCAGAACAGATTAGATCTTCCCCTTCTATGTGTGTCATACCATACTTTTGTTTTGCTTTTGTGACAGTAGACATTTCAGTTCCGTCTTTCTTTAGTCGGTACTTTATTCTGTTTACTTCCGTAAGTTTAGGTGGGAAGTCTACTTGAAATTGTTCTTCTAAAGTTTTCATTTTTGTTTGCACTGAATTAAGAAGAAACTCTGCCTTTGGTTTGTCAAAACAAAAACCGTAGTACTGAGTCCGTACCAGTTCTATCTGTACATCGTGTTCTGTTCTTAATGATTTAGTCCAATCAGCATCCCAAATAATATCATGGAAATGCTCATACAAAGAACTTGTAACCTCGATGTCTTGATACCAGTAGTCAACCATCTCAACACTGTATCTAGAAAAATCATTAAAATCTCCTTTATGTTTATCTAATCTTATACCCCAAGCCTTAAGACTGTGAGGATACTGAGCACCCTTTGGGATAGCTATGTTGTAATCAACTAACCTACTTATAATAACAGTATCAACAATCTTTCTTGGATCTATGATACCTGGTTTTAAAAGTTTGTTTAGCATCGGTGCATCAAACTGTACAAAGTTGTGACCAACAATCAGGTCTGCTGATTCATACCACTTAATAGCTTCAGCCTTAGCAACTGGATCTTCATGGCAGTTATCAAACCTTTGTATTCTACCAGTACTTAAATCTTTACCACCACAAATCCATAGCTTGTCGCTATCCTCAAGACCGTTAGTCTCTATATCACTGACAACTATTCTCATACGTTGAATACTACCTCTTCAAGTATTGTAGTCTCTGGATCATAATACACTGAACCTGAGTTACCTAACTTTGCAAAGGGTCTGTTCTTGTCAATAATAAACTGGGTGGTATTGCGTTCAGTTTCGTCTTCTGACTCAACGTTACGACTGAGTTTAATACAAATAATAGCTTCCTCTTCCAGTGAGGATGCGTACTTAGTTCGTCCATCATCGTTAACCTGAGAGATAAATACGACACCAATGTTTAATTCTTTTGCAAGCTGCGCCATCCTAGCACCAATGGTAGTCAGTGTACTAGTGGCGGCATCCACACCAGAGTTTGACAGGTAAGCTAGACGTTGAACGTGATCTATAAAGATGTACTCAGCACCATATACTGTGGCTGACGTTCTTACATAATCAAGAACCATCATAGGATCGTCATGCCCTTCCATATAGAACACAACAGACTTGTTGTCTCCTCCCATCCTGATTGCGGCTGCAGTAACTTCTTCTTCTGTAAATCCGTTTGCTTCTGTGTCTTCTTTAGTTCGGACATTCTTACCTAGTTCGTAGGTTGCCATACCTCTATAAGTTGTACCCTTCATCTCTTCCATGTGTAGCATTGCTACCTTAGTTCCTTGGCGCAACAATCCTACTTCAAAGTATCTGACTAACTCAGTCTTACCTTGACCCCTCAGTGCTTTGATAAAGGTTAGTCCACCCTTAACAAGACCACGCATCTTATCATCTAAGCCAGTGTGACCAGTGGGTACATACTCATAAGGGTTCTCTGTTTCTATTGCTTCTTTGATTGCTAGATCACCAACAAAAAAGTTATCAGGTGAATATCTCTGAGGTTTAAATGCTGCCCACTTCAAAGCTTCAGCATCACCTTCCATTAAGAACTCGTTGGCATCCTTCCACTTGGACATAGGAACGTAGTAAAACTTTTCTGGCATCAGGTTATAAAGTTTTTGTGCTGCTGCTTTACCTGTAGCGTCAGACAATTCCCCTGCGTAGACTACTGTTTCAAACGAGTCCAAGTACTTATGATTTTCTTTTATGAAAGTTTCGGACATCGATCCGCTTGGCAAAGACTTAACTGGGTAAGCACCGTCCATAACCTCGTACAAACTGGCGGCATCAAACTCACCTTCAGTAAGATAAATTCTTTTAGAAGATCCTGCGTTAAACTCAGGACCAAATAAAGAGTTCTGACCTTTACCCTTCCAGAAGAAACGTTTCTCGTGGTAGCCACGATACTTAACAGCACCATTAGGATACTGAAATGCGTATCTTACTGGAGTGTTATTCTCTCCGTACTGTACTTGGATATTAAATAGTTTAGCAGTCTTTTCTTTTAGTCCTCGTATGCCATCAAACCTACCGCTGATAACCTTGGTCTTATGTAGGTCTACCTTTGGTGGTGGGGGTGGGTAGGTTGCTTCAGCCCAATCAAATTTTTTGTGTGATCCAGGGTAACCTCTACCGCATGAATGACAGTGACCAACCTTCTGGTTGATGTTGTAACTGAATGCGTCACTGCTTGCACAATCCTCATAAGGACACGGCTGATGTGATATCTCTCCGTTATTCTTTACTACTGCTTTCATTGTTAACCCTTTCTAAAAGTTTTCTTCTGGATTTCTTTGGGAAGTCTTCCATATTCCATCCGTTATTAACTTGCTCCACTGCCCAACTATAACTTATACCAAAACATCTAGCAGCTTCAGCTATACTGTCAAAGGTTTTTCCGTATAATCTACATGATCTCCCTGGTTTTTTTATTGTTGGTGCATGTTTGATACGGATATGACAAGGTACTCCCTTTGGTTGCACTACATATCCTCCATTATTTCTCTTGGTGTCATTGTTGTACCTCTACTTCTAGGCAAGCTACTGTCTCTGACTTGTGCGTTATCATCTTGGCTGCTTTGCTCAGTTCAATCTGACACTCTTCCAGTGTGGCGTAGTTACCTAACTGGTAGTGCTCTACTGTCTGTGTGCTGAACAACTGCATCCATACTAATATATACATCATTGTATTGTTTCCTCAATCTGTTTTTTCGTAAGGTCTTATCTTAGGTTTTATGTAAGATTGTACACCAGAAGTAAACGGTGTTCTCTTACAGTACATCATAATCTCTTTGCCGTAGGTGTCAGCAATAACATCATAGAGATCATCCATTACTCCATCACCCATAGCCTCATAACATCCTTGTTCGCTTGGGAAAATAACACTGGTTGATACATCTTGATTGTCAACAACATACTCAATAACGAGTAGAGTATAAAATAATTTAAGCATCAATTGTCCTTTCTTTATACATAACTGTAATTATATTCGGCATCCAAAGAGTGCCATGCTCTTTCATATTCATAATCCCAGTTAGTACCACCGTCCTCCATCTCACCTTCTGCTATAATCTTTGCCCAGTGGTCTAAACTAGGTTCGTGATTAAGTGGCAATTCCTCCTGGAAGTATACTGAGAAATCTTCACTCACAGTACCGTCTGCATTTAAAACATGGGATACCATACTTCACCTCTCTTCCTTTGCTCCATAACATCAGACAATATTCTCTTGAGGTTGTCTGCTTTTTTGTTTTCTCCATCCCATTCGAGATCACTTATATCTTTTTGTAGGTCTATTATGTATTGCTGTATAGCAACAATCTTTTCTTTCTCGTAGTTTAAATGTCTCATTCTATATCCTTCCTATCCAATGAGATACGTCATCGTGAGGATCGTCTGTCCAAAACCTCTCCGTATAATTCATCTGCAATATTTCTCCCTGTTACTCTACTAACAGTGTTGATTGCAGCCTCCGCCCCTTTTTCAAACCCTTCATCAAAAGCATCAGCCACATCCTCGTTGTCTCTGTATCTTTTGTACAAAAACCCTGCGAGAAAAGACAACACAATCAATAGTATTGTTAATGGTTCAGGTATGTAGATAGTCAATGGTAGTTCCTCTCATACTTTTCTTTCTTCCATTTCTGGAAATCTGACTGTGTTAAATCATTTTCTTCTAAGAACTCGTGAAGTTCTAATAGCCTTTCAAACAATTCAACATTTGTTATCAACACCCTTTTAATAGTTTCTTCCTCAGTCTCTTCATTCATGGTTGCTAATGCTACCTTAAATTCTTCTTCTGTCACTATGACCTCCATTGTTACTTAAGGTAATACTACAAGTTATATTAATAATAATATTAATAACAACATAATTATAATTAACTGTAAGTAATACCTTAAGTATTAGTTATAAGTTACAAATTTTATTTCAAGTATGGCAGATTGTCTCACCCATACAGTTGGTAGTAAGCCCAGATATAAAAAGCAATCCAGGCTACCAATCCTATGGCTTCACCCACCTATTATCTTTACCTCCACCGATACTCCTTTCACTCTTAAAAATTTCTTGACCAATCGATCAACCTCGTTCTTGTTTTTAGTAGAGTAAAAAGCAAAGAGGTTGTCACTCCTATCATGAATGTTGATCTGATATATCTTTGGCATCAGTCTAACCTTGATCCCATCCAAGCATCCAAACCATAAGATTTTAAAACTTTGGCTGCAGCGAGAGCACCCTGTTCCTTACAGTCTATGTTCTGGAAGTAAGACTTACTTGGATTCCACCACTGAAATCTTTTCTGTGTCCAATCTTTTTGTAAATCCAGGGCGGCAAAGATCTTTCTTTCTTGTCTTCCTTCTTTGGTGTTGCCCTTGTACTTAGGATCAACCGTGACCCAAGCAAACCCACAAGAGAAAGCATCCTCACCTTTAAGAACCTCGTTAATGTATTTGTCCGTAGCTACTACGGCTGCCGCAAATGCTTCTAGTCTCACTTGCTTTGCGTTGTCTTGTGTTACTCTCATTCTATCATCTCCTTTTGAATGATGCAGTGTACACTCCCACTGTCTGCTGAAATTGTGTAAAGAGATTTACTGTAATCCACAGTGTTAATCTTATCCTCGTTCTTAAGAATTGTTATGTGTTTGATTGCTGCCCTTCTAGCTTTGAGGCTAGACCCAAAGTATCTGGTGTATCTTTCCTTGTACTCTTTTGTTTCTGGCAACCAATCACTAATTCTTAACGTCCAAAAGTTTCTTGTTTTCATTTTTAGTTTCTCCTATCTTTACACGTTTATGTACTGGTGCGTGTTCATGGTGTAGCTTACACCCATCTCGTAGTCAGGATTGTTACCGTACAACTCTGACAATGCATCAACCACTACCCTTACATTGTTGTGAAAGTTACCTGATTTATCTTGATAATCATCATAATCATCATGAGTAACGGGTATCACTGTCACCACTTCTTTCCAGTGCTTCCACTTGTGTTTCTCTGGTTCATCCTTCGGGTTCAAACATTTACGATGTCTTTCGTAAACGTATATAACCGCATCACAATACTCACCTACTTTTACTTTATATGTTTTGTCTTCTAACATTTCTCAATCAATCCTTTCTTTATTGCGAATGAAAAATAGTTTGTAGTTCTAATTCTTTTTTGTGTGCTTCTTTTTCTTGCCACCTCTCGAAGTATGGTGAGGTGTCATCCATCTCCTTTCCTTTTAGGTACTGGTCAACATGTACCATTTCATGAATTAAAGTTATTTCAAGCTGCGGAATAGTCAATCGCTTGTTTAACCTGATAGTAAACTCTTTGTCTTCTTCATACATACAGTCTCCACAGTAGTCGTTATACTTGGGAAGTATTCCTTCAAAGTTCAAGTGTACATCCTTAACATCTGGAAACAGTTGATCCTGACAGAAGGTTACTAACTGACATATTAAATCCTCTTTTACTTTTGAGAACCTACCAGAAAAATAAACTCTCATCATTTGTTTAACTCTTCATCCAATATATCTTTGAGGCTTATCATTTCTTTTGTCATGGCAATGAAAGCATCTATTGTTTCGTAGTCTACCTTGTCATACTTTTCCAGTAAGTCATTGTAGACGTACTCCCTCAAAGTCTTTTCATCTAGGCTGTCAGAGTAAACATCAACAGCCTTTACTAATTCAGTCTCTCTGTACCCCATTTTATAAATCCTCTATGAAAGCAAAGCCACCACCGTTACCCTCTGGGTCTTGCGAGAGTACAAACTTGAATACGTCATTACCTTTTTGCATCCTAAAGGTAGGCCAAAATTCTTCTGGATTATACTTACATTGCTCCATATAAAACTCTAGTATCTTTGCCCCCCTCAAATGTTTGTAGTGTTTGTTGTAGGCTTCTACTTCATCTTTCCTAATCATTTCATATCCTTTCTAAATGCTATCCCACACTTGGGTATCTTTATGTATTCCCTAGTCTCAATATGTTTGAACCCCATATATTCTAGGTTGTCTCTTCCTACCTCAGTACCCATGTACATGTAGTCATAGA
>Ga0209232_1001547_pt1 | contig 12295 bp, 21 predicted proteins | sample ETNvirenome_2_60_FD_184066 | JGI IMG/M metagenome (GOLD analysis project Ga0209232, IMG submission 184066) | Marine viral communities from the Pacific Ocean - ETNP_2_60 (SPAdes) (version 2) | ecosystem: Environmental > Aquatic > Marine > Oceanic | place: Pacific Ocean | collected 2013-06-22
GAGACCGTAACCGTAACTTTGATAAGAGTAAACCCAAGAGTTGGACTATTGAGGAAAAGAAGGCTTTAGTTGAGGCTGTTAATATGAGTAAAACTGGTTCTTTTGATGAGGTTAATAAATTATTTTCAGCTAACGGATACTCTGACTTACGACCTGTTCACGTTAGTATTGTTAAACGTTATATAGCTTACGGACACGTTGAGCGTTATTTGAGTGGGAAGTCATTCTTGAATCCCAAGTAATTACAGAAAAAATAGCAGCAAACTTTTTACACATTATGGACTTTTACACACATATTTATATATGATGTTACACGCTATCAAATTCAGAATATTAATGTTCTTTTATCAATTCACTATTAGGCGTATCTTACGCGAAGGAGAGTTCGGACGAAAGCATGGCTCTTGATTTCAGAGAAGTAGAATCACAATATCACGGCAGATTGAATGAACCCTCCAGTGATTTCATTTGGGGTGATTTCATTGATGAGAGTATATGTGATGAGTTAATCGATTTCTACGACACCCAAGATATTATTGAGAGGAAAGACGGACGTATTGGTCGTACGGGACCGGAGGGTGATTTGGATACCGACTTTAAAGAAAGTGTTGATATTGCTATACCTGCTCAAATCAATGTTCCTGCCATACGACGCTACAGAGAAGCATTACAAGAAGTGCATCTAAAGTATGTGGATAAGTTTTTATTTAGTGATACGGGTGATTACGGAATTGTTCAACCTATGAATATTCAAAAGTATCCGCCCGGGGGAGGTTACAAGACTTGGCACTCAGAACGTGTTGGTTCCGAGACTTGGGGACAAAACAGACACTTGGTCTTTATGACTTATTTGAATACCATTGAGAACGGAGGTACTGAGTGGTATCATCAAAAGAAGTATGTGCCTGCAATCAAGGGTTACACCGTTATATGGCCTGCCGACTGGACTCACACTCATAGAGGTAGAATATGCGATACTGAGAAAATCATCATAACGGGTTGGTTTCAGTTCGTATGAAGAAAGAGATAGATACCTTGATAGTTGATATGATTATGGACCACTACAACATACAGAGTATGCAAGGCTCTCGTGAGGTCTTAACAAGTAAACAATTTGACCATATATGTAGAGAGGCCGAAAAAATATTTTATGAATCAATTTTAATAACAGAAGAACCAGGAGTAGCATAAATATGAACATTGGATATGCGTGTCAAAACATGGAACTATCCGGATTGGGAAAAGGTAAACGAGTAACTATGAATCGTAGTTGTATTAGACGTACGTTTGATGAAAAGGGCGTCGACTATATTTCAGAAATCACATTGAAGAATGCCTACGATTTACAGCGTCTATTGGAATGGAACGAAATCAATGGAATCAAATTCTTCAGATTATCGAGCGATATATGTCCTTGGGCTTCAGAGTTCGATATGGAAAGTATGCGTGATATTAAAGAGATTAAACGTGTACTAGCGCGCGCTGGCGCTTATGCGCAAGCGCACTCTCACCGCCTCACCTCCCACCCCGGTCAATTCAACGTGTTGTGTAGTCCTAATCCTAATGTTGTTGAGCGTAGTATTACAGACTTAACTATCCATGGTACTATATTTGATTGGATGAATTTACCTCGTAGTCCTTATGCCAAGATTAACATTCACTTGGGAGGAGCCTATGGTGATAAAGAATCCAGTATGAAACGTTTTTGTGAAGCCTTTCAACGATTACCCGATAGAGTCAAGACACGACTTACGGTTGAGAATGATGACAAGGCCTCTATGTACTCGGTAAAAGATTTATATCACGGAGTGTATGAGAAGATTGGTATTCCTATTGTGTTTGATTATCATCATCATAGATTTTGTACAGGTGATTTAACTGAACAAGCTGCCTTGGAGTTAGCTATGTCAACGTGGCCTGATGATGTTGTTCCTGTTGTTCACTATTCTGAATCACGTTCTATTGAACAAGAGGACCCTAAGTTGAAACCACAAGCACATTCTGATTATGTTTATGATTACATTGATACTTATGGAAACAAAGTTGACGTGATGGTCGAAGCTAAGGCCAAAGAATTAGCTGTTAAGAAATACAAGGAGTTACATTATGCCTGCTAAAAAAACTAAACGTAAAGTTACACGAAAGAAAGTTGTTACAGAGAAGAATCCTTTTCTACAGCGTGTAATGAGTGGTATGGTTGAAATATTGAAACCGTATAAAAAGTAAATGAGTAAAAAACCCGATATGTTCGCAGAGAACAAATCTGTTATGCCTTATGGTGATAACGTTGGAGCTCCTGCAATCAGACCTGATGATGTTGATACTTGGAAAAATGAAAAGGTTGCAAAAACAAATCATTACTTTGAAACTAAATACAATGAAATAAAACAAGAGTATAAGAATTTAATTGAACGATATGAATGGAATAAATTAGTGTATGAGTCTGAATTTAGATTTGAACCTGTAAAAGGTCAAACCTACTATTTATACCAACGAGATACTGGTTCACTCTTCTTGAGTTTAATAGAACCAGATTATAATAAATGGTTATATATTGGAGCATTTAAATTAGACTCTGAAGATAAATGGGAGAAAGTAGATGAAACAACTGGTAGCCAATAGAGTACCACCTGGTGACCGTTGGGCTTTGATTGATGATGAATCAGATATAGTATTTGGTAGTTTAACTGATTGTTTGAATCAAGTTTACAACGTACATAAAGCTACACAATTCTTTGTAGATGCTAAGAAAGGTGAAGTGTATGTAGAGGACGGTGTAGAGAAACCTCAACCTGTTAAAAAGTATTCTTTGTATGGTGAAGAGATTTAATGGATAAAGATTACGATACTTTATTATGGTATAAAGAAGTTATAGCTAGAATGAGTTCTGAAGAAATAGAAGAACTTAAACAAGAGAGAATCGCTAATGGTTCTTATGATAACTTTTGTAAAACATTAGGCGGAACACTTGAAGAAATCAGAAAGAAATATAAATGAAATCTAATAAAGAGATTATAGTTTATTGGGCTCCTATATGGGACACAATAGAAGAACCTCTCGATTGGGATATACTTTATTATGACCCTGAGAGTTTGCTATCTTCTGTTATGAACAATAAAGTACAACACATAGGCAATCCTAAACTTAGACAAGAACTAAAAAAACAACACAAAAAAGTTACAATGTCTCATCATAATATGTTTGCTTGTCCTGCTATTCAAAATGCTTTTCAGAACACTTTTGTATTGAGAAATCCTATTGAGACTTACATCAAGATAGACCCTATTGACCCTAACAAAGAATATGAAAGAGGTATAGGAGTTGATAATGACCGTGTTAAGTATTTGAGTAATAATTGGATTGAATGTGATATTACACACGAATCAAATCTTAATAATTGTGATATGTTTGTTTATAGTTTACGTTGGATATTTTTTACTGAAGAGAAATCATTAACTTATAAATTGAGTTCACCTTGGTTCAGTAATGCTCCTCACCTAAAGTATGGTTCGATAGTTCCAGGAGCATTCGATTGTGGTAAGTGGTTCAGGTCAATAATGCCTGAATATAACTTATGGCCAGGGACAGGTGAGTTTAGAATATTAGAAGATGAACCTATAGGTTACGTAGAGTTCAATACAGAACATAACGTAAGGTTAGTAAGATTTAAAATGAATGATGTCTTGACAAAATTATCTCGTACGACTGCTATGTCTTCGAGTTGGCACACTCAAGTTCCTTTATGGAAAAGATATTTAAAATTTCAAGAGACGAGACAAAAAGATATTGTTATGAAAGAGATAAAAAGGAATATCGTATGATTAAAATAAGTATTGTAGTTCCTTATGCTACAAAAAACACAACACAAATGTATAAATACTATTACTGGAGTAAATAATGAAAACAATGAAATATTTTTCAGCCACTTGGTGTGGTCCTTGTAAACAATTCAAACCCGTAATGAATGAAGTTGCTAATGAAGGTCACTCTGTTCAGTTCGTTGATGTCGATGAATCACAAGATTTAGCAGCTAAGTATGGAGTACGTTCTGTGCCAACGGTTGTTATTGAGGAAAACGGAAAAGAAGTAGACAGAATCGTAGGTTCAGTTCCTAAACAACAGGTGATTGATAGATTGTAAATGAGTAAACTTTTAATGTCGCTTTGTGCGACGGTTATAATTAATATATTTGTTTGGATACAAATGAACGGACAATTCATTAAAGGAGCTCCTGCTTGGTTAAGTTCTAAAATACTAATACTAGGTATGGGAGCACCTTTAGGGTTAGGTTTCTGGTATGCAACACGATGGTCTTATGAACACTTTGGATACACTTGGGGTTACAGACTTACAGGATTCGGATTGGGGACGATTGTGTTTGGTATAATGTCTTGGTTGATATTAGATGAGATACCTACTTTGAAAACAATTATATCTTTGATGTTAGCTGCTGCTATCATCTTAATACAAGTGAGTAATGTTATAGAATGAAAAAAATATATTTACTTTTCGGACTACTTAGTTTTGTTCTAGGTCAACCTTTATTGTTTTACAATCAAGAAATGGGTTTGACAATCTTATTAGGAATATTAGTTCCTATTGTTATGAGTTACATTAACATTGAGGTGATAGAACATATCTCTAAAACAAAAGGTCATCAATTAACATTAGGTTTTAATATGATTCAATTCATATCTAAATCTATATTTATGATAGGAATGACCTACTTAGGTGTAGCTGTTTTAAACCTAGACTTTAGAATTTTTATACCTATCCTATGTTTTACTTGGTTTACATTTCACGTACTGGAGGCTTTTTTCACACAAAAAATAATTGAGAGCTCATGGAAATAAAAACATTTTCCAATTATAAACAAATCTGTAATGTCGTATCATCAAATATACGAGATTTAGTACTACACAATAACAATCCCGTTTTAGGATTAGCTACAGGTTCAACACCAATCGGTGTGTATGAGAATCTAGCCTCAATGAGAGATATATCATTTGAAAATACAATCACATTTAATCTTGATGAATATAGAGGTCTTAATCATCATCATAGACAATCATATCATTACTTTATGAAAAAACATTTTTTTCAATATCATAGATTTAGTAAGAATTATTTTCCTGGTCAGACTAATCTCCACAAGTATGACACGATGATAAAAAATACTGGAGGTATAGATATACAAATACTTGGTATCGGAACCAACGGACATATAGCATTCAATGAACCAGGTTCGAGTCGTTATTCAGCTACTCGAATAGTTGACTTGACTGATAATACAATCAATGATAATAGTAGATTTTTTGACCCTCTTGAACCTATCCCTACACAAGCGTTTACTATGGGATTATCTAGTATCTTAGATGCTAAAAGAATATATTTAATGGCTGTCGGAAAACATAAAGAAAAGATTTTAGAAGAAGCAGTTTATGGTGATATTCACGAAGGACTTCCAGCTTCTTATTTACAACAACATCCTAATTGTGAGGTTTTATATTGTGATTGATAAAATAATGATTGTTGCGCATCCTGATGACGAGGCTCTTTTTGGAGGAGCTGAACTACTTAGTCATCCAGATGAATATAAGGTTGTAGTGATTGATGAATATCATAATGATATTAGACGTAGAGAGTTCTTAGATAGTATGAGATATATAGGTATTCACGAATACGAACATTGGACTGGATTCAAACACGGTGAAGATTATTGTAGAGAGAAACTTATCTATGAGTTACTTAGAGTTCTTAGAGAACGAAAGTACACTAAGATAGTAACTCACGGTACAAACGGTGAATATGGTCATCCTCGTCATAGAGCTTGCCACGATATATTAGCTCACTTACGACCTGAGTTACTTTGGGTATTCGATAGAGGTGATAAGTTGTCAGCTGAGATGATTAAAAAGAAAAGTGAATTACTTAAAGTTTATAAATCACAAGTAGAAGTATTAGATTGGTTTAATTGGGAACACGAGACAATCAAAAAGTTCAAATGAGATGTTAAAAGAAAATGCTATATATAATCAATCTGATAATCAAGTTATGGTCAAGTCTAATGGTGATATGATTTATGTGATTTGTAATTCAGAGGAACAACAAGATAAAGTGGTCGAAAGAATGACTACTGATAAATGTACATTGGAATCTTATGAAGTCTGGGAAGATACTAAAGTTATTTTGACTTTTAGAGTGTTGGATGAATATGAGATTAAATCTGATTTGAATTGACGCCTATATTATTCTCTTCTAACTTAACTAAACATCGTAGATAATTATCAACCAAGTATAAAAATATGAACAAGTATTTTAAAAAAGATTTAAATATAATTACAACTCAAGAATACAATCATATATTCGCTATTAATCCTAAACTAGAACCTTTACATTATAAGTTTGAAGATTTTGAATACTGGATAATTAAGGACGTTTTAATAAGACCTGAAGAGGCTAATAAGTTTATATTAGATAACTATGCCATAATCGAACGAGAATCTGAGAATAACGCTTCACATCATCCTAACAAACAATTAGTGTATCCTGAATTTTCGTTTTATAATATAAAAGAATTTTTAATGAGATTCGTAAGTGAAAACGATATACTAAATTTTCCTATAATAAATTATCAAGACCAAAAAATTAGAATCGATATTGATAATTCTTGGCATACTTATAGTAACTTAGCTTATAAAAACGTTAAGATACAAAATAGAAACCACGAACCTCATACTGATGGATTTACTTTAGGTTGTAATTTATTTTTAACTCATAACGGCGTAGGTACATCTTTATTTAAAAAGAAATATAATGATGAACTAATAATTTCAGACATTGAGGGTTTCACAAAATACGGTCAAGAATATATTGACCATATGTCAAGATATTATCGTATTAGAGCAGAAGACGACACAATTATCGATGGTTGGATTAATATCGAGGATGATAGTAATTGGAAAAGGTATCACATAATACCGGGAGAGTTTAATACAATTTCAATGTATAGAGGAACTTATTTTCATTCACCCTTTATATCTAATGATTTAGAAGAAAACGAGATAAGACACAACTTAGTTTTTGGATATTGTTCTCAGTCAAATGAAGAAGAGGACAAACATTATAATAATGAAGTAAAAAAATGGGATTATTTTAAAAAAAACACTTGACACATATAGGATTTTCTTCCTATATTCCGATATGAATAATTGTAAAATATGTAACGTTGAGCTAGACAATCAAAGAGCTCACCTAGGTTACACCGAATGTTTAGATTGTAGTGAAGTTGAGGCTTACTCAGCTCACACCGTCTATCCTCACAAGACAGGTGGTTATGTTCAACCTGTAAGTAAGACAGCTTCAAAAAATCTCAAACGTATGGATAGACGTAGTATAGGTACAACACGTAGAGCTAAAGGTATCTATGCTGACCAATCGTGGGACAGATGGTTGACAAAGTATTATCACAATCTATATAATCCTAAACCTAAACGTGTGATTCCTAAACAGAAGGTTATTGTGAATCATTTAGATTATGAAAGTCTATATAACAAAACAATGAAGTTTTATGAAGAAAATGGTTATCAACTTACAATCAAATGGTTAAAGGATTTATTCAGTACAGATAAGATTTCACTCGGTAACAAATCACGTATGTTAGAGGAAATCAATCACTTCGAGTTATTACCTAAACGACTACGTAAATGGTCATTAAAAATAAAATAAAAAATGTGCCGATTTTACTTGACACGTATTAGTTTTGCACCGTATATTCATATATGAAAAAGAGAGAAAATATGAAAGATTCGACTTTAAAACACTTTAATCCTATGAAGCTTCGTGAGAAGTATTCAGTCAACAAGAAAAACAACTATTCTTCTTTTTGGTTAGATAATGATTGGGACAATCGTAAAACGAGTATATTTGATGAAGAAGATACGAATGTTAAACCTCAAAAAGACTTAGTTGCTTTAGCTGGTTATCGTAGAGCTATTTCAAACTTTGTTACAATCGTAACTGGTGAATCAGATATTAAAGTTAATTTCAATAGTAATGACCAGTCTTATACTGATGGTAAAGTTGTTACAATAGGAGCTAAACTAGATGATAAGTTATTCGACCCTTCAGTTGGTCTAGCTCTTCACGAGGGTTCACATATCAAACTTTCAGATTTTCAATGGTTAAAAAATCTTGAGTTTGAAATCCCTCAAGAAACTTTTGACTTGGGTTACAAAAAAGGTTATACTAGATACGAAGTTTTGACTCACGTCAAAAATTTCCTTAACTATGTAGAGGATAGACGTATTGATAATTATGTATTCAAAACTTCTCCTGGTTACAAAGGTTATTATCACTCTATGTATGAAAAGTATTTTTACTCAAAAGTCGTTGACAAAGCTTTATTATCAAGTGAATATACAGAGGAGACACTTGACTCTTATATGTTTAGAGTAATCAACTTGACTAACAAGAATACAAGGTTAGATTCTCTTGTAGGTTTACGTAAGATTTGGAACTTGATTGATGTCAAGAATATTGAACGTCTTGAAACTACTCAAGATGCTTTCAAAGTAGCTCTCGAAGTCTACACAACGATACTACATCAATTAGTCGATGGGACAGAAAAAACTAACTCACATGGTGAGACAGAACCAGAACCAGGTAAACCTGGTGATGAAGGTGAATCAAGTGAGTCAGGTAATTCTAGTAAACAAATGTCTGATGAAGATTTTGACAGATTCAAAGAGGCTATGTCAAGTGGTGATGTCTCAAGAGGACATTCAAATGGTAGTGATGTTGAGTTGACAGCTAATCAGAAAAAACAATTAGAAAGATTATTCGAGAAACAAAAAGACTTTGTTTCTGGTAATATCAAAAAGGTAGGTAAACTATCTAAAAAAGAATCACAAAGTATCAAAGCTATTGAAGATTCAGGTATGACTTATGAAGAAGTAGGTAAGGATTTAGCTTGGTCAAAGGGTACCAAGTGTTTGGTTGTTAGAAAACTTACCAAGTCTTTGATTGAAAACTCAGGTAATTATGATGAAGGTCTGTCTGTATTGAGTCCTTACAGATATAGTAGATATGGTTCTAATGACAATGAACAGGTAACAGGATATGTTGAGGATGGTATCAGACTAGGTACCGTGTTGGGTAAAAAACTTCAGGTCAGAGGTGAATCACGTGAAACAAAGTATACGAGACTTGATAGTGGTAGAATTGATAAGAGATTGATTGCTGAGTTAGGTTTCGGAAACGATAGAGTTTTCAATACTTCATATACAGAATCTTATTCAGATGCTTTCTTACATATTTCAGTTGATGCTTCTGGTTCGATGTCAGGTGAAAAGTGGACTAATACTATGACCTCTGTTGTAGCGATTTGTAAAGCTGCCTCAATGATTCAAAACGTTGATGTTGTTGTTTCAATCAGAAGTACTCACACGACAGGAAACAGATATGGTAGAGGTGGTGAGTGTGTTCCTTTGATTGTGATAGCTTATGATTCAAGAGTTGATAAGTTCAGTAAAGTAAAAAATATGTTTGCTCATATCAGAGTTGCCGGTACTACTCCTGAAGGACTATGTTACGAAGCTGTAATGGATGAAATTATTCCTTCAACTAATGAAAGAGATTCCTACTTTCTAAATTTCTCAGATGGAATGCCTATGTTCTCGAATGGAGAATGTTACTACAATGGTAATACTGCTGTCTCTCACACTGCTAAGACAATCAAGGAGATGAGAAGTAAAGGTATCAAAGTCTTGAGTTACTTCATTGGTGATTCCGATTATGAACGTGAGTCTTCTAAAATCGACTTCAAAACAATGTATGGTAAAGATGCTGAGTTTATTGATGTAACTTCAGTAATGTCGATTTCAAAAACAATGAACAAAAGGTTCTTAACTAAGTAATGCAAGATTTACTATTATTAAAAGATAATATAGGTTCTTTATTTACGAGTTTATTTACTTTGATGCTGTTGTCAGGATTAGTTCCTATAACTCTATATTTAGTGGAAAATTTAAGATGAAAAAAGTGCCGATTTTACTTGACACGTATGGGGTTTTTGTCTTATATTCTAGTATGAAAAATGATGAAAAAATTAATAAAAAAGGAAATAAAACGATATGAATAATGTTGTTGTTAAAATAGAAATGTCGGGTAACCGATACAATGCTTTCGATTCTGACGGTAATAAATGGACCTCAGAAATCGGTACTGGTACTCGTAAGGGTGCTTACGAAAAGGGTATGGCTCTTGAACGTAGGATTAGTAAGACAAATGGTAATCCTTACTGGTGGAAAGTTGATATGAGTGAATTTGAAAAGACTTCTGCTCCCGTGTTTGATGTCTCTTCAGTAGAGGTTCCTTCTGACCATTCTGAAGTTCTTAACTTTATTCACTCTTCTTATTCACTCAAACCTGAGGGTCTCGTGATGAAGGAACTAAAGTGGAAATATCTTGTTAGGTCAGCTGTTCGTGGTAAGAATATTCTAATGACTGGTCCCGCTGGTTGTGGTAAGACTATGGCGGCTAAGTCGTTGGTTAACTCACTTGACCGTCCTGACTTTTACTTCAATCTTGGAGCTACTCAGGACCCTAGGTCAACACTAATTGGTAATACTCACTTTGATAAGAAAAAGGGTACTTACTTTTCTAAGTCTTTATTTGTAGAGGCTATTCAAACTCCTAATGCTGTGATTCTTCTTGATGAGTTATCAAGAGCTCATCCAGATGCTTGGAATATTTTGATGACCGTTCTTGACTCAGGTCAGAGATACTTGAGACTTGATGAGTCTGATGGTTCTGAGACGATTGAGGTTGCTGAGGGTGTTACTTTTGTAGCGACAGCTAATATAGGTAATGAATACACTTCAACAAGAGTAATGGACAAGGCTTTAATGGACAGATTTATTATTGTTGAGATGGATGTTCTTACTGATGAAGAGGAGTTCGGGTTGTTGACTTATATGTTTCCTCACGTTGATTCAGAACTTCTCAAGTCTCTTTCAGAGATTTCACACTTGACGAGGACTGAGTCTAAGTCTGATGCTGGTAAAATCACTACTGGTATCTCAACGAGAACTTCGGTTGAGTTAGCTGGTCTTCTCTATGATGGTTTCGGTCTTGATGAAGCTGCTGAGGTAACGATTTATCCTCAGTATAGTGATGATGGTGGTGTTGATTCGGAGAGAACATTTATCAAACAGCTTGTTCAGAAGTATATTTCTGATGGGTCTTCTGATGACTTGTTCAATGAAGAAGAAATTGAAGCTAATAACGTGAGTGTGTAGGATGAGTTATATTACACCAGACGGAAAAAAAGTTACGTTAGGTTTAGGTACTTCAAGTCCGAAAGGATTTGAAGGCCTAACCACTGGTTCTTTAGATTTAAATGTAGATGAAGTGATTACACCTGAATTAGCTGAAGAAATGGGGTTAGTAAGTACAGAAGGAATGAGTCCTAAAAACATCCAACGTCTTACTTGGTTCGCGTTGAACGACCCTAAATTTGAAACAGAACTTACTAAAGATTTACAGGATTTTATTCGTGATTCAGCTACAGATAGTATAGGTAATAGTACAATACGTGAAGCTATAGTATCTATGATATTAGAATATAATCATAGTACTAAAATGCATGATTATGATGCTACCACAAAAAAAGATGAAGTTGTTGAAATTAAATGTGAACAATTCAAAGGTGAAAAAAGACTTGCAGGTAGTTCTGCTTGGGGAACTTCACCTTCAACTCTTGTAAAACTTAAAAAAGATAATCCTCTTTTAGTAAATGCTGGATTTTCTTTCGGTAGGATACAATATATTGTAGAGTTTCAGTTTAATGATAGCGATGTCGGTGAAGTGATACACAAATATCATCAATCTCAAAAACAAGGAAATAATTCAACCCCTAAAGCTTCATATACTAATTGGGGTAACGCGAAAGGTGATAAAATTAAAGTAAAGTTATTTCCTAATTATAATGAAGATGCTTTCACTAAACCTTTTTTAAAATTTTTAAAGGACAATCAATAATATGACAACAATAGGAATAGATGTTGATGGAGTCTTGAGAGACTTCTGTTATGGATTAGAAAAGGTAGTTAAGGAGCATTATCCTCAATACTTACCTAAAGATTATACAGGTATCAATAATTGGAAGTTATCAGATAACTTCGAATGTGAGAAACCTGATTTACAAAAAATATATTGGGACGATTATGCTAGTGAGATTATGGGTAACTCACCTGCTTTTGAAGAGAATGTAAAACAAATGAAAGCTATGATT
>Ga0209232_1001548_pt1 | contig 12295 bp, 4 predicted proteins | sample ETNvirenome_2_60_FD_184066 | JGI IMG/M metagenome (GOLD analysis project Ga0209232, IMG submission 184066) | Marine viral communities from the Pacific Ocean - ETNP_2_60 (SPAdes) (version 2) | ecosystem: Environmental > Aquatic > Marine > Oceanic | place: Pacific Ocean | collected 2013-06-22
GTCATCGCCATTTCCAAGATTTAATTTTACGTTATCGTTACCTCTAAAATTACCAGTGATAGTGCAGTTTCCAGTTACATCTACACCAGAACTTGTTGTCGCAAGCTTTAGACTGCCGTCATATTGTAATTCGGTTGCTGCACCTCTATTACCCTTAAGCATCCATTCATTATCTGTGTCATTCCATATACCAGCAGCATTAGCGTTTCCCATAAACACACAGGCAGAACCACCAACAGCCATTCCATCCCAACCATTTGTACCGTTTGTAGCTGTGAATGATCCGTACTCTCCACTTATTCCTGTCTCAAACTTTTTACTGTTGTCGTGATATAGCTCTACGGCAGCATCTGGTATAATTTTTACAGCAATGTCAGAATCTGTTGCATTAAGATATAAAGAACCAGTCTTATTTTTTATAACGCTATTAGAACCATCGTGATAAATTTGTAGGTCATCACCTGTTCCAAATTTTGCTTTAAAACCATCATCTCTACTTGAATCATCTAAAAATGTAGTACCAGTGATATGAACACCAGAACTTGTAGTCTCAAACTTTAAAGAGTCATCATTAAATAATTTAACAGCACCATCAGCAGCACAAACTATATACCGTTCTGATGATGATTTTTTGTAAAGTTGCAGACTATCACTTCTTATAAATAGAGAATTAGTAGAGTTTTCTATATAGCTATTAGTTCCATCGTGATAAATTTGTAAATCTTGACTAGCACCAATCTTTAATCTTGAAGTATCATTCGGCATTAATACACTACTACCGCTATCTAGCTGTAATGCAGTGTTTAATGTACTAGCACCATTTTGTTGAACTTTAAATTTCAGTCCACCACCAAAACCTCCAGTAGGAGCACTTTTATATCCAATAATCGCACCAGTTCTAACTGTTGATGCGTCACTAGCAGTATATTGTTGTGCAAAACAAATACCATTACCTTCATCATTATTGTTATGACCACCGTCATAAGAAACTAGGAAACCAAAGTCCTGTCCGTTATATTCAGTATCACTGTTTTGGTTAGTATCAACATCAACTTTTGATTGTCCTGTAGTTAAAGTTCCAGTCGAAGCTGTCTCTAGCTTTTTACTGTTGTCGTAGTAGAGTTCTGCTGCATTATTTGTTTGTCCTCTAAAATAAGTATCACTTAGATCATAATTACCTAACTTTAAATCGTTACTTTGCAGAGATAATGCACCAGTTGCGTTCTGTATTCTAGAATTTCCGCTAGTGTGAAATAATTGTAGGTCATCAGAAGCACCAATTTTAAGTGTTTTATCTCCTGTAAGTTCTAAATCACCAGCAATCGTAGTATTACCATTATCATCAACAGTAACTATATCTGCACTATTATCAGCTTTTCTTACTTGTATTCCGTTAGAACCACCATAAAAATAACTTCTTGTAGCGTCTACTTGTATTACGTCATGTCCACCACCTTTTAAAAAGGTATTAACATTAGGCAAATTAATATGACTTGTTACATTAAGTTGACCAGTAACTTTTGCACCTGTTGATTCTGTCTCAAGCTTTTTACTGTTGTCGTAGTAAAGTTCTACGGCTGCATCTGTCTTAGCAATAATTGCATTGTCAGTACCTAATCGAACATAAATATCACCAGTTCCACCAGCTTTTCTATCAATAAATGAGTGACTACCCGAATGATAAAGCTCTAAATCTGACCCTGTACCAAATTGAGCTTTTACGCCATCGTTATATCTGTTATCTCCAGTAAATGTATTACCAGTAGTTAATGCAAAGTTACCTGTAGCTGTTACACCAGCTTGCCAAGCACCACCGTTATAAACCTTAAGTTCGTTAGCAGAAGTGTTGAAGTATAAGTCTCCAGCAGCAAGTGCATTACCACCACCATCTGTTGATGGATTGTTAGCTGCTATTTGGTATTTATCTCCAAAGTTATTTACTGAGGATATATTAGTTGACGCATTATTAATACTTGCAATGTTTGTAGAGCAAGTACTCATTGCTGTGATATTACCTGACGTAGCTAAGTCGTTCATATCGCTTATAACATCAGACACAGCCAACATATTCATGTCAGCTACTATGTCAGCAGTAGCTAAAGTATTCATATCAGATACAACATCTGCTGTACCTAAAGTATTTAAGTCTGATACAACATCAGCCGTGCCAAGTATTGCCATATCAGCCACAGCATCAGCAGTACCAAGTCTGCCTATTTCTGTTGCTTTAGCAGCTACTGCACCAATATCAGTTGCATCATTTGCTACAGCTACAATGTCAGTAATATTGTTATGTACTGTTTGTACTTGAGTTATGTTTGTATGTACAGTTCCGACTTGTGTTGCATTAGCAGCTACAGTCGTAACCTCTGTTGCTTTCGGGCTTAATCTATGGAATGTGTAGGTATGATCTGTAGTAGTTGTTTCTACTAAAAATCCAAAACCTGAAGGTATTGTTGCAGATACGCCAGTAATAATAACTGCTAATCCACTCCCTCTACCATTTGCAATAGTAACTGTAGTTCCACTTGGAGCTAAGTTAGTTGAAGCTGCTGATACTGAGACTATAGTTCCAGTCCCATCATTTACATCAGGATTAGATGTAGGAAAACTTGTCTCATTTGCTATAGGTACAAAACCACCAACATCATCAACAAGGTCAATAATCCTGTCATTGATAGCTGCGGTTGTAGCAATAGTTGTGTCGTTGTCTGGAAATGACTCACCATCTTTAATAGTTTCTCCAGTTGAAGCATTGAAGTATCTAGCTTCAGCAGCAGAAGTAGTAAAGAAAGAAGTGTCATTTACACTGTAACCAGACTGCTCACTGTTAGTAACAACAGTTGCACCATTTAATTTATCAGATGTTATAGATCCAGCAGCATAATGCTCGTTATCTAAAGCTCCAGCAGCTATGTGCTCAGAGTTAACAACATCATCTTGTATATTATCTCCGTCTATTATGTCATTAGCTAAATGTACATGGTCAATAGAACCATCTACATAATGCTCAGAGTTAACTGCATTATCAGCTAATTTAGTGCTGTCTATTATATCTGCTTCTAAATGTACACGATCAATAGATCCGTCAGTATAGTGCTCAGAATCAACAGCATTGTCTGCTAGTTTAGTTCCATCAATAATGTCAGCTTCTAGTTTTGCTCTAGTTACCGCACCATTTAATATCTCAGTAGTTGTAACTGCATTGTCTGCAATTTTAATTGATGTGACTGCTGAGTTTGCAAGTTTAGCAGTAGTAACATTAAGATCTTTAATCTTAGCTGTAATAACTGCGGCGTCTTTTATATTACCTGATCTAACAAGTTGATTTTGTTCTTCTTGTAACGCATACAATAATTGTGTATGGTTATTGTTAAGATCGCCTGCCTTGACTGACGACCCTGCTGTATAGGTAGCTTTAGCAGTGTCTACATCTGTATCACGATATATGTGAATATCAGCTGGACTTGCTGGAATGTTGCCGGCAGTAAATACTACGTTACCACCGCCAGTTGTTGTGTAGCTAGTTATATTATAGTGGTTGCCTGATGTCTTTACGACGTCATCAACTTTAACTTTAATATCTTCTACTTTGTATGAAGGGAAAGAAAACGCTTTGGTCGCATTTCCATCCCCAGTGTAATCTACGAATGTTGTTGCCATTATTTATAAATGTTGAGGATGTTTTGCGAACTTGTTATATTTGCACTTTCTTCTTTCTTAAGTTGTTTCCTAATTTTTTTGTCTGCACGCTCTTGAGCAAGTAGAACAGCACCTTCATCTTGTAAGACTCTATTCCACGCAGCTTTACGAGCTGAATCAAATAGCCGACCTATCATTATATTATGGTAGTAGTCTTTAGGATCAAACTCTGACCTTCTGCCAGAATCTATATCATTGTACATCAAGTCTAGTGATGCTATAATTTTAGGATCTTTAGCAAGTCTGCTAAGTAATACTTCAAGTCCTTCTTGACCTATTTCACGCTGAAACTTAGAACGTAACTCAGGGCTATCAGTTAGGTCATCACCATTAGGAGAAAACAATACTGATAAACGTATGTCATATCCACTTCTAAACAAAAACTCTCTGCCTAAGCTAGGCGTTAAATTAAAGTTTATAGGAATAAATGCGTTGTATGCTCTTGTTATAAAGTCGTGATTCTTAATAGGCTTACCATTAAGTAAGTCATATTTTATAGGTAAAGGTCTACCAGTTAAATTTTCGCTTAACAAGTTACGGTTACGTATAGAATCAATAATTCCAGAGTTAAGTTCTCTTGTATGTGGTGTAAATAGTTTACCTAAGTCATTACGTATACCAGCAAGTGGTAGGTTGTTGTTAGCAAAACTTGCTACAATTCTACTAGCTTGACCCGGTTTACCACCGAACAAATCAGCAAATGACTGTAAGCCTGCTAAATATGATTTACTTGTTACACCTTGAGACAGTAGTAAGGATACTTTTAATAAGTTATCTTCTGTCCATTCTTCGCCCATAAGTAAACTTGCGTCACCTATGTCAGCTACCATAGACATAATCTGGTTAAATGGTTCAAACGAATCGTAGTTAACACCAACATCACCAAAGTAAATCATGCGTTGTTGATAGCCACTATCTAACCATTGTCCACGTTTTTGTCTATCTACTGGTCCATTACCTGTCATTCTACCTGTCATCCATGCCCATGTAGCCATGCTGACTAAACTAGAACCCATCGCCAATCTACCTGTTTGTAGTGCTTTAGCGTTGATAAGATCTTGTGGACTGTATATACCATACTGAGCTAATGCTTCTAAATTATCTCCGGGTCTAGCAAACGCTATGTCGTTAAACTCTTTGACTAAGAAATTAAATCCGGGTGTATGTTTAGCTGTAAGTTTTAATCCGTTTACACCTGTTCTAGCAAATAAAAAGAAAGGTTTAGCCCAAGGGTTCTGTTGAAATACAGAGTTTAGGTTTGCTGCAAATCCTTTTAGATCTTGTGTAAGTGTAACTTCTTTACGTGCAAACTGTGCTGCTTTATCAGTTAAGTTACCGTCAGCATCAAAAATATCACGATAAAAAAAGTCTTCGTATGATCGTATAAGCTGTGGAGTTATATTATCAAAGGATTTTATTTTACCACCAGCCATCTGGTCCATAGCAGATATAAGAGCTTTTTCTCTCATTCTAACTCTACCTAGTATGTGTGCAAATGCATCATCAGTTGCAGCCATAACTTTTGTAGAGTATGTTAGCAAGCTGTTATGATTCATAGCACGAGCCATGTTAGCCATTCTAAATGCTGCTTTATCACCAGCACTAGCACGGTCACTTTCAGCCCATCTACGTAGTATTTCCCAGTTAGCATCGCCTTGTGTATATTCAGAAAATCTAGTTTTTATAGTTGCTAGATCACCTGACCAATATGAGTTAAGTCTTGTTTTAAACAACTCAAAAGATTCTGGTATAGCTTCCATCATAGCGTTCATAGACGCAAGACCTGTACGTATAGTTCTAGTATCTCCAGTAAATGGATAACGTATTATACCACCTAAAGTCTGATTCATAGGACGTAAGAAGGTATGAGTAGCTGTACCAATTATAGCACGTAATGGTGTCTTAGGAGAGCTTAGAACACTATGTGTCATAACACCCTGTAGTTCTCTTATTAATGCACCAGCCTGTGCTTTACCTTCGATCTCACCACCTTTTATCATCTTTCTAGCCCATGCGTCAAAGTCATCTAGACTGTTAACTGTTTGCATAGAAGAGAAAGCTTCAAATAATGCCATGAGTAATTCATTATCATCACTACCGTCAGCTATATCTAATATAGTTTGTATAGATTCACGTGTATCTGCCATCTCTTTTGTTAGAGTTTTAGTCAGATAGTTACGTTTTACCCCAGCACCTAGCTCTCTAAAGTTTTGTGACTTTATAATTCTAGCCTTTTTAGCTTCCGTCATAGCTACGAATATAGTATCACGTATAGCTTCTAGTGGACCATCTGTATCTGCAAGGTCTACAAAGTCTTTTAACTCTCTACCAGCAATACCTAGATCACGTACCTGTTGTAATAATGTACCTACAACCATATCTGCTACGACAACATATTTACTTGTAATAGTTTCTACGCTATCTACAAGGTTGCCATCAATATCAGTAATAGAATATGCGTCAGTCGCTTCCAAAATTTCTTTTAAATATTCTTCTGGTGACATATCAGCTGCATTTCTACCAAGTGTAATACGTTGGTGTGCAGCTATAGCATCTCCAAATACATCAACTAAGGATAGTCTATTACGTTTAACCTCGTCAATAATACCCTGATACTTGTTATTACTATATAAACTACGTAGTACTTCATCTACTACTTCTTCTGTTACACCAGCATTTTCAGCTGCTCTAGTTCTTTGTACGTTAGTTATTGGATTACCAGCTGCACCTTCTTCAGCTCCCCAGTTTTCACGCACCTTTTTCTGCATTTCCCATATATCATATGGATCATCTTTAGATAAAGGAGCACCCTGTTGTGCTTCTGAAAGCATAGCATTTTTACTAGCTCTAAATCTTGACTCGTTTTGTCTGAGTTCTTCTAGACCTTTTGCTAGTTTCTGTGAATCTATGCTGCTTTGACGCTTACCTATTTTAGTTTTAGCACCACGTGCACCCTTACCGATAAGCATAGTAGCTCCATCAAATACAAGACCTATACCCATACCTTCTACGATGTTTTTTACTTTCATCATAATAGGATGGTCATAGTCCTTAGTACTTAGTGGTGTATCTGCCCAACCATAGTGATCACGTAATGAGCCTAAAGCATTGTGTCCGTCTGACTCTTTTGATATAAGATCAGACACAGCACCAATACCAGCAGCTCGTACTAAGCTAGGAGCACCTAATAATTTAGCAGCGGCTGTACCAGCTAGTGGTATGCCTGCTGCAACAGCACCTTTGGCTGCTAATACTGACGCCCCTGCAAGTGTACCAAAATGTACAACTCCTCTTGCTAGTTTACCCCACCATGTTTTAGTAATAATTGGATTATCACCACCACCGAATGGGTCAAACTCTGGCTGATAATAGCCTTTCTCTTCTTTTTCTCTTTGCATTTCACCAGACAATGCATCTACTGTACGCTCTGGAAATGTGCTAATAGAAGACATGGTATCTTGTATACCACCTGATATAATAGAACCAGCTTCTTTTACAAGTCCTCTGACACCCCAGTTTTCTTTATCTCTAGGATCTTCGGATGCTTCTTGTTCTATTTCTTGTTCGTATGCAACCTGTGCTTCATCAACAGCTTCGTTTTCTGATACGATTTGTTCTGGTGATAAAATATCAGCTGATGGAGCGTCATCTTCTGGAAGTGAGTTGACAATTTGATCTATATTTATATTATCTGGTTCCATTTTTATTCTCCGTAGTCTATCATATCACCATAGTCGGTAAACCAAAACTCGTCTATAAGTTCTGGTGTAGACATAAATGGTTGATTATGTACATCTTTATCGTCATAGACACCTAGCATATCTAATTCGTTAAGGCTGCCCATATCTATTCTTCCAGTACTAAAGTAGTTACTTAGCCCGGAGTTGTGCATTGCTTGTGCAGTCATTAAAAGTTTTTGATTAGTTTCGTTTAGTGTATCTACGTTAAAATCTAAACCAGAGATTTGTTCTAGTTTTCGTATATCTGAAGGTAGGATTTTATATCTACCAAAACCATTAAATCCGTAGCCATGTTGTACAGCTGCATTTAAGGTTTGATTTATAGGTATATTTTCAAAGTCTAATTTTGCTTTATTTGTAGCTGATACATTACCAAATTGTGCATTTCTAGTTTTAGTTAAATAATTTGCAAAAAAACCATCACGTTCGTTTGGATCCATTTCATATAAAGCTCTACCAGTTTTTGTTTTAGTAGGCATATAAGTCAATAACTTTTTAACAAGAGAGTTCGGCATGTCATTCATAACGTCAGCTCTTAATCGTCCTTTTTCCTCATTATAACCTAGTGCTTCTAATCGTTTGTTCATTAAGTCATGAGCTGTAGTAAACCTTAAATCTTTACTAGCTTCTATGTAGTACATTGGTATTTTACCACCGTTTGTATACTCTAGTAATTCTTGTATAGGTTCATACTCGTGTACATTAGGATTTGACAACCAGTCATTTTTAGTGTTAGAATCTTTAAGAGCGTTAGAAGCTTTGTATGCAGCCAGAGATGTGTTATATTCTCTACTACCTTCATACGCACCTTTACCACCTTTTAGATAGTATTCACCAAAGTTTAAATTAACACCGGCTTTAGTTTTTACACCACCACCTCTTGTATTTTGACCACCACCTACTGCTTCTCCGTCAAGTCTATCTTTTATAAAGTTAAATGCCTGTTGTTGAGCACTTTTAAATGGTACACCTTTTTTAACTAACTCTAATATTTGCTCGTCATAGTGTTCTACAGCATTAGCAGAAATTACACTATTTTTAATATTTCCTGTAGCAGTAGTATTTGTAATACCTGTGTTAGTATCTATGTAATCAGTTAAGGTTTTTTTACCAGCTTTATAAGTCTCTTTATTTTTTTCAAAGACATCGTAGCCTTTTAATTCTTTAGTTTTTTCTTCAGCTACTTTAGGATCATTAAGAGTTTTAATTAAAGCCTTTGCAGTTGGAAACTCTTTGTTAAGTATAGCATGGTCAATCATAGGAATCGTAGCATCATCAACTTGATCATCTTTTGTATGATAATTATTAAGACGATTAAAGTATCTATAATAGTTACCATCCTTAGACACGTCTACACCAGCGTTATTTAAAAGTTCTTTAGCGTTTTGTATTTCAGCTTTTAAATGTACTTCAGTAGCACCAGCATCTGTTTGATCTAAAGTTTCTATTGCTGCATCTACAACTTCATTTACTTTAGCTATATTCTTAGCTTCTTTTTCTTGTGTTTCTACTCGTAACTGTCTACCAGCTAATCCTTCTATTTTAGCATGAAAGCCCGGGAATAGTTCTTGCAATGTTTTATTACCAGAACCATCACGTGCTGATATACCATTTATATTAGATATAGCTGCTAGGTCTGTTGATGTAAGTTCACGTTTTTCAGTTAGTACAGCTATGTCTGCGTAGATAGTATCTAACGCTTTAGTTGTATCTTTACTACCTGTAAGCTTTTGTAGTTTAGCTATTGATCCAGACAGAGGGTCTCCATCAGTACCAAATAAAGCTTCTTTAGGGTTTACTTTAGCAGCAGACGCAAAGTCTGACTGTCGTTTAGTTTCGTAATCTTTCTTAGCCTGAGCAAATGTTTCGTTAACAAACTGTGTACGCTCTATTTTATCTGTGTTTTGTGTAGATTTTAATAGCTTAAGTATGTTTGCATTACTAAGTTTATTTTTACCACCAAAAACACCAGCAGTATGATAGAAAGCTCCTTCATGAAAAGCTTTAACCGCATCAAGTTGTCCTATCTGACCAGATGCTTTAGCGTCCATTAAACTTATCATACCATACTCTGTTGGCACTTTAAAGTCTTGATTAGCAGATAAATAACCTTGATAGTTTTTACCAAGAGCATCAACTGTAGCAGCACCTTTTGTTTCAAAGTCAGGAACACCTAATGTTTGGTACAAAGCGATACCTTCTAGTCCAGCATCTAGACTGTTAGTAACTTGAAAGTCTTTGTCAGCTTTAAATGCTAACTGCATACCTTCTGTGTAAGCTGCATTACTTTCTACTGCTAGAGCTTTAGTAGCTGGATCTGATAAAGCTAGGTTGTTTGCTTTTTTAAAATTAACATTAGTTTCATTACTTGGATTAAATAAATCCTTGTTCTGTTCAATGCTTATATCTTGCAGCTTTTGGTTTTGATTTTTTATTGCTTCTTGACTTTTTTCCGCAGACTTTTTAATAGCATTAAGCTTGTCTTTATCTGCATTATAAGCGTCGACTTTACCTTTAAAGTCACCTATCTGGCTTACTAGCTGTCCCAGCTTCATAAAGTTTTGACTTTTCTGATTAGCTAACGCAACGGCTGTTTGAGCATTAAGGTTATACTGCCTATTGTTTTTAGCAACAACATCAGTAATACCTTTATTAGCAGCTAAACCCATGTCACCTTTAGGATCTATCTCCATGTAGTTAGTGTCAGCTGTATTAAACATGTTTGAATCCACTACGCTACCTCCTTAAAGTCGACGTCTATAAGATCATAATATACACCGTAAAAGCCATTGTTTAATTTAACAACAGCTTCTGGTTTTTTAGCCTGTACTTCTTGAGCCATAACACCTATGTATTCTTTGGTAGAATCAAGATATCTAAATTTGTATATATTGTATCCATCAATGGATTGACCTATCTTTTTAATATTATCTTTTAGTCTAGCATCACTAGCTAGTCCCATAATTCCAGTAGCCATATTCATACCAAAGCTTAGACTGTTCATTAACTGACCAGCTCTATCTTTAGGAGGCAACATAGTCGGCATACCAAACTGTGGCCCCATGCCTAAGTTAGCATGTTGCTGTTTAATCATGGCATCCTGTCTTCTACCTATTTTAGTTTGAATCTTAGACTCACCTACAGTAGCTAGTTGATACATTTTTCTGTCTATCTTTGCAATCTTAGAAAAATAATCAGATGATGCTTTGCCACCGAAACGAGTTGATCTATTACCTTCGTTTGTTTTTTGATTTTGGAAGTATTGTCTAGCTAAGTTTTCTTTACCTAACAAAGCTTGACCTTCAGCATTTTTAGTAAACTCTTGAAAGTCAGCTAAATCACGTGATCTACCTAGACCACGAATCGTTGTTATGTTATCTTTAAAGCTAGATTCTTTGTTCCATTGTTTAATAGAGTCAGCTCTAAATTCAGCATGTCGTCTATTATTTTCGACTCGGGCAGCTTCACGCCTACCCGCATTAGGATCTGGTGCACACACGGCAAAATTCTATAAAGTATAAATTGTTTGGTCCATGTTTAAACTTACGTAAAAACTTGAAGCCTAAAAATTTGAGTAATTTTAAATGTACTGTATTTCTACAGTCTACTATGTTCCACAATAAAGGCTCAGTACGGCTATCGACCCACCGTTTAGCTTCTCTTGCAAATGTAATTGGAAAGTTGTGAATAGCTGGAGTGCATAGCATCCATATTTCACCACCTTCTCCGACTCCTGCTAGTCCGGCAGTCTTGCCGTCTGGTACTGTGAAATACACAGCAGAGCCAATCCTAGCCACTCGTAGTAGCTCGTCCATAGGATCTAGCCCATGGCCTTCTACGACCTCTCTGAGGTCATCTGGGCGTAGGTGAGAGGCCACCTCTTTGGCAGCCTCCTCTGTAATTGGGTGTACGTATTGATCTAATTTAGACACGTCTGTAATATTTGGGTGAGTAGTCTCCCTCCCATGACACAGCTCGTAGCGTGGATGGTGCTGGGTGACTTGATTTAAGTGTAATATCTACGTTGGTATTCTTTTCATATACCGGCACAGTTTTTATAAACTCTTCTAGGTAGGGTGCATCTGATACATCATACTCATCTAGCTCTGTAGATTCATATACTTCTGTATAGTCAGATTTACCAATACGTGAAAGAGTAGTTTCATATAGACCTATCTTACCAAAGTGAAACTTAACTCTATGTACTACAAGGGATGAGTTTACATCAGCTCTGTTAGCTTCGCCTTGCTGTCGTGAAAGATAGAATGTAGGAAACGCTACGCTGTACTCGTATAAGTATCCTATTGTTAGCGTTGCACTGGACCAGTCTCCCGGTAAAGTAAAGCTAGTTGTACTTGTAGATGTAGGCTTACCATATCTACCTACACGTGCAGAGTTAGTATTAGTATCTATAACAACTAGGTCATAGTTAGGTGTGGTTACACTAGGTAGCCAACTAACACTACTAAATGTAGTTAGGTTTGTAGATGCATTAAAACTACCACCACTGATGGTTGTATAATTATCTACATGTAATAAGAAATCTACATTATCTTGAATTATAGATGGATCTGATTCTGTTTGCACAAGTCTTACACTTTGTAAAAACTTATCAGTATCTAAAAAGTAATACTCGTCGTTTATAATAAAGTGATATAGTAATGGATTATTAAACTTCCATTTAAACCATGCTGATTGTTGACGTTTATCACCTACATTAAGGTATCTAAAACCTTGTACTGTGTCAGAGTCAGTTTTACCCATTATAACTAAATTGTTTTCACGTGAGTTAGTAAACAAGTCTATGTTTTTAGGTAACAATGTAGGTACTACCTGACTTTGATTTACTACGT
>Ga0209232_1001549_pt1 | contig 12294 bp, 17 predicted proteins | sample ETNvirenome_2_60_FD_184066 | JGI IMG/M metagenome (GOLD analysis project Ga0209232, IMG submission 184066) | Marine viral communities from the Pacific Ocean - ETNP_2_60 (SPAdes) (version 2) | ecosystem: Environmental > Aquatic > Marine > Oceanic | place: Pacific Ocean | collected 2013-06-22
TAAAGTCTGGATTGTCTTTTGCAATATCTATATGAAATGCTTTTCCTTTATCATAGTCATAATCTGCGCCTATTCCTGTCGCTCCTAACTCTTTACAAGTTTTTAAATAAAACCAAATTAAGTTATTATTACGAAGTGCTTGAGATTCTGGTGCTGGGTTTGCTGTTAATCCGATAGCTTTTCCTTTCCTTCTAATTTCAATATCAGCCGCATATCCTGAATCGTGTCGGATTGTTTTTGACAAATTTCTAGAATTAGCCAAGTATAGAGGTATATCACCGCCAGATCTTATAAAGATTTCATCAAAATGGTTGCTATAACCAGCTGATTGTGCTATCTTTATTGCAGCTAGCAATATACCAAACATTTTTGGCTGAACTTTTGTTCTTCTTTGTCTAGTTAAGCCTAATTTCTTTGAATTGCCTGTTATTCCAGGAGAATATCTCAGCATATTACTATCTGAATGACTTCCCCTTGGAGTTATGACTTCAAATTTATCCGGAGTTTTATGTTGAATATCTAAATCGCTTACTTTATAATCAAGAAATGATGATTGTTTTTCTGCTGTATTTATTATGCTTTCAAATTTTACGTGTGAGTTTTGAAATTGATCGTTTAGTTGCTTTTTTGCATCGGCTACTGAGTCTGCTATTTGTAAAAATTGTGCATTCATCTTTGCGATGTCTGCTTTTTCAACAAATGATAGATCAGTATTTCCTGTTAGATCAAAACTTGTTGTACTAGGTGTTGGTACCCAAGGATCCATAACTTTTAAGTTTAAGGTTTTCTTATCAATAGCAGGCAAATTTGCAAGTTTAATGTTACGATATTCTTTGTTTGTTGCTTCAGCATCTTTACCGGCAGTAATTAAATTAGACACTAAAGATGCGCCTAGATTAGGATTGCCTAATGTTCTTTCTGGTCTAATAGCTCTTTGTTCATCAAGCGTTCTCAATAAACCTTCCTGTACCACATCACCTCTCGTTGTCCCTTGTCCGTAATCTACTGTCGGTACATCTGCATACAGTTGTTCAGCAGCTGTCATAGGTTCGTCAAGTGACAAGGGAGAAGCTAAACCAGTTCCAGATATTAGTTCTTCTATTCCTGCATAACCACCAGGCTCATTAACTAAACCACGTTTAGGTTTAACCATTCCACCAACCTTGTATCCTGATCTGTATTCTAACCCACTAGCGATCCCCGTACTTTCATGTTTGTACGTTGGCGCTTGAAACATTTTTCTATTTAATACTTTATCCATATCATCCAAACAATGATTGTGCTCCTCCGCCACCCATAGCTGCAGTGATGCCAGTAAGCACTGGATTTACTTGTCCGTAACTTTGGAAAGTAGGTGAACCACGTAGTGCACTTGCAAATTGTCCAAGGCCATAGAACGGAGTTTGATATGTTAGTAAGTTTTGTTGACCAAGAATTTGTCTTTGATCTTCACCCATTCCATACAGTCCTTGTACATCACCCATTAATCCTGTTTGTGCTAATGCGCCCATTTGTCCGTAAAGTTGGCCAATACCAGCTTGTGTTTGTGCCGCTTGTTGAGCTGCTTGTTGAGCTTCACCGGCTGCACCAAATCTTAACCTAGCAAGAGCGTTTGCCATAGTTTCACCTTGCGTTCTTGCAAGTTCTGCATCAGCAATAGCTCCACGTGTTGCAGCACCCCTCATGCCGCCAGATTGAATTTGTCTTTGAGTCTCTTGAGCTTGTTGCACACCAAACTGTCTTTGTAAATCAGCTGTTGTTGTATCTACCACATCTTGTATATATGGATTCATATAAGCTTGCATAGCTTGAGGACCAGTTGCTCCCATACTTGCCTGTAGTGCTTGTGAACCTGCAGTTAAAAATGGTTGATAAGATCCAATACCCGATGTTAAAAGTTGTTGCGCATCTAATTGTTGTTGAGTTAAACCAGGTGCAAGTTGTGCTCCTGTAGGCATGTTTGATTGTTGGATAAGAGATCTATAACCTTCTATTAATCCACCGGGACCAGCATAAGCGCCTGCTATTGTTTCGTCAAATGTTGCCATTATGCTCTTGCCTCTAATTTGTTCATTAAATCATACATTCTTTGTGCTCCCACGTCTACACTGCCGCCGCCCGCTGCCCGTACTGCATCAGCAGTCATTACAAATTCGTTTTTAGATAGTCTTGCAGGCACGTCATCTGCCCGTTCTTTAGCGCCCACTGGGATAAAACCACCACCACGATAGTCCATTTCCATCGCTGGCTCACCACCATTTGCGAGCCCTATTATACCACCTTTAGCAGCAGTGTCACGCAGATTATCTTTGTACTGTAAATTATACATATCTGTTGGCATTTCTTCATATGATAGAAATTGCGGTTGATCTTTATTTGATTCCTCAGTAAGAAGAGCTGCTATAAGACCCCTGCCTATCATAATCCCTTTTTCACTTAACGCCATTTGAATAAGAGAAGCTGCTTTACCTTCTTCATTTATATTTAAAAATTCTACAACTTTATCAGCAAATGTTGGATTTTCTGACATAACCTTATTAATCTCATTATTAACAACCGTTGCTTGCGGAGAAGCAAGAGCTTCTTCATAAGGAACTCCGTCTATAGTAACCCCGTCCGTTAAACTAACTTCTATATTTCCTACAGGTTCAATACTGGTTAAAGTGTCTCCACTACCAGTAGCAACATTTACAGAATCAGAAACAGCGCTTGAAGCTTCGTCTGCTGGAAGATCACCAAATATAGAACCTTCTCCTCTAAAAAAAGAACCTTTTTCCGGACCAAAAACTGCTTCGCCAGTAAACGGACTAGTAAAATAACTTCCTATACCTCCGCCTTCTGTTCCACCAAAAAAACTAGATTGTGGTTTAGCTCCGCCTATGCCTCGCATAATTTTACCACCTGCATATGTACCGATACCAGCTTTTAAAGATTCTCCTATACGGCCAGTTTGATCAAAAGTTCCAAGACCAGCCATGGCTGCAGCAATGCCAGGATTAAACGGAGCAACAAATGGAGCAGCTTTAACTGCTAATTCAGCTGCTTCGTTTGGTATTACTTTTCTAATTGCTCTTTTAATTTTACTGCCTATACCCATAATATTTCCAATCTATCGTATTTTGTGTCATTTTCAATCATTATTGTCCTCTAATTTGTGGAACAGGTATTTCCATATAATGCACAGTTGACGTCCAAGGTTGCTCTGATAGTTGAAACTGTAAAGAATCTCCTGCTTCTAATACTATAGTGTTTGTGCTTATAAAATAATCAAATTCACTGTCTCCAGAAACGGTATCGTCTTCAAGTGTTCCCTCTGTTATGGGAACATATGTATTTGTAGTGGCTTCTACTAAACGTAAACTAGCTGTTGCGTCACTTCCTGATAAATTTTTTAATGCTATATTCTTCACTATCATAGTATGTCCTGTAGAAACAGTTAATAACAAAACGTACGAGTCTTCTGTTGTGCTTCTTACTGACGTCATTTTATATTGTGTGCCTGCAGATTTATCTATTTCAACATAATGAATTGAAAATCTTTGAGCATTTTTATTAGTTTGAATTTGTATTTTATCGTTTTCTTCAAGCACCCATCTATAAGTAAAAGCAGTGTTTCCGCCTGCAGAAATTGTATAAGTATCGCCAAACAAATTTGCTGTAGAAGAACTTTGCGAATTATCAATAAAAAATAAACTTTGCGTCGCTGTAGCTGCATTACCATTAAATATTAATATGTTTCTTATAACAATTGTTTTTCCAGCAGGACAAGTTATAGCGTCTACATTACTTCCCGTTGTATCTATTGTAAAAATTTTATTTTTAAATTGTTGTGCCATTATTCAAAAAACCAAGTAAGTTGAGCAGTAGAGTCAAGCATATCGTCTTCAGTTATTACTCTATCTACTTTTAAAAATTCTCTTTCTAATGTTCCTGACAAAAGATTTAAATCATTTTTTAGTTGTATAAGTTCTGTTGCATTTGATACAGGTAATCTATTAAATCTATTTCCGGACATATTTATTCTTTGTTTTTAAAATTTATTGTAATATCAAAACATTCAAACGGTTCACAAGTGTCACTATTATTTTTAATTTTTTTACCGCACTTAGAACATTTTTTTTCTTCAGTAATCATGTATTTCTTAATCCATCTGGTTGTATGTTAAATCTAACATCACCTAATCTCCAATGTGAACTAGTTGCAGCGCTTGATACTACCATAGATACTTGACGTCCACGAGCACGCATGCTGGCATGGGTTGTAGAGGTAGCTGATGTAATAGTTTCTTCTGTTCGTTGTGTTCCGTTTGGATGATCTTTAAATTTTAACGTTACAGTAATATTGCCAGCTTGATCTTGAAAGTCAGGTATAAAATCATTAACATACATCATTTCATTACCGTCTTGAGGTAATTCAATATCTCCTGATGTAATTGAACAAGTCATAGCAGAACTTTCATCATCAGTGCCAGATTCGTGTTTGTATATATAAGATGTTGATGCAGCTACAGAACTAGCTAAAGGATTATCATAGATATCAGCTGTTGCCCACGCGCCTCTGACCAATGTGCCTACAGACCATACTTGTTCTGCATAATTAAATATAACATAGTTAGTAATATCATCAGATGCGTCGTTTGAACCTGTTGGATAAAACCACCACACTTCATTAAATTTAACATTTAATCCTGCAAAACATTTTAATCTTTGTTGTTTAGTTAAATTGTCAAATACATGACGCTCAACTGGACAAGGTATGTTCTGTACTTGGCCGCTATATGAATAAAAACCATCATTGCCCATCCAATATACAATGCCATTGTGTTCAACACACGCATGCGGTCCAACAATCCCAACATTTTCAGCTAACGTTTGAAATTGAAACACATCAGGTTGTCCAACAAACGTCATAGAAAAAGCCGTAGTATCAGAAAACAATAATATTTGTCCTTTAGTTCTAATACCAGCAAGTAATAAATTGCCGCCGTGAAGTTCTATAGCACCAGCAAAGTTATCTAACGTTGGTGTCCAATCAGTAATGTCATTTACATCCGTAAAAGCTACACGCATAGGTGCATCAGCGCTGCCATCATGAGCACCGTAGCAAACAGTTATACCTGAATCTTGATGTACCACCACACCGTTAACCGATGACGGTGCATTACTAATAACTGCTGCATTGGTTGTTGCATCACTTTGAAAAGCACTTGTGTCTAATTTATATAACTTGCCACCTATTTTGTTAACACCAATTAAATCTTCGCCCAATGTATCAAGGTTCCAAATACCTGCGTACGTGTATGTACCTGAACTGATCGTTGTGTGTTGTGCGCCGGCCGTATAGTTTGACCCAGGAGTAATGTCAGTATATGTTCCTGCGCCATCATCAAATAAATAAAAATGACTATGCGTACCGATGCCAATGTAACGTTTTGTATTGTTTGCACGGAATGGAAGTAATGCTCTAACCACGCCACTTGCAATATTATCTGAATCTAACTTTGCCCAGCCACCAATTTTTTCCGCACGTCCTTTCATAAAACGTACTTTTTCAGAATCTACCCAACGACCTTGCTGTGAGTAAACTGTATCGTCCTTAAACACCCCAGGCTGTATGTTCATTTTAGTTAAAGGCATTTAACTAATCCTTATAATAGCTGTTGATGCTGCTGCTGCCGGTAATGATATTGTCAGTGTTCCACTAGTTACTGATTTGGTTGCACCAAAATCAATGACTGCAATAGCTTTGTTGCTCGCTGATGAATTGTAAATTAATGCACCGGCTGCATCACTAATGGTTGCACTTGAAAAAGATACATCGGCAAAATCAACGTAGGCCGTTGACCCTGAAGAAGCGACCGTTACACTTGATAACGTTGCTCCACCGGCCGTGTAGTTTGTACCACTTGATTCATTAGTTGTTGAATAAGCAGTTGTTGTTGCTCCAAGTGTTGCACTCGATGTATAAAGAGCCAACTTTAATGTATGACCGTCAAGATCATGCGTACCCTCGAGTAGCTCTTCTTTAAATGAATTACATATTGCTTGTGTTATTGCCATAAAAATCTCCTATGCGGTACTTACCTCAGACCACGATTCGCCTGTCCCTGTGGCGCTGATAGCTGACCATGATTCAGTTGTACTAGATGTACTAATAGCGGACCAAAATTCACGGCCGATGTCAGGTGTGCCACCAAACGATGATACACCAAAAGCCACCATTCCGAAACCAGAAGTTTCAAAAGTTCCGGCAACGTCAGTACTGATCGCCTCTAAAATGTATACTGGTGACCAGAGTTCTGTTGCCATTATTTATCCTCTTTTGTTTCTTCGTCCTTTTTAGTAGCTTCTGCTAATTCAGCTTTAGCCATAGCAAGCTCGACCTGCAACTTCGCATTTAAGTCCATTGCTTCGTTTCTTTGTTGAGTTAACAATCTTATTAAATTGTTAACGTATTGGGTTGTTTTTTCGTCCATGGTTCTTCCTTTCCTAACATTACGCGTCGTCTCTAGCTTTTCTGTTTTTATAATCAGAACGAGCTGTTACTAAATCAACAAAATCTTTTTGGTTAGATGGAATAGCATCTGTAAATGAATCATCATCCATTAACTTAGTTGTCCATTCTCTTTGCATACGTTTCCAACAGTTTGAAATTTTACCATCAACTGCTGCTTGTATCCATTTATCTAGACCAGCATTATCTGTGTCGTTATATAAATCATTAGACAAAATTGTTTGTTGTAAATCTGTCAATGTTATTTCTTTTTTGTGATTAGCCATGTTTTACCTCCTTTAAGGTTAATTGTTTCATTAACATACTAAAACTCCTGTAAATTCTCGTTGTGCTACATCACATTGAGCTGCGCCGCCAGAAAAAGCAACAGCTATATCACAAGTATCGTTTGCATCCATATCACATAAAATAGATTGATGAAATGATATGTAAGCCGCGTCTGCATCGTGTTGGCCACCACTTAATATATTACTATAAGACCTATTTGATGTTGTTAGTTGCACAAGAAAATAAGTAAAGTCTGCATCAAATTCTTGAAATCTTAATTGATAACTTATTTGGTATTTACCTGTTACTGGAGCAGTAAATGTATTAGATGCAAAGTCAGCGTTTAGATCAAACACTTCTGTACCAAAACTTATTGCAGCACCAGTCGATAAATTTGTTGTTGTACCAGCATCATTAACAGAAAAAGCTGATTGGTTTGGTTTAGTTACATGACCATTGCCATCAATTGTCATTTGAGTATTACCACTAGTTAAGAAAAGCATGCTATCAGAAGAATGGTCATATACAATACGACCTGCATCATTATCTCCTGAGTCACCAAATTTAATACCGCCTTCACTACTTGTTCCAGATAAAATAGTCATTCCAGAACTACCGCTACCTTCAATAACTAATTCATCAGAAGTAGAATCAACACTTGCACTACTATCAGCAGTTTTAATATGTATACCGACACCTAAATCAGCAGCACTTAATGCTGTCCCTGCAAAAACATCTATGCTATCTGCAAGTTTTGCTTTTGTAATTTGATCAGCTGCTATTTTAGCTGTAGTAACAGACAAATCAGTCGGTGTTACCGTTCCGCCATTATCTGAACCTAGTAGTATGGCAAAGAAACTTGTGCCTGTAGCAGGTGCGGTTGTAAAAGTTAATGTGCTAGAAGATATAGTAAAGTCTGTTCCTGGTTTTTGTATGACACCACCAAGAGATAATAGTATTTGATTAGCATCACCCATAATCACATTGGTTGAATTAACCTGCATAGTGAAACCAGTTGTTGAGCCATCAAAACTAGATGCTATACTATCTAGTTGTCTAAACGCTCCTGATTGTAAACCTCTTCCTACGTAACTCATTAGTCTGCCGCTCCTATTGTATTACCTGCTGCTACCCATGCAAGAACATCTTGATAGTCTGCATTTTCATTGTTTTTAGGAACAAAATGAACTTTGTCATCTGTATCTGTAACTTTTAAAGTATTAAATTCTGTTGTTCCATCTTCAGGCATAATCATTTTTTTTACACTTTTAATATTCATATTTAAAACTCTGCTGTTAAAGTAATTCTACCGTCTGTTGTATTAATATAAAGACCGCCTGAATCATTTGCTGCAAAAGCACCACTTGAATACATATCAAATCTAACAGCATCATCTGTAGTATCTGCAACAGCCTCATTTGTTAATGTTTGATAGCCTCCATTATAATATGCTTTAAAGTCTGTATTCCTTGTTCCAACGAAAGCTCCTGTTGGATTTGTTCTCATAACCACTGGAAGCTGTAGTCTTGTAGACATAACATTAGCATTTATTCCCCATAAAGGATAGGCTTGCCAAGAAGCAGAGGCAGTATGAGGAATTTGTTGATAGTATCTTTGACATCTTTGTAACTGAACATAGTGAGGTACTTTTTCTAGCGGAGTAGCTGCACTTCCAAGTTCTAATTGAACTCCTGTTAAATAAAATTCATTATCTGTTGAATCCATAAAGTTAACTTGATTTGAAGTTGCAAGTTCAACAGTAGAAGCCCAAGTGTTATTTGTGCCTGTGTAGTTTGAACCCATAGCTAAAGTAAAATCAACTCTAAGACCTAAACCATTATCACGAGTAATGGCTCCAGGAGCAGAAGTAATTAAACTCGTTGATCCCGCAGTCGGTGAAAGCACAATTGTTTTATATTCCCAAGTGCCCGCTGAACTTACTGTATATTCAATAGGAATAAAATACCCTGTTAAACTTCCTGCTTCATCATCTTTATGAAAAGACACACAAAAAGTTCCAGTCTTAGTTGTAGTTTTAACCCAAAACGATAAAGTTAAATCTTGAGCACTAGATGTTCCATAACCTAAATTAGCTGGTAAAGTTTGAGCTTCTATAGAATGTAAAAGTTGTACGGATTGTCCAGAACCTATAGTGCCGTCTGCTCCAGTGCATTTTATAAGTAAAGCATTTTGACAACCAGTAGTAGCTTGGTCTGCTACACTTAAAGCAGATTGTTCACTACTTATTGACCCATCACTGTCTTCAGCTATTTTCCATCTATCAACAGTTACATAATCACCCGTTGTGGTTACTGCTGAAGTAGAGCGTTGCCATATCTGCATGTCACCATTAATAATTAAATTTTTAAAATAGTTATTGTTTTCTATAAATGGTGCTTCTACTTTTGTTTGACTCATCTTATGCGTCCTCCAATGTGCTTACATCAAACTCAGCATCAGTTGTTTCAACTACTGCATCAGCTGTCCATGAAGCATACTTCTTGTTGAACATATCATCCCAATGGTCTTTATCCATTAGAGTCAATAGCTCAGCTTTTGTATACTTGTCAGGTGCTTTTGATGGTGTGTCAATCTTTTCAGTTTTGTCAAATGTATGAAAATGATCTCCTTTAGTGTATTTATACTGAACTCTCCATTCAATTACATTACCATCAGCATTCTTTTTAGGTATAGCTGATACCCATACTTTTGTTGCATCGTCTGCGTGTGCCATATTAATTGCCCTCCTTTAAGGCTTTTATTTCTGCGGAAAGTTCTTTGACTGCGTTTATTAAAATAGGCACAAATTTTGAATAAGTTAAACCATAATTGCCATTTTCATTGACACTAGTTATTACAGCAGTATCGTCTTCAACTTTATACCCATATTCTCGTTCTAATATTTCAACATCTTGTGCTATTAAACCACTAAATAATTTTGGTTTTTTGTGTGTGCCATCAGGTGTTCCGTTCTCGTAATCACTTCTCATATCCCATCTATAAGTTACAGGATTCAAAGCGTTTACAAAATCTAAACCCATGTTAAATGCTTCAACATCTGTTTTATCTCGTTTGTCTGAAGTTACTGTCCAATCTACTTTTATATCACAGTTTGTAGTTGAATTATTACCCAAAATAATTCTATTACTTCCTGTAGTAAGTTGAGTTGGTGAAGCTGAGGTTCCGGCTTGATATCCAACACAAACATTGTTATCACCTGAAGTTACGTTATATCCAGCTTGGTCTCCGAAAAATGAATTTTGATTAGAAGCCCCAATAGATTCGTACCCAGCATAAACTCCAACGAATGTGTTTTCATTTCCTGTAGTAGATTTTAATCCAGCATGCCTTCCAATAATAGTATTATGATAACCTGTAGTATTATCGGTTCCGGCTTGAGATCCAACAAAAGTATTGGAGTTACCAGTAGTGTTATCCGTGCCAGCCTTATCACCAATAATAACATTTTCATCACCCGTAGTCAAAGCATCTAAAGCATAGTTACCAATAGCTACATTGTATTCTGCACCATTTACATCTGCGGTCATTGATTGATAACCTATTGCTATATTGTGAGCTTCGGTAGTTGCTAGGTCTAAAGTATTAGCTCCAATCGCAATATTAGCTCCACCTGAAGTTATAGTTTCTCCAGCCTTGCATCCAATAAAAACATTACCGTCAGAGACTGCGGCAGCACCAGCATAATAACCAATAGCAGTATTATCAACACCAGAAATTAAAGTAGCTAAAGAACTATTACCAACACTTACATTTTGGTTTCCAGTAGTAATTGCAGTTCCAGCATTATATCCTATACCTAAATTTGAATCACCAGAAGTCAAAGCATCTAAAGCATAGTTACCAATAGCTATATTGTATTCTGCACCAGCTAAACTTCCAGCTGCCATTGCATTAACACCAATAGCTATGTTATGTGTTTCTGTATCGCCAGCACTATTATAAGCACCGTCTCCTATTGCAGTGATAGCAGTTGTACCAGTAGTTACAGCATAAGCTGCATTCCAACCTATAGCTGTATTAGAACCAGCAGAAGATGCACTAGCCAAAGCACCTTTACCAACTATTGTATTTTGTGTTCCAGTATTTAAAGCACTACCAGCAGACCAACCTATTGCTGTATTAGCATCCCCCGTAGTAATTGCGTCCATGGCTGTAATTCCATAAGCTGTATTATGAGTAGCTGTACTGTCTGTTCCAGATACATCGTGTGTATAGATAGATGTGGTGTCTCCATTATAAAATGGAATACCTGCTAGAGAAGAAGCCGTGCCTGCAGCACCAATTGTAAAAACATTTGTTGAATTCTCTAACGATGACGCAGCACCAATGGGCAATGCACCACCTGTATGTATAGCATAACCTGTAATACCAGATAGTATCGCTGTGCCAACTATCGTTAGTGTTGTGCCGGATACTGTAAAGTTTGTTGTTGGTTGTTGTATTACGTTGTCTACAACAACTATTAAACTGTCTTCTGAGAAAGGTGCTTTTGATAATGTAAAAGTTGTTGCACTGCCATCACCTGTAAAGGTGTCAGTTGTAAAACCGTGAAAAGCATCAGGTGGTAAGTGTTGTCCTATATAACTCATAACCCTGCCAATCTAAATCCGTGAAATCTTGTTCTGTTGTCTGTGGCTGCATTACTTTGGTTAACATTTAAATCGCCATTACTAGAAATGTCTGATTGAATTTTAACTTCCATAGCATCGCCTGCTGCCATTTTTTCTATGTGAGATATTCTTGCCATGTAAGCTGTCACAGTTACACCAGTACCATCAAATAATTCTGAAGCCGCTACGTTAGCAGCTGATCCGCCACTAGGTGTTTTGTACAAATCTAGTTCTAAAGTTCCAATGTCATTTGACGCTTGGCAAAACAATTCCACTTGAAAAACGTAGATTCCTGGTTTACCAGAGGGACATGTAAATTTGTTACTTGCAAATGCAGCGTCTGTGTCAAAGTCTTCTGTATCAAAAGTAATCGTTGTTAATGTGTTATCACTAACAGTTTGGTCTGCTGACTTTGTCACTGCAAAAGCCGGTGTGTTAATTGTGGCGACCATCTTAATCTATCTCCATTATGGACAGTACTGCATCAATTTTATCTGCAGTATCACAATCTATTTTTAAAACATCTGTTTGTTGCAGAACTATTTTTGCACCACCTAAAACCTCAATAGACGAACCAGCCGGAATCGGTGCATCTTTAAGAAGTGTAACTGTTTCATTAGTTTCCGTATCACTTGTATCAGACACTAATTGAACACTAGCTGTTCGAGTTGAACCATCAAGATTTGTTAAACGTAGACCAATGACAACCGCAGTTGTACTTCCTGGGCAAGTGTATAACGTTAAAAATGTTCCAGCTGTATCAGGCATTGCTGTGTGTGTTTTAACTTTGAATGTATTTGCCATTTATTTTTCTCCTTATCCTAAAGCTATTGCAAGAGCGGTAGCGTCAGCTGTAGATGCTCCTCCAGCCGTTACAGCTGAA
>Ga0209232_1001551_pt1 | contig 12280 bp, 14 predicted proteins | sample ETNvirenome_2_60_FD_184066 | JGI IMG/M metagenome (GOLD analysis project Ga0209232, IMG submission 184066) | Marine viral communities from the Pacific Ocean - ETNP_2_60 (SPAdes) (version 2) | ecosystem: Environmental > Aquatic > Marine > Oceanic | place: Pacific Ocean | collected 2013-06-22
GCATCTTTTTCAATACTTGGGATTGCTTTTTTCTTTGTCACTAATAAACACCGTTGGATGCCTAACCGTTCGATCAAACTTAAAGCGGTCAAGGTTTTGCCAGTCCTTACCTCACCCATGAGATAAGCAAACTGTTTTCGTGCGAGTAACCAATAAAGCTTATCGGCTGCCTCTTTTTGGTATTCTCTTAATTCCATTTTTTTATAAAATTAATGTTGACGTGCTTGCTCTCAAGTCCTGTTTTACAGGCTTCAGTAATCTTCGATTGATCAGCAAATTCATTCATAACTTCTATATCTAATTTGTAGCTTCTCCACACGCCGTAATGATCATCAAAACCCCACGGCTTTAGAAGATCCATAGAAACAAGATTGCAATCCATTACCATTGACATCCTTGTGGAAAAAGAACCTGAAGAGCAAATTGCTTTCCATAATTCCTCTCGCTCAAACTCTGATAAATTCATTTCTTGACGGGGTTGGATTTAGTGGTATCTTACACATATCTACTACCAAAGCAACCCCAGTGGACTTAGACATCGAACTGAAGACAATCAACACTCAGCTAACGAAAGAACAAATAAAATGGTTAGACGAAAATAAACCGCCTGAACTTTCAAGAGCTGGTTTCATCAGAACAATCATCCGTCATGCGATGACTAAAAAGCAGCTTGACGCTTACGAATCTCAGCTAACCAGATAATCCAATGACAATTAAAGATGAAATTCTTCGCTTGCCGAAGGACTGGGGTTTTGTCGCCGTTCAAAATAAACGCCCCTACCAAAACGATTGGCAAAAAAATCCTTTAACCCGTTCGCAGTTATTTAAAGAAATCACTGAAGGTCGGTCAACTGGAATAGGTGTTCTGGCAGGAAGACTTAGCGGCGGTCTGCTCTTCCTCGATCACGATGGGCAATCCGCTTCAGAAGTCCTCACCGAGTGGGGTTTTTCTGTCGGCTCTTTACCTTCTTCTTGGATGGTGACTTCTGGCCGAGTAGGTCGCTTTCAACTCATCTACAAAATCCCAGAAAAATATTGGTCAAAGATAAAAACACGCAAATTTCAAACTGGTGTAAAAGATTCTGATGGTTCTGTTGAACAAATCGAACTCCGATGGGATGGAGCTCAATCAATCGTCTCTGGTAAGCATCCAACAACTGATGGTTACAGGTGGATGGATGGACGCTCGCCTGATGATCTTGAAATAGCAGAAGCTCCTTTAGCCATTATCCAAAAGATGATGGAACCTAAGAAGAAAAACAAACCTGCACCCGTTGAAGTCTTTAACTCAGACATCGACAAAGCCCGTTCTCTTCTTCAATCAATTAACCCTAACCGCATAGATGATTACGACCAATGGTTAAAGATAGGAATGGCGGCTCACTCAGCAGGGGATTCACTCCTCGCAGATTGGGAAGACCTATCTCAGAAGAACAGCAAATATAAACCAGGCGAATGTGCAAAGAAATGGGATTCTTTTAAACGCTCTGGCATCTCGCTCGGTACACTTCAAAAATTTGCTAAAGAAGATGGTTGGACTCCGCCTCCTCGCGTTTTTCCTGATTCTGTTGTTCCTATTGAAAAACCTGAAACAACTCCGATCCCTTCAAAACTTGAACAGCTCACATCACAAGAATTAATTTCTTTCCTACGCAAGTCAAAACAAGAGATTCGCTTCAATACTTTTTCACATTCAATTGAAATGGATGGTGAAGTTATTAAAAACATCGAACTGTTTTATTTGACGCTCGCCGAACTTGGTTACAAAGTCGAAAAACAAATGGCAATAGATTGTCTTCTAAAAGTTGCACATGAAAACAAATATGATCCTGTTCGCCTTTATTTAGATCACGTTTCTTCTGAAGTTGAGCCTACATATATTGACCGATTAGCAACAACCTATCTAAGACCTCAAGACGCATCTATTGATGAACCAACAATCTACGATGCAATGCTTAAGGTAACTCTGATAAACGCCGTAAGGAGAGTTTATCTTCCTGGCTGTAAACATGATTCTGCAACTGTTCTTCAGGGGAAGCAGGGGATAAAAAAATCTTCCTTTTGGCAAACGCTCTTTGGCCCCTTTTTCTCGGATGCTCTTGATGATATTTCCTCGAAAGATTCAATTTTAACGTTGCATAGATCATGGGGAATGGAGTGGGCCGAATTGGATTCGATCACATCTAGAAAACACGCTGGTCATATTAAATCTTTTCTATCTCGTGCTACCGATTTCTTACGGGTTCCTTACGGTAAAGCTGTAGAAGAATGGCCGCGTTCTGGCATTATCGTTGGTTCTTCTAATAAAGAATCTGGTCTGTTATTTGATGACACTGGCAACCGCCGCTTTCATGTTATTCCTTGCACCGCTACATCAATAGATCTTGATTCACTTCAATTAGAACGTGATGCAATATGGGCCGCAGCCGTTCAAGCTTGGAAAAATAAAGAGTCACATTTCCTAACCTTTGAACAGGAAAATCAAATTGAAAAAGAAAATCTTGGATACATGGTTGACTCACCTTGGCTAACCGTTATCAACCAATGGCTAAACAATCCTACGAATCAAATTAAAGACGTAACTATTGAATTACTCTTGACCGATGCCATAGAAAAACCAATCGAACGACAAACAAAATCTGACACCATGACCGTCTCATCTATTCTCAAAAGTCTGAAATATGAGAGAAAGAAAAAAAGAGTGGAGGGAACACCTAAATGGGTTTGGAACCCTCCAAACTCCTAAAGTTCCCACCTGTTCCCACCTTGTTCCCACTACTGGGAACGCTCAAAAATCCCTAGCCATCTACCTTCTTACTATATGTTCCCTTTGTTCCCTATGTTTTATATATAAATATAAGAATAGGTATATATGGGGTATATATATAGCTCAGGTAAGTTTGTAAGAAAGGTAGGAACACTTGGGAACGTGGGAACACTATCTAATCTCATTTCTGTCTCATGCACGTCTCAAAAAAGAATCAACCCGTTGTTGATCGTCTTATTCTTCTCCTCGCTCAATCTGAATATGTCGCGGATGCAATCTTGGATAATGCACTTGATGATGGTGAACGAGTAGACCCTGATGTTGTTGCTGGTTTAACTCAATATTTGGTACGAATTGCAGATATACTCAGCACAGCAGAAGAAGCTGATTTAAAACCTTTATCCAATGAATAAGCTATATTTTGCTTATGGCTAAAAAAGCAACAGACAGAGAAATTGATTGCAGGGTTAATTCTGTCTACAATTTATTAATTAATGGCCACAGTAAAACTCAAGTGGTGCAGTACTGCGCGGAAAATTACGGTGTTAAATTAAGGCAATCAGAAGAGTATCTTTCACGCGCTCGTAAACTTCAACAATTAGACGCTGAACTGGAGCGTCCACAGTGGCTTCTATCCGCTTTATCTCGTCTGCAAAATTACGAATCGCAATCTGCTAAACGTGGTAATCATCAAGCTGCTTTAAAAGCTGTTGAACTTCAAGCTCGGCTCTTACGGTTTGATTTGAATTGACTTCTTTAATTACTGGGATATGTGATAACGAGCCGTTAATGGCTTTTGCTGAAAAGGCTGCTTTTAATACTCCTCCTTCAAGTAAAGAAGTTATTTCAAGAATTTATGAGGGTTTATTGCCTCATCAAAAACAATTCTGTGATGATACTCAACATCGAAAATTAGCTTTAGTTTGTGGTTTTGGAGCTGGTAAAACTCACGCTTTAGTCTCTAAAGCTTGCATCTTGGCAGCAATGAATGTTGGGTTCGTTAGTGCTGTCTTTGAGCCAACTTCTCCAATGCTTAGAGATATTTTAATTCGTACTTTTAACGAGCTTCTGGAGCAATGGGAAATACCTTATGAGTTTCGAGTGTCGCCTTTGCCTGAATACAAATTAATTTTTGAAGAAGGAAATCATACAATTTTGCTTAGAACGATCCTGACTTATCAGCGTTTAAGAGGTCAGAACTTATGTGCTGTTGGCTTTGATGAAGCAGATACCGTTGGACAGTATGACGCAGAGCAAGCACAAACAATGGCACTTGCCAGATTGAGGTCAGGCAATGTTCAGCAGTTTTATGTTTCTACTACTCCAGAGGGATATGGATATTGCTTTAAAACTTTTGAAAAGGAAGCAAAACCTGATACTGCTTTGATAAGAGGCAGTTCATACGATAATCCATTTCTTCCAGAAGGATTTATTGAATCTTTGCGGGAAAATTATCCTCCTCAATTGATAAATGCTTATTTACTTGGGCAATTTACCAACTTAAATACGGGATCTGTCTATTCTCGTTTCTCTAGGGATATTCATGTAAAAGATAAATTACCTGATTATCGGGATGAAGTTTTACGCTGTGGAATTGATTTCAACATAGATAATACAAATGCTGTTGTTGGGGTGCGAGACGGAAATAAGCTCGTCATAATAGATGAAATTGCGAAAGCTCACGACACTGACGCACTCGCGAAAGAGTTGATTAGACGCTATCCAAAAAGACGAATACTCATTTATCCAGATAGCTCTGGGGGGAATCGGTCCACAAATGCACAGAAAACAGACATTGCCATACTCGAAGGTTATGGATTCACAAATCAAAGCCCGAAATCGAACCCACCAATCAAAGATCGAGTCTCGTCTGTTCAAGCTCTTTTATGTAACGGCAAAGGAGAATCAAGGTTGGAGATTAGCTCCAGTTGCCGAACCTTAATTGAGTGTCTTGAATTACAATCTTGGGATGAAAAAACAGACCTACCAGACAAGCAAAATGGGCACGATCATTTCCCCGATGCGCTCGGATATATGGTTTATCGTGAGTTTAATTTGTTATATGCTCGATCAGGAAGAGGAACGGGTATTAGAATTTATTAGCTTTTATCTATAAACTGTTTACATAGTGTCGAGGCTTAATTGTGTATAGCGGCTACAACCATTACAACCGAGAAAAAGCCGCCGCAGGTGTGACGGTAGAAGACCCATGTTTTGCTTGGCAGAATATGGAACCGCATTGGATTTTAAGTGAAGATTTACAAAGCGGAACTTTTGGCATTAGAAAAAAACATAGGAGATATTTACCGCAAGAACCAAGAGAATTAGATGATCAATATGACAATCGTTTAGCTCGTTCTGTCGTTCCTCCATATCTGCAACGCATTGAGAAGATGTTGGGTGGAATGTTAGTTAGAAAGCCTGTTCGATTAAATGATGTTGGTGACGTAATTAGAGAGCAGTTATTTGATGTAGATCTTCAAGGGAACGATCTAAATGTATGGACTTATGAAACAGCACGACTAGCAGTTAGGTATGGGCATGTTGGTGTTTTAGTTGATGCTCCAGCAGCAGGACAAAAAGGCCGTCCATATTGGGTGACTTATACCCCTAGAGAAATTCTTGGTTGGAGGACAGAAATTATTGATGGGATGCAGAAATTTACACAGCTAAGGCTTTTAGAAAAAGTATTTGAAGCAGATGGTGATTACGGAGAAAAAGAAGTTGAGCAGGTAAGGGTGTTAACACCTGGAGCTTTTGAGATCCACCGCAAAAATGAAAAGAGTGGTGAATATACGTTGCATGAAGAAGGGACAACATCATTAACAGATATTCCTTTTGCTGTTGCTTATGCAAACAGGGTGAACTTTATGGAGTCACGCCCACCGATGGAGGACATAGCAGAATTAAATTTAAAGGCATATCAAATTCAATCTGACTTAGATAATCAGCTTCATATCAGTGCTGTTCCGATGTTGGCCTTTTTTGGCTTTCCTCAATCAAGTGAAGAAGTAAGTGCTGGGCCAGGAGAAGCAATTGCTTTTCCTGCCGAGGGTAAAGCTGAATATATTGAGCCAGATGGTAAAAGCTTTAATGCACAATTTGAGCGTTTAGACCGCCTTGAAAAGCAAATAAATAATCTGGGTTTAGCGGCTGTGTTAGGACAAAAATTATCCGCAGAAACAGCAGAGTCAAAACGAATAGACCGATCTCAAGGAGACTCAACAATGATGGTCGTTGCACAGCAGATGCAGGATATGATTGATAACTGTCTTCTGTTCCATGCGAATTATTTAGGAAGTAACGAAGCTGGAAGTAGTTTTGTAAATCGTGACTTCTTGGCAGCTCGTCTTGATCCGCAAGAGATAGGAAGTTTGCTGCAACTTTATACGGCTGGAACAATCACGCAAGAAACTTTATTGAAGCAGTTAGAAGAAGGGGAGGTGTTAGGAGATGAATTTGATATAGAGCAAGAGTTGGAATCCACTCAGATGGGCGGTTTAATTGATATGGAACAACCGCAAGAAGAAGTAACAGAAGAAATGCCTGAAGAAGTTGATGAATAATGCCAACACAAGTACCTGCTGGTGAAGGTGTTCCAAGTGTTTTCTATCGGAACGCTATAGATCTAAATCGTTTTAGTAATGGCATTGCAAGGAAAATTGCTAAAGAAAATGTTTTTGTAATTATCAAAGCTTCTAAGCAATTGCAAAAAATTGATGAATCAAAAGGGCCATCATATAGAGCAGCAAGGTTAAGATCATTAATCAAACAAACAAAAGATTCTTTAAGTAAGTGGCAGCAAGAAAGCGTTGATGTTTTGATTAAGGATTTAGAAGGGGTTGCAAAACTTCAGACGGGTTTTGTTGAGGATCAAATAAAAAAAGCATTGCCGTCAGGAATGAGAAAAGAAATTGTAAAAGAGATTGGTTATTCTGTTCAGTCTGTTGCTGTTAGCCCTGGTTTCGCTAAGGCAGTTGTTACTAATGAACCGACAGATATAAGTTTTGCAGCAGCAGCTCGATCACAGCAAAGAAAAGCAGGAGCAGGTGTTTTTAATTTGACAGCAAAACAAGGAGCAGAACTGACGCTCCCTAATGGAGACACTGTAAAAAAAGCATTTAGAGGTTTAGCTTCACAGCAAGCAAATCGTTTTAATCAAATCGTTCGTACAGGTCTTTTATCTGGAGAACCTACACAAGATATTGCAAGGCAATTAGTCGGCACTTTGGATTTTGGAGATAAGGCAAAGACACTAAAACAATTAGGCCAAGCTGGAGGAGAAGCCACGAAGATGGCAACGCATCAAATTAATACGATTGTTAGAACAAGTGTTAATCAAGTTTCTAATGCAGCTAGTCAAAGTGTTTACAAGGCTAATAAGAGGGTCACAAAGGAATATCGTTATCTTTCAACTTTAGATTCAAAGACTTCTCCTGTTTGCAGAAATTTGGACGGTCAAATCTTTGAGTATGGGAAGGGACCAGAACCACCGCAGCATTTCAATTGTAGATCTACAACTGTTCCTGTTATTGATTATAAAGGCAATGGTTGGCCAGCTCCACCGTCTGTAACCACAGCAAAAAGGGCAAGTGCTGATGGTCCTGTTCCTGCTAATACAACCTATGGAAAATGGTTATATGACAAGAGAAAACCAGGAACAAAATTTACTCCTGGGCCAGAACAGATAAAAGTTTTAGGAACTCAAAAGGCAAAATATTTTAATCGGTTATCGAATAAGTATGGACCAGATGAAGCAATGAAAAAGTTTATGCGTGAGGATAATAGTGAAACAAGCTTGGCAACATTACAAAAGAGATATGGCAGACCAGAAGACATAAAACCAAGGAAGAAAAAGGCAGCAGCTCCGAAGGCCAAAGCGACTCCTGTTAAAGCTTCAATCTCTGCAAAAGATATGTCCACTTATGAGGTTGACAGGTGGTTAAAAGAGAACAAGGCTGCTCCAAGTATTCAAAGATTTGTCGATGACAGTCTTGATACTTGGGAGAAACAAGGCGGATTAATAGGGGAAAACACGAAAAAAATGCGTCAGTTTATGAAACAAAGTAAGATGATAAGGCACTTTAATATGCCTGGAGAAAGGGCGAATTTTGAACAAATTAAGAGTAAGTTTTTGTCTGGGTCAAATTTAAAGGCTTATAAAGATCAACTCAAAACAGTCGAAAATAGATTTGATAAATATTTGAATATAGAAAAACCTTCAAAAGAATATGCTGAATCGCGTTTTTATTGGTTGAGAAATAAAAAGATATTACAAAAGGCGGAAGGACTTGAATTTGAAAAGATGTGTAAAAGGCATCTCTTTGGAAATGCAGGAGGCACAAATACAGGTTTTACTTCGATTGATTCAAATATTATTCATACTAAAATCCCTCAAACTGCAAAGAAAATTGGCGCAACTCAAGCCAAGCAAATCAAAAAGACTTCGAAAGCAGCTCTTGAAAATAATGCTTTGATGCACACTAAGGATTGGGATTATATGATGAAGCACAAATTAAAAGAAACGTGGTCGGCTTCTGGCTCTTTAACAGACGAAACAGATTGGTTCGCGACAATGATTCATGAAGCAGGTCATCAAGTTCATTTCCAAGGCGGGGCGGAGAAGTTGGGCCGCCAGTGGATGAAACTTAAGGGGATGACCTATACTGGGGAATACAGTCGCAAAAACTATCTCGAACAATTTGCCGAGGCGTTCACCCAATATGTTTTGAACCCTGACGGGTTGAAGGAACATGCACCCCGCCTTTATAATTGGGTCGATTTAACGATGGACAATGCTTTAAAACCTTTGAGTTTATGATGACAGCAAGCGAAGCCTTAATTCTTTCTAGGGGATTCCCAAAAGATAAAAATGTACCTAAGCAGATTTTTATAGCAATGGAACAAGCAGAGGGAGAAGAGAAGAAAAAATTTGGTCAAATTATTGAAGGTTTGTATATTGATTGCAAATCTGATGAAGATTATGACTTGATTGACAGGTTTTTTGGTAATTAAGATGGCAAAGAAGAAAAAGAAGGGCAAAGGCAAGAAGAAGGGTTATTGTTAGACTGCCTTAACAGCCTTATGGGTTTTTATGTCTGAAGAAAAGAATCAGGAGCCTATGGCTACTGACGCTCCTATGGAGAATCAAGTAAACCAACAGTTACAACAAGAGATTGAGAACTTAAAGAAGAAAAACTATGAGCTAATTGGAAAAATGCAAAAGAAGGAACTGATGGAAGTTCCTGATGATTACAAAGAACTCGTTGAATTTAAACGTAATGCTGAACAAGCTGAACTTGAAAAACAAGGAAAGTACACCGAAGCAAGAACAAAACTTGAGGATCAATTCAGAGAACGATCAGCCGAAAAAGATAATAAAATTACAGAACTTGAAACAAAATTGCGAGAGTTGGAACTTGTTTCCCCTGCCGTACAAGCCTTGGCGGAAATAGTGCATGATCCAAGTTTAGTCTTAAATAATTTCCTGCCTAAAGATAAAATTGAGGTTGATAATGGTGTTCCTGTTGTTGTTGATGGGTATGAAAGAACGCCTGTCAGTGAGTGGGCAAAAGGGAAGTTACCTGATTACATATTGAAGCAACCAAAGCCTCAAGGTGGTGGTGCTCCTGCTGGAAGATCTAGCGGAAGTGAAGTCCCTGCTGGAACTAAAAATCCATTTGCTGCTGAAACTTTTAATATTACGGAGCAAATGAGACTTTATAGAACAGACAAGGATTTGTATGATCGTTTGAAAAACCAAGTTAAACGCTAATATAATTAGATAAGGCGGAGTTATGCCGAGCCGAATGGGTTATGCCCACACCGTAAAACTAATTTTTAGGTAATTTTTCATGGCAACCGTAAGGTCTGACGTGATCATCCCTGAAGTCTTTACGCCGTACTTGATTGAGCAGACAACTAAGCGTGATGCCTTTTTGGCTAGCGGTGTGGTTCAACCAATGGCCGAGCTTAATGCGACAGAGGGGGGTGATTTTTGCAATGTACCTTTCTGGAAAGCAAACCTTTCTGGAGATTTTGAGGTATTAACTGACAGCAGTTCTTTAACGCCTGGAAAGATTCAGGCTGACAAGCAGATTTCTGTGATCCTTCATAGAGGTCGTGCATGGGAAGCAAGAGACTTAGCGGCTTTAGCTGCTGGCTCTGATCCTATGGCTGCTATCGGCTCAAAAGTCGGTGCTTACATTGCTCACCAAAGACAAAAAGATTTGCTTTCAGCATTGTCTGGCGTATTTGGTTCAATTAATGCAAATGACAGCAACTCTGCTTTATTTGCTAATTGCATCGACTCAGAGAGTGGTGATACTCCTACAGGTTTAAGTCCTAAGCATGTTGCTAAGGCAAAGGCAATTCTTGGAGATGCAGGTGATCAGCTTTCTGCTGTTTGTATGCACTCAAAGGTCTATTACGATTTAGTTGAGCGCAAGCTTGTTGATTATGTCGTAGCTGGTGATACTGGTGCTGGTGCAACTGCATCTGGTGGTTCAATTGTTGCTGCTTACGGTAGTAATGGTTCTGTTCCTACCTATTGCGGTTTAAGAGTTATCGTTTCTGATGACGTAGCAACAACAGGTTCAGGTGCTTCTACTGAGTACTCAACCTACTTCTTCACACCTGGGGCTGTAGCTTCTGGTGAGCAGGCAGGTTTGACTACTGAGACAGACAGAGACATCCTTGCAAAATCTGATGCAATGGCTGTTGACCTCCATTACACATATCATCCTGTTGGTACTAAGTGGGCTGTTACAACAACAAACCCAACTCGCGCTCAACTTGAAACCGTAGCCAACTGGTCGAAGGTTTACGAAACAAAGAATATTGGCATCGTGAGATCGACCAATGTTTCTGCTCAGGATTAGAGGTAAAAACTAATGCCATCTCAATTCGAAGTAACTGCTGGTAAAGCTGCTGGTCCTACAACTGGTGGAACTGTTACTCAAGCAACTAACAAATCAACGGCTGTAACTCTGAATACAGAGTCAGGACAGATCACCATGAACAATGCTGCTCTAGCTGATGCAGCAGAAGTTACATTCCAAGTTAACAATGATCGTGTGGCTGCAACTGATGTTGTAGTTGTCAATCATGGTTCTGCTGGAACTGCTGGTGCTTATTGGTTAGTCGTTTCGGCTATTGCTGCTGGTTCTTTTAAAGTTACTGTTGGAAATCTTTCTGGCGGTTCTTTAAGCCAAGCAATTGTTCTTAACTTTGTGCTCCTAAAAGGTGCATCTAGCTAATGGGAATGTTCGCATTTAGGCGAGCGAAGGAAAGGGAGGCTGCCGCACAGGTGGCCTCTACTCCTGTTAAGCCAAAACCAAAACGCAAGCGTAAACCTAAAGTTTCTTCTAATGGCAATAACGATAGTAGCGACAGCAGGATCAGCTAGCGCAAACAGTTATTTAACTCTTTCTGATACGCAAGATCTAATTGATGGTCTTGTGGAGGATGATGATGTTGCTGCATGGGCATCTGCTACAACTGATCAAAAAAATAGAGCTTTATATTCGGCAACCCAACGGATTGACCGTGAAAGATTTTTAGGTGCAAGGGCAACAGATACTCAGGCTTTGCAATGGCCTCGTACTGGAGTAAGAAAACCTGATACTTATATCAATACTTATTCTGTTGGTTTTCCTTTTCGTATAACAACAGATTATTTTACAGATACAGAAATTCCAGATCAAATAAAGAAAGCTTTAGCTGTTTTATCTGTTTATTTGAATAACAATAAAGACGGTCTTGGGCTTAGTGGTTTAGAGGATTATCAAAACATAAAAGTTGGATCTTTGGATGCAACTCCTAATTCTTACGGTGCTGTTGGTGCTGATCGTGTACCACCAATGTTTGAAAGATACTTCACAGGCATTAGAATTAGTGGACCAGGCAACATCGCTGTAAAACGAAGCTAATGGGAATGTCTTATCCTGCTGCACTCATCATCACAGACACAAACGCCCATACAGGGAGGTTTGGGAAAATTACTTGCTTAACAGATTCAACTGTTACTTTGGTTTCTCCAAATGTCACTAAGAATGGTTCTTCAACTGTTTCTGGAATTGATTTAAAAGCAAGCACAGAAATTGAAGGAGTTTTCACCAGCATTACTCAAACAAGTGCAGGATCAGTTATTGCTTATAGGATCTAATGCCAGTAAAACCTAAAGGCTTTAGAAAAGCAGCAAGCAAAGTTCTTAAAGCTGTAGGCGGTAGTGTTACGATTCGTAAAGTTACAGGAAGTGCTTATAACACCACTACAGGTGCAATGGGAGAGACAACCGCAGACACAACTGTTAAAGGTTTTGTTGAAGGTGTTTCTAAAAGAGAAGTAGGAGAATTAATAAAAGCAACTGATAAACGGTTAACAATTGCTGCATCTGATTTGGATTACACGCCGACTGTTTCAGATCGAGTTGTTATTAGTTCTACAGTTCATCAAATTATTAGGATTGAGACAACAGAACAAGGTAATACTGCTATTAGTTATGAATTAATT
>Ga0209232_1001552_pt1 | contig 12272 bp, 15 predicted proteins | sample ETNvirenome_2_60_FD_184066 | JGI IMG/M metagenome (GOLD analysis project Ga0209232, IMG submission 184066) | Marine viral communities from the Pacific Ocean - ETNP_2_60 (SPAdes) (version 2) | ecosystem: Environmental > Aquatic > Marine > Oceanic | place: Pacific Ocean | collected 2013-06-22
TCACTAAAACTAAAAAGCAAAGACAAGAAGATTTTATTTTAAAAATGGTATGTGAAAATCCAGGAATTAATGCTAAGGCTATACATGAAAAAATGCCTACTCCTTTGTTTAAGATTAGTAGCCCGAACAGTATTTCTAAGGCGATTAAAAAGTTAGATATTACATCATGCGATGGAGAATACTATAAAATGCCATCTATGATTAAAAAGAATATTTGGGCTTATACTGCTGCTTTTATTGACTCCGATGGATATATTACACTAGACCGCAATTTAAATCCAAGAGTGGGTTTAATCGCTACTGGTTCAAGAGGTAAGGCTTTTATGCAAGAAATGCACAAGTCTATAGGATATGGCAGAATGCACCTAGACCAAAAATCACCACAACAAACTAGGTTAATTCAAAGATTAAACTTTTATTCTCAAGAAGATGTCACTAACCTTTTAACTAAGTGTTTACCTCATTTTAGATTAAAGAAAGGTAATGCTAAATTGTTATTAGAACTCATTCGCATGAAGAAGTCATATAAAAAGGCTGACTGGTATAAAGGTAGATGTGATGAGATATTTAAGTTAATGAAATGGGAGAATCATAAAGACCATGTAGGTTATGATTGGCTTAAAGAAGGGATTTATTTAACAGATATTGCTAAATTGCAAGGCAACTGTAAAATGTCTACAATGGATGCTTTAGAACAAATTGGTGGTAGTCATGTGGTTTAGTGTTTTAAAGCAAGTATTAAAAGTAGGTCTTATTGAAGGCCGACACCCAATGCCTGTTGATGAATATGTTTTTGAAACATTACCGAGAGAGGGTAGTCTTGCTGAAAAAATTCCTAAATTAACAGATATAGCAAACTCATGGATAGAGTCAAAAGGCGATGCTAAGATAGACTTATATGTAACTGGAATGACCCCAGTTTTAACAGCATTTTTGAGAGCATGGGGTAATAAAGCAGGATTAAGTTTATTGCACTATGATGCTTCTAATAAGGATTATTGGAGGGAAGAATGGAAATGAGTATTTGGTTTGAAGAACTTAAGAAGAAACAGGATGCCTGTTATCATAAAGTAAAGAGTCGCTATAAAAAATGGCCTTCGGCTTATGCTAGTGGTGCTTTAGTTCAATGCAGGAAAGTTGGTGCAAAGAATTGGGGTAATTCTGTAAAGAAAGGCGGAGATAATTTCAAAAGAGAAAAGGAATCGGGATTACACGGTTGGTTCTCAAGAAAAGGCGGAGATGGACAGAAAGGTTGGGTTTCTTGTCAATCATGTGAAGATGATAAAAAAGGAACAAAACCTTGTGGTCGTAAAGATGCTTCTAAAGGAACTAAACAAAGATGTAGGCCGACTTGTGGTGCTTGCAAAACTTACAAAAGGAGGAAAGGAGCATGAGTGATTGGAAAGAAGTATTAAAGTTTAAAAGACGCTTTAAGAAAGTAATTACCAATAAAAAGACAGGAAGAAAAAAGACTGTTAAATTTGGACAGGCTGGAAAGGCTAAAGACGGTAAAGACCGAATTAGGCCAGGAACTTCTAAAGGAGACGCTTATTGTGCTAGGTCAAATAAAATCAAAGGTAATTGGAGAAGTGACCCAAATAGCCCTAATAACTTAAGCCGCAAGAAATGGAAATGTCATGGGAATAAATCTAGTAAGTGATTATTATGTGGAAAGATATTTTAAAAAGAAAGTGGAACAGGATAGAAGCCACTAAGCGCAAAGTATCTGATGAAGGCCATGTAGAGGGTTTAACCAATAGAAAAGAAAAGTTTAGTGGAACATTACCTGCTGGACAATACCTAATGATGGATAATAAGAACTTTGATGGAGAAATATTTAACGGTAAAGATATGAGTCGTTTAAGTGAAACTAAATACACTGAAATGCAATATCCTCCTAAAAAGGATGAAAGAGGTCGTTTAGTTGAACAAAGAGTAACTCCTAAAGAAGCCAAAGAAAGCAATAAATACGGTAGAACTGGTAAATCTAAGTTTGAAGGAGTCGCTCAAGCAGGACAAAGAAAGAAAGGAGAGTATGAATTAGATTTGTCTAAACCTTCTCCAAAGCCTAGTTCTTCTGGAAAGTTCACTATGAAAGAAGGAAAAAGAAGAACACCAATTAGACTAAAAAATGTTTCATTTAAGGGTTCATCCTTCAAAAAATCTCAATTTGGTTTTTACAGAAAGAGCGACCCATCAGGAGTAATTAAGTTATGCAATTTTAGTCGTGCTAATTTTAATGGTGCTAAAATGACTAGAGTAACTTTTGAAGATTGTGATTTTAGAGGTGTTGATTTAACTAAATTAGCCAAAGCACAAGGAGTTACTTTAATTAGATGTAATGTTCGTGGTGCTTCTATTCATTCAGATATTAAATTAGTTGAACCAAAAAATAAAGATAAGATGTTTCAGGGGAAAAGGTAATGAAGCCCGATACTTATTGCAGTAAATGTTATACTAATGATGAAACCTACCCCTTTGGTTTTTGTAGAGAATGTTGGATTAAAGCAGGAAAACCAAAAAGAATGGATGGAACAAGCAACGCTTTAGGGTGGGAAGACTATGATGATAATTAAAAGTATGTCTTGGAGTGAATTAAAGAATGGTATTCTTAATGATGAATTACCAAGAGATAGACAGAAGTATGTTAGATATACTAACTTAACTAGTATTAATAAGAAAATGGTTATTTATTATTTACAACAAGGATTTAAGCATCCCGAAAGAAGAAAAATGTGTTTAAAGGGCATTTTAGAAGAAATGCTTCGTTCAAGTAATGCAAGGTATGACATTGAAGATTCTACTAAAAGATGATTCGGGAAGCGAAGCCTTGATATGGAACACCGAACCTGCTTTGAACTAGGGGTGTAATCATGGCTGATGAAAAAAGAAGATTTAGTCTAACAAACCTCTTTAGGAGACAAACTCCTAAACCTGCGGATAGAACCGTATTTAATATGGGAATCCAAGAAAGGGAAACTTCTCATATGATGAGTGGCCCAATTATTTATAATATTGTTAATCAATCTGTTATTGCTAGAACTTGTATTACTCAATTAAAACAAGAAGTTTTTAGAAGAGGTTATATTTGGGAAAAGGCTTATGAAGCCCGTTGTAATTCTTGTGGAAAGGAACATAAAAGACCAGTTTTAGAATGTTCAAGATGTAAGTCCACTGATTTAAATAAGCCTGATGTTAAACAATTAGAATATGCTGAAAAGTTTATTGAAGGTTATGTAAATAAAGCAGAACAATTATTTATTGATGTTTTGCAAGAATTAGAAGATGATTTGAATATAATGGATGATGCTTACATTGTTCTTGTTAAAGAATACTTCATTGATGGTAATGGTAAAATAAGAATGCATCGCATAAAAGAGATTTATAGAGGCGACCCAGTGACTATGTTTATTTATTCTGATGAATTAGGACAAAGAGGAACTAAGGGATTCACTTGCGTTAATCATCGTAATATTATACATACAGAACCGCATGAGTTATGTGAAGTATGTGGCAGTAATCTATTCCCTGTTCATTATGTTAATAGAGTAAATGGTGACGACCAATACTTTTTGAAAGGAGAAGTATTACATTTCAGTAAATACAGTCCTTCTCGCCTTTATGGTATGTCTCCAGTTATTACTTTATTTAATAACATAATGACTCTTATTGCTATGGAGAACTATGTTAATTCTTCTTATACTAAGAGTAGAATGCCTAAAGGATTACTGGCTGTTCAAACACGCAATATGGATTCAATGAAATCTTTTTGGAGAGCAGTTAAAGAAAAAATGGAGGCTGACCCCCATTTTATTCCTGTTATGGGCATTGAAGCCGAGAACGGTAAAGGTGCAGTTGAATGGATTAAGTTTATGGATTCATTAAAAGAAATGGATTATGTTTCTGTTAAAGATGATTTAAGAGATAGAATATCAGCATTTTATGGAGTAAGTAAAGTTTTCATGGCTGATAATACTACAAGTGGTGGATTAAATAATGAAGGTATGCAAATTCTTGTTACTAATAGAGCCGTTCAAAAAGCACAGACTGTCTATAATAATTATGTTTTCCCATTCCTTGTAAAACAATTCGGTATTACTGATTGGAATTTGAAATTGCCTCCAAGTGAAGAAGAAGATGAAATAGCAGTTCTTCGTAAAAGAGAGATTGAAGTTAATATTGCTGCTTCTACTAAGAATTTAGGATTTGAAGTTGAAATGGATGAAGAAGGTAATTTTACCTTTACTAAACCTGAACCCGAAGAACCGAAAGAAGGTGAAGGTGGCGAAGAAGAACAAGCCGAAAAAGACCCTTATGCGGGAACAAATATTGATGCTTCGCAATTAGGACAAATGCAAGAGCAAGCCCTACAAGGAGGAAGCAAACCGCAAGCAAATCCAGCGACAACTAGAAATAAGCCTTCTATGAATGTAGCACCAGATAAGAGACTATCGGGTTTGCCCCTTGAAGCGGGAAATCAAAACAATGACAAAAGAACCGAAAGAAGAGTTGGTTAAATGGATTGGAGAACTATAATTAAAGAAAAGAGGGAAGAAAACCCTAATAGACATAATCGTGCGCCTGAGCGCAGAAAGCCTCAAACTAAACTTGTAGGTGGAAAAAACTCTAGACTCGGTAAAGATACTGGAAATCCTTTTGAAGAAACAGATGAAGACCGAAGGGAAAGACAAGAATTACTTGAGGCTACTCGTAGTGATTTAATGGATAAAGTAATGGATGTAATTGGCTCTTATAGTGATGAACAATTAGTTGAATTACTTATGGGAACTCAAGGAAAAATAGAAGTTGGCGCAATTCAAGTAAGAGATAATAGGTGATTATATGACAGAAGATTTAAGACAAAAACAAATAAGATTAACTAAGGAATTAGCACAAGTAAAGGCTATGAATGCAAGTGCTAATAATGATAAAGTAAAAAAGACAAAGGATATGACTATGGGATTCCCTGCGGATAATACCCCTAAGCCTTCTCCTGCTTCTTCGGATATTCCCGATGTAATTACTTTGCCTCCTAAAAGAAGAGGAAAGACAGAAAACATTCCATTTTAAGGTGATTAAATGATATTTGAGTTATCTAAAGACAAGTCCTTGCTTTATGTATTAAGTAAGGTAGAACTAGATGATGAAACAAAGGCTTTAGTAAACGCAAAGGCTAGTCCTTCTGAAATTAAAAAGTCTTTAGTTAAAAATCTTAATTCGTCTAATATGATACAATATAGAAGATATATTAAGAAAGCCGATGAGCAAACTGAAATAGCAGAAAGATTCAATGAAGAAAGCGAAGAAGAAGGGGCTAGAGGTCAAGTTGATGATTTAACCCAAGATAGAGAAACTAGAGAAAGACTAGAATCAGCAGCCTATGGAGAATTAGTAAGCACCCAAGATAAAGAAAAAGAGGCCTATAAAGAGTTATCTATTTATTTAGCACAGTTAGACGGATTGAGGAAAATATCTGAAACCGCTAGAATTAAAAGAGATGGAAACAAACTAACTGTTTTAAGTGCTATGAAAGGCTATAATTCATTAGGAACTACTCAAGCCACTTCCGAAAAACTTTTAGATTTAATTAGATTACTCAAAAAAGCACCTAATTATTTAACAGAAAAACATAAATCTGTTTTAGCAGAAGTTGATGGAAACAAGGTTTTATCAGGAAAAACTTTTAATAAAGATAAACAAACTGGTAAAGTAACTCCTGCAAAAGATAATCCTGATAAAGACCTTAATGTTACTGAATTAGAAAATAATTTAAACGCTCTAATAGGTTTAAACTTTGATGTTATAGATGGTAAGGAAGGAGAAAAAGTTTCTTTTAGTAAAGTATTAGAGTTACTCCATGTTCAAAGATATAAGAAGCAACCTGCTAATTTAGTAAATAGACCTCAGCGCAAAAGAGAATTACAAGATATTCAATACAGTCTTAAAGGTAAAAGTCCTAAAGCACAAAGAGATTACAAAAAAGCACTTAAGAAGGTAAGTAAGTTATCTAAAAAACTTAATCAGATTAGATTAAATAAACAATCTATTGATGAAAGAATTGAAGAAATGGAAGAGTTAAAAGAAGAATGGTATCCAGTTTTGAAAAAGAAACTAGATAAATTAAATAATGCTTTAAGAACTCTTTTATCTCAAAGCAGAAATTTAAGTCCTGAAGAAATTAAAGAGAAAACTACTCAAATTAGAGAACTTCAAGAAAACCCGAAAAGATATTTAGATGAAGCAAAGGAAGAATTTTTGCAAGATTTAGCAACAGAAAAGGCTAAACTTGATAGATTCGTTGTTGATTTAGAGGCTGCTGAAAGAGTAAAAGAACCTCTTAAAGAATTTAAGAGTATATTAAATATGTTTAATGAAAATGACCCAATAGATGCGGTTAAAAAACTCTTAACAAAAGGATTAAACATATGCACTAAGATTAATTATAAAGCAAGAGGAATCGCTATTATTTCGGCAACGGCAGATGATAGAATAGGTGAAGGTTTAACTGCTTATATTATGTCAAATCCAGAAGTCGCTCAAGCATTATTTGATGATGATGTAGATGTAGAGGGATTATCTACCTTAGATTTACAAACTATGAGAAAAGTGGATGCTTTGGCGGCAGATATGGATGAACATACACAAAGACTTCAAGAAGTGGTTAATCAATTAAATAACTTAATACAAGGAGAAAGACCAGTAGGTGAGGAAGAATGACATGGGATTTTTACGGAGACGGAAAAGACTTTATTCTTAAAGAAGAAAAAGAAAATTCTAAAAAAGACATTCTATCTTCTTTAGATTCTAAAGGTAGAAAGAAACTAAAGAAAACTTTACAATCAGCAGAACCTACCGAATTTTTTGGGCAAGACTTTACTAAACTAGGAGAGTTAATAGAGGTTCTTAGAGAATTAGATTTAACTAAATCAGATAAGAAGTTAAATAAGAAAATGAAGTCAATGGATGAAAGGAACATTGATATAGTCGCTACTGCTACCAAACTCCGTAAGGAATATGAACTTCTTTACAGGCAATTAAGAGACTTAGTTTATCCAAAAGGTAAAAAGGAAGTGTAATTATGACAGAAGAGAATACAATTAATAAAGATGTGCTAGAAATAGTGAAGGCTTTAACTGCTAAGGTTGAAGCATTAGAACAAACCATTTATGCTAAAGATAGCCTTTTGATGAAGGCAGGACTTGTAGTAACTAATAGCCCTACTCCTGCTATGGATAATTCTATTGGTGGAACAGGAGCATTACCTACTACTGATATATCTAGTATGGATTGGTCGGATATTCATAAAATGATGAATAAATTGGAGTGATTTAAATGCCCGAAAGAGTAACTAGAGAAGAAAGAAAAATTAGTATGGCTATCGAAAAGGCTAGAGAAGCAAAGCAAACTCTATATCAGTCTTGGATGGATAATAATAGAAGTCCTGAAAGAGATGATTCGGAAGCAGTTAAATTAAAGCGACCAAAGGCTGAAAATGATACAACTAAGTTTGAATCAAATGATGGGCCAATTAATCTTAATGCTTATGCAGGAGAAGTGTCGAAGGCAATTACTATTCTTAAACAAATTAAAGAGTCGGATTATGAAACTAATCCTATTTGGGATGATGAAGATAGAAAAGAAATTACAGAAGCAATTGCTGAATTAGATGCATCAATAACTCAATTAAGTGAAGATTATAAAAGTGCTAAACCAGACAAGAAAGAAATTCTTAGCGATATGATAACGATGCTTTCTAGAAAGGTTTCTAATTTAGAAAAACTTTTTAGAAGAATGCCTGAACCTAGAAATAAAGAATCGGATGAAGCCTTAGACCCTGATTATGATAAGTTTATGCAAAGATAAAGAGCGTGGTTTAAATGAAACTCGGCTCTATTGAGAAGGATAAGCAACCTTCTTTAGAAATAATTCGTTTGTTTGAAAAAACAAGAGTTGCTTATCTATCTGCTAAAACAGACCCTAATGAATATGGGGGTCGTTGGCGCAAAGTAGTTGAAATGATACAGGATTCTTATGATGAATTAGATGCAGCAGGTAAAGAATTAAAAAACTTTATTGAAGAGAAGGACTTAAAAGACAAAGATACTAAAGACCCTAATTCAAGACAGGCTGAAGAATTGTATAAAAAAATTAAACTTCTTAGGTATTCCTCAGATATTGTCGCTGACCCTTTCGCAGATATGTTCAAAGGTAGTGTTCTTGAAGAATTATTAGATAATCCAGAAACAATGCTTAAATTTGTTCATTATGCTTTAAGGAACGACAATAAAGCACTATCTAAAGACATTTTAGCCATTAAAGATATGCAACCCGACACAATTACGGAGGGTCTTATGGGTCTTGACATAGAATCGGAGGACATAGCCCTCTATATTATTGAGCATTACGGGGATGGAAAAGACTCAAAGAAAGTCGAATCTAAAGTAAACGCTGCTATGGATATGTTAGAGTTAATATTCTTTTCTCAGCATGAAGAAAAAGAATGGGATGATTTGAAAGAAATTGATAATTTAGAGAAAGGTAAGGGAGAAATAAAAGAAAAGTCTATTTCTCATTTTATTGTTCCTAATAAACCAATGTATAGAATATTTGAAGTGGATGATATTAAAGAATTAAAAGGCTTTAGTGGAGATTGGTATGTTCAAGAGAAGTTTGATGGGATGAGAGTTCAATTACATAAATTAGACGGAGCAGTTAAGATTTATTCTTACAATGAAAAGGATATTACAGAAAAATGCGTTGCTCAAGTAAAAGAATTAAAAAAGAAAGAATACGGAGATTGTATTTTAGATGCTGAATTAGTTTTGTTTGACGATGATGAACCTTTGCATAGAGCCGATACAATAGCCCATGTATTCAAGGGTAAATACAAAGATGCAACCTTGCGTTGTCATGTATTTGATATTATACGACATGAATCTCAATCTCTTGCTGATGAAGAATTAGAAAGCAGAATGACTATTCTTTTCAACAATTACTCGGCTAAAACCAGCGAAGCGATAGCATACCCTTCAAAGAAAGATACTCGTCAAGCAGACAATTTAAGCGATATTGATAAGTATGCGAAAGAAATAATGGAAAATCCTGCATCCGAAGGAGTAGTAATTAAAGATGCTACTTCTACTTATTATATAGGAACTAAAAAGAATCCTAAATGGATTAAGTTAAAAAAGTTTGTTGATTTAGATGTTATTGTTTTAGATAAGAAAAAGACAAAGAGTAATCTTTATTCTTATACTGTGGGTGTTGGCCCAATTACGGATGATATGGATGGTCTAACTGAAATAAATAAGACTATGTATTTAGGTGTCGGTAAAGCACTAAATACCAAAATATCTGTTGATGTTGGGGATATTATTAGAGTAAAGGTTGATGAAGTTAAAAAGAACGGGGAAGGATATAGTTTATTCTCCGCTAAAGTAATTGAAATACCCGAAGTAGAGCATCCCGATAAATTGGTGACTCTTGAGTTATTATCTCAAGATACTAAGAAATCCTTGAATTATAATGTTGAAGCCTTCACAAAGGGAGTAAAAGTAACAGATTACATACACGGTGAAACTAATGTTATCATTAAATCGGAAATGGATGGCTTTACTATTTATGGTTTTGAAGAAGATAATTTAATGTCTAAGAACGCTACAATGGATTTAGATATGTGGAAACAACAAGCCATAGATATTATGAAATCTAAACAAAGTGAATTAACTGTTAGTATTTTCCAATACTTAAAAGAAAATGGGCCTAAAACAATTAATGAATTGCATAAGTTCCTAAAAGATAAATCGAAGGATTTGTATGAAGAGTTATTAGAATCTAATAAAGTTAAACTCAAACAATGGGCTGTTATGAGAGATGGTATTAGTGAAGTAGATAACAAAATCAAAGCAGACGAAGATAAAATAATGCAAGAAGAAGAAATACTAAAAGAGTATAAGACTCCTAAAGAACTTAGAGAAGGCCAATTCAAATTATATTCTAGAGAAGATGATAATATAACTTTTGGTATTAAAGTAGGTGAAGAGTCTATGTTTTGGACAATTGAATTAGATAATCAAGAAGAGATGTTTGATTTATTCGGTGCTGCTGGTAAATATCCCGCAGAAGTCTCAAAGAACTTAGAACAAGGAAAAGTAGTTGATTCTGGTAAATTAAAATTAGGTGTTCAAAGAGACGGCTATCACGAATATTTCTTAGAAGGAAATAAATTTGAAACTAAATTGCATATTAGAGTGATAGAAGTCGAAGGCAAAAGAATGTGGTTGGCTTGGACTGGATATAAACAAGAACCTGCTGACACTAAAGGGGATGAAGGAGTGTGGAATATCTATGAAGATAAATACAACGAATTGTCATTACCCAATGAAAATTGAGTGTTCTTTATATAGTGGTTGGGCTAAGTAGGAGTTGAGGGAAAATGGCATCAGCAGTTATGGCTAACAGAACTACTGATTTCAGGATTCTAAAAAGCGACGAATTAATGATTGGAGGATATGCAAGCATTGAAATCGTTGATAAACAAAATGACTTAATCACACTTAAAGCACTTAATAATGCAGTTAAAAAATATATGGAGAACCCAAAGTTTAGAAATGTAATGACTAATCATTCTAATGTTCAAGTTGGGGAAGTAGTAGAATCATATAGAGATAAAAGCGGAAAACTATGGAAAACAGAAGTAGATGATGTAGGATTCTTTGTAGTAATTAAGTTAAGAGACGATATAGAAAAAGCCAAAGAAATTAATAGAGGCATTAGAAAAGGTTCATTGAGGAGTTTTAGCATTGGAGGACAGGCTTTAGAAAAAGTAAAGAAAAACCACCAAGAATTAGGACAATACAATGAAATTAGTAAATTAGAACTGCATGAGGTAACTATCTGTGAAAAAGGAATTAACCCCGAAGCAAGATTTGATATTCTAAAACAAGACAAAACAAAAACAAAAGGAATGAGTAACATGACTAAGATTGAAAAAGCACTAGAAGAGTTAGATGCGCTAATGGCGGAAGTTAATACTCTTCGTAAGGAAGAAGAAGAAAAAGAAGAATACATGGACACCATGACCGACGATAAAGAAGCGGGAATGCCATTAGAAGAAAAAGAGGATTTCTCCGATGATGAGAATAAAGCCTATGTTTCTACTCTAGATGGCGCAGGTGTTGAAATTGGCGAACCTGCTGACCGTGTAGTAATTGACAATGGAAAGCCAAAGGCTTCTGATTTGCCAGTTGTTAAAGCATTTGACAACAAAGAATTAGAAACCCTTGATTTGAGCGTTGCAAACATTGAGAAGGCATACGAGGCTTTCCGTCAAGAACAACTTGAAAAGTTGGCTTACGATAACCTCCAAAAGTCTTTTGAATCACGATTTGCACAAGAAGTTTCTCATAAAGAGAATGTTCTAGCAAAGTCTCAATATGACGCACAGGCTGAAATTGCTTCTATGAAAGAAGAATTTAGTCAATTAAGAAAGTCTTTGACGGCTGAGAAGGAAACAATTCTAAAGGCTCAAGAAGAGGCTACTGTTAAACTCCCAAGTATGGATGAATTGGCTGAAATGAATTGGTCGGACATTCATAAAATGGTAGGAGGTATTTAAGATGAGTTATATTAACACAATTGCAGATTTAGAAGCACAAACATACGGAAATGGCGCAACAGGGCATATTAGCAATCAATTGCTAAAGGCTGCTGGAACAGTTAGCGGTATTCATGCAGGACACGATGCAGCGACCCAAACAAACCCAGTAACGGGTATTACAGGTAATCTGTATAATCAAATTTATGGACAAAAAGTATGGTCTATGCTAAATAGAGAGTGTAATGCACTATCTGTTATTTCAAAGCGACCTTATTCTTCAAGTGGTTGGAGAGTTTTGTCAAAGCGACCTGCGGGTGGAACTGGAAACAAACTTGATTTGTCATTGGCTAATGGAACAAACATGAACGCTGATAATCTATTAGGTGGAGATACACTAAGAAGCGATTATATCGGTGCAGTTCCAGAAAACGCACGATTAGACCAAAGAGACGACGGTTTAGTTTCTCTTGCTCCTGAGTATTCTACACTATTTACCAGTCCTAAGATTGTTGCACATCAATTCTCTTTCAGCGAATTGGCTATGGAAATGGCTCAAATTGATGATGGAATTGGCGACATTAGAGCGCAATTAAGAGAAGATATGGGCAAGCATCACGCTGAAGTTCAGAATCAAATGCTTGTTATGCCATTAGAAGCATATGACCCTAAGACG
>Ga0209232_1001553_pt1 | contig 12271 bp, 16 predicted proteins | sample ETNvirenome_2_60_FD_184066 | JGI IMG/M metagenome (GOLD analysis project Ga0209232, IMG submission 184066) | Marine viral communities from the Pacific Ocean - ETNP_2_60 (SPAdes) (version 2) | ecosystem: Environmental > Aquatic > Marine > Oceanic | place: Pacific Ocean | collected 2013-06-22
GTGGATGAGTGTGTGCTATAAATCTAACTTCATCAAATTCTCTTAATATCCATGCATGAAATCCAGTTTCAATACTTGGTTTAGGACCAAGTGAATCGAAAGGAACGCCACTCATTTTGCAAGCAACGAGTTGGTCTTTCTCCAAAGTGTCTAGAGAAGTTCCACTTGCCTTGATATAAAAAAGAGTTTGATATTCGTCTTCTGCTTTAGCTGACACATTTCCCTCACCGCAAATTGCGTAAGGTCCAAGTGTATGTGCTAATTCTAAGAGATTAACCATTCATCTAAGATTTTGGATAGTTTATTTAGATCTACTTCCCATGGAGAATTCATTCCTCCAGAGATTGATAGTGATCCTGCACCATCAACTGTCTCTTCTTTCTTCTCAGTAAAACTGGTAAAATCAAAGTGATTAAGTTGAGTGTGTTCCATAGCATGTCTTAGTCTATCATTAACGTCAAAAAATAATGGACTGTTAATTGATAACACTTTGGTCTCTGGTGGACAAAATAAAACGTTAGCCATTCCACCACCAATTGGACCAGCAACATACTTTGCTGAATTAAAGATACCAATCTTTTCTTTCATTGTCAAGTTCTCGCAGAATACTTCTTTAAACCCATACAAACTAAAGATCTGTGCCATCTGGTCTTCATTCATACACCTACGACGTTCAGTGTAGTTCGTGCCAATATTGCCGAGATTATTATGTGTCCATGTTCTACGTGAAATATAGACTCTCTCAGGTCCCTCATATTCTCCAGTAAGTCTATTGATTATATCAAACGTGAATTTATGCGGAGGTTTCTCTGACAGACCTCCATGAGTCAAGGAAGACCCTATCAGGACATAGTTGTAGATAACATCCTGCTTTAGAAATATAACATCTTCTCTGGTTATACCAAGCAGTTCTAATGTCTCCCAAACAAAAGGATATAGATCATCCTCTCCTTCAGCAGGACTGACAAGTAACTTCAAATCTGGGTGTATCTTCTTACCCTCAAAATATGTGTAGAGATATGGGAGGGTATCATAAATGAAATGAAAATAGTTAGCCATATTATAGGCAAAGTAGAAGACTGGAATATCACAACATGACCATGACGAACATAACTCCATGTCATACTTCATCGTCTCCTCATATACAGTTCCTCTACCCAAAGACATAAACCTCTCAATCGTTGGTAGTCGAAGTTTCTTATCTTTGTGAGAGTACATCAAAGGCATTGGATAATGCTTAGAGTATCCAGTAAATTGAACTGAGGAAAAATAAGCACATTCAAGAACTCTACCATTCTCATCTTCGGGAGAGAGTGTCTTAGTTCTTCCTTCGTTCCAAAACTCAATAGGTAAGGTAATCTTTTCTGTAGTCATAGGGATGCCAATTTACTGCATTGAAGAAGTTTTGCCAGTAGCGATAGGTTTTCAAATCATTAGGTGTGCCCCAACAAATATAATGATCAACCTCAAAATTCTTGACATTATATCCAAGAGCAATCGCTTCATTCAAAATACTATCGACATAAAACTCACCATTGGTTCTAATGTCTTTCTCGTAAGTTTGTTTGAGTGAGTTGAGATATACATTCTTGTTGCGGAAGAACATTGTACCGACAATGGCATATTCATCTACAGGATTATCTCCAGTAAATTTTTTAACAGAAACACCTTTAACATCATCACCATCTACATCTAACCAAGAATACATATCAGGATTACGATATGAAGTGTAGTTATTCCTGTAACTCCAAACAACAATATCGTTTTGAGGATTTTCGATTAGATCTGCAAACTTATCAGAGTCATACAACACACCATTGTCACAGGCAGATAAAAGGATTGACGTATCGTCATCAATCTCATTCATAATCTTTTCAGTGGTGCAAGCTTGTCCATCAAGGACATCATCAATCCAAACAACATGATTATATTCTTCTAGAGGAAGCATGCTCATGTGAGACTTTAGACAAGCATAGACTGTCTTATCTGTTCGTGGTAGACAATGCTCTGCTTGATCAACCATATAGTTTTCATTAACTATAAGGAATGGTTTAGGAATACCAAATCCCTCTGTCCTAAATCTATTTCCAGCACCTGCCATGGGAAGAGCAGTAACACAGTTTTTAATCTTCAGTGGTTTATTACCGTCAAGAACTGCCTTGTAGTAATTTGACCACTGTAGGTACATATTCATATCCAACGGTGTTCCCCACTGAAGCATCACAGGGATTTCATATACGTTGTTTATCAATCCATCCTGAATTAGTAGGTTGTGAACCAGACTTACATAGTATTCCCCGTTGATATTGATATCATTATCAATCAACTGCTGGAAATATTTTTTGATATAACTTCCTTTCTTAAAATAATATGTTCCGGTAGAGGCAAACTCTGACATCTTATCAGCAGTAAATGGTTGCTTCTCCCTAATCTCTACTATTTGATTACCCTCTCCTGTTTTACAGAAAGCATAGTTGTCACTACCAAGCATGTGAGGATGAAATCCAGTATAGCAGACCACACATCCATCACACTCAGTCTGTGCAACAAACTCCTCAAAGTCATTATAGTCCCAGTGCATTGAGAAGTCGCAGTAATTAACTATGACTGGTTCATTATCTTCAATGTATTTACTAGCTTTTAGTACACTGTGAACTGGACCTTTTTTATGTGACTCAACTGTCAAGATAATAGAATCTTTTACAAGATCATGTAGAACTTCAACTACATCAGTTTCTTTTGCATGCTTATCATTGATAATGAAAATAAACTCACTATCTTTAGGATAAAGATCAATGATGTGCTCAATGACTTTCTTTCCATCAATCTCAATGAGATGCTTTGGTGTTTCATATCCGGCATTAGTAAACCTACTACTTTGACCAGACATTGGAATAATAACTTTCATATCAATCTCCTTTCTTTACTCTGTAACTGTCTTCATCAAAATGTTGTGTAGAAAATTCAAATAATTCAGATGGTTCAATAGCGATCATCTGGTGTCTCAATCCTCTATGGATGTGAAACTTATCTCCTGGAACTAAGACTTTATCTTTTGCACCTTCAAGACTATCCGTATTTCCGTAGTATAAGAGCATTTTACCTGACTGAAGATAGAAGGTTTCATCCTTCAGTTTATGGTAATGCCAAGAACATCTTTTCCCTTCATTAAAGAACAGAAGTTTACCGCAATACTCTTCAGTGTTAACGATCCATTTTTCATATCCCCAACCTTTAGGAACATGTTTGATCTCTAATGTCATTTCTTATCATTGAAGAATACATCATCTGGCCATGCTTTATCGTCAATAAACATATCAGCGTGTGGTTTACCCATGATTAATTCGTGATATTTACATCCCCACATATCTAGTTGTGCTTTAGTTAATGGGTATAATAATTTATGCGCGATCTCCCGTGCCTCTTCATAGGGTTTATCACTAGACCTTCCCATCGCTCTAGCAGTGAAGTAGATAATGTAGTTGCCTTCATTATACAGATCATTGATTACAGAGATTCTGTCTTTCTTTGGGGTCGCGTTTTCATACTGACAGTTTCCACATCCTTTCCCAGGAGTGCAGATAGTTCCGTCAATATCAATCACATATCTCATGGATGTCCCTCTTTTGTAATACGTAAGTTCCAAAGTGCGTCACAGCAATTGCAGCTGCTTTATTTGCATATGGTATAGCAGTATCTATCTTACCATATCTTAGGTAAAAGTAAACTAGTGCAGATAGAAATGTGTCACCAGCACCACAAACATCAAAAACACTTACTCCAACTGCTGGATAATTCTTACCTTGATAGTCAACACCCTGTGCTCCTTTAGTGACAATCAAGTTAGGTGAGTCTTTCAGTTCTTCATCTAGTTTAGAATACTCATCATCATTGATTTTTATATATGCATGATCAACTGGTAGGGTTGTCTTCTTACTATCAATAAAGACAGGACCATCAAACCACTCAACTAATTCATATATTTTTTGAGATGTTAAAAAACCCTTATCATAATCTGATATGACAAGTGCATCAAAGTTTTCATCTGGTATGTTACCTCTGAAAGGTTCTATATTATCCTCAATATCAACTCTCAGTATTTGTTGATTATATCTTTCATCAATAAACCTACGTTTGACAATCAACTCTCCTTGTGTAATAAGAGTAACCTCAATATCAAATGCCAAAAGATTTTGTTGCACATTCAATGCCATACCTCTCTGGGTATCAACTCTTGTCTTCCTAAGAATAGGTACAGGTGCTTCAGGGTTTAACCTTTCACATACACCATACACATATTCATCGGTGCAACTATCCCCGATCAATAATACTTTTAATTGTTTTTGTTGTTGCATACTCATCTATTCTATCAAAGAACCTCAACTCAGCAGAATACATTGAACCAATTACTGACTTGTCTTTCCAGTCAGATCCTACAACCATTATATCAGGTTTTACTGTTTTTATACAGCGTTCCAATTCTTCATCACTATCGAAGATTACGATATAGTCAACAGCCTTTAGATTCTGGAGCATGTATGCTCTATCGCCAACGCTATTTACTGGTCTAGTTGGACCTTTCTTTTCCCGAACTCTACGGTCGCTATCAATACCAACAGTTAGGGAATCACCTAGAGACTTGGCATAGTTGAGGAGTTGAATGTGTCCCGGATGTAGGATATCAAAAGTTCCGTTAACAAAGATTCGTGTAGACATATTCTAATGATTTTTGTAGTCCGTCAAGTTCTAGATTAAGTTTAGAGAGTTCTGCACCGCTAGCACAATATGATTTATCATATCCCTTTTCTAAGATTTTGATAGGGACTTTATAATCAGAAAGATTATTAATCATCTCAGCAACTTCAGAGAGAAGTGTGGTTCCCTCGTAAACAAGATTAAGCTCCTTAGGCAAATTTAAACGATCCCTACCACTCTTGAGATAAAGATCAATAACCTTATATACATCAAGAATACCAAAGAGATCCATAAATCTATCTTGAAATACTTGGATATCTTTTTTATCAATATAGTTCTTTATATTTGCGGTAGTAAACATAGTGTCTGGAGCATGAACACCAAACATATTGAAAAATCTTAGATTATACACATGATTATACTGACGACAGCGATGAGTAATCATATACTTTGAGAGGCCATAATAGTCAGTGGGAACTCTGTCTCCAAAGTATTTCTCCTCAACTTTAAAAATTTCTCCTCCACGACCATACGCAGCACCGCTGCAAATATTGATCATTGGAATTCTTTGTGCCGCCAAATTCTCAAACATCAATATGTTATTATGCAGATCTTCTGGCACATCAGTGCGAGTGCGACGACCACCACGGATAGCAGCATGAATAATAAAGTCCAGATTTCGATTGCGAAAAAAAGATTCTACAATTTCAGGGTTTGAATAATCAATGTTATAATATGACACCTCATGATCTTGCTCTAGGAGGGGGATCATTTCTTTTCCTAGATTACCACGGTTTCCAGTGAATAAAATTTTCATCGACGAAGATTAATGTAAGATGGTTTTCCTGAATACAAGAACTTTTCAATGTCAACATCTTCCTTAGTTTCTGGCCAAAACGCCTCAATACCAGGAAGTGCATCTAATACCTTCGTGTCCTCACAAGCATAGTGAGAGAACCCACAAGGTCCATAGTCATCATCACGACCACTACCAACCAGTTTAACAGGGATCTGTTCGTGGTGCAAGTAATTCCTAATGAATTCAAAAGGACGATACAAAACGAAAGGTGTGATTGAATAGCACACAGGAATTTTACCTTCCATAGCAAGACCAGCGCCCATACCAATCATCAGTTGCTCAGCAGCACCAGGATTGATCACACGGTCTGGATAATCTTCTCTTAGATGATCAAATACCCTATACCCAACATCACCAACCAAGAGAAAAATGTTTTCATTCTTTCTCATCTCCTCAGTCAGGAGTTCTTGAAATCTACGTCTCATAGCGATGCAATAGCCTCTTTATATTGTTCTTCAGTAAAGTTGGTATAGTGTGCATGTAGTCCTTGGAGACCAAAGTGCTCTACGGTAGTCTTGTGGAACTTTGCACTAGGACAGAATGCCCTCACACGATTCTCTAGCGTGGTCAAATCTACAGGGTCATATGCTGCCCATCCATTAGCATTTACATGAACCGTGATATTCTGCATACCACTGTCACTAATATATCTCAGTGCTTCCCACACAGAACCCTCATTACTCTCACCATCAGAGATCATCACATGAACATGACGGTTTGGATTACCAACAGCCCGACCTACCGCAACACAGATACCCATACCCAGACTACCAGTAGAGCAGTGAATGCGATCCAATTCATTACGCTTTGGATGCTCACCATACTTGTCAAGTAATTCCTGAGCATTCAGTCCATAGTATTCCTCAAGAATAACATAGAGTGCTACTACAGCGTGGCCATTAGACAGGATAAAGATATCGTCTTCTTTCTTATTTTTATAAATGTCATCAATGATATGCAGGCATGAAAAGTAACTCCCAAGGTGGTGGAGTTTATTCTCATAACAAATATCAAGAAGTCTACGATAAAGTTTGTTCATCAATAAACGAGCATACAGTCTGCTTGGAGTTTATCAACACTCTTTCCAAAACTTTTCAGTTTATCAGAAATCTTGTTGAAGTTCTCTGCCATCATACCACGTTCCTCAAAATCATGCACCTCTACATACATACCATCAATCTTAGTCAGTGCTTCTTCAAATGATTCCTCAAAGATAATTTCATTCTCAAATCCTTCAATATCCATCTTAACAAATCCAACCCGATCAATGTCCAATGAATCAATAATACTATTGAGGGTTTTTGTTTTCACCTTCACAGTCTTACCACTATGAGGATCTGTTCTATGGGAGATGAAAGAGTTCATCGTTGAATTGCGTTCATGAATATTAAACTCTGCCTCACCGTCCTCTGTACCAACAGCAAGATTAAGAGGTTCAATATTTTTAATTCCTGCAATATCAACCAACTCATTAAGCAGAGCAAAGTGAGATGGAGTGGGTTCTACTGAGAATACTTTTTCACAAATAGGTGCAGCAAACATAGAAAACAATCCGATGTTTGCACCCAAGTCAATCATATTGAGTTCTTCATTCTCTTTTAGAAACCAATAGAAGTCAGTATCAAACTGCTTTAGAATATGAACCACGCAAGAGTGTTCTGCGAATGCATGATTTTTATAATTCTCTGATGACGAAAGATCGATTTTATTGCCTGCGATATCAGAAAACGAAAGAAGATTTGTCATGATGTTACTTTATTAATGTATTGTAAGGGTTCTTCAGCGATCACAGTCTTCATCCACTCACGAAGACCACCGTGTTCTTTATTTAGTTTTGCTGCTGCAGATCCTCCTGCTTGGTGCATAACCTTAATGCACATTGGATCTCCGGTTTTAGGATCATTCAAATAGAGTGCATCATCTTTTACATAAATCTCAGACCAACTCTCCCAGTGATTATTATTCTCTCCCCAGGTATTACAAAGTCCATAAGAAACATTAGTTCCCATGGCATCAATAATCTTTGTTGAGTATTTGCCACAATGGAAAATTTGATTTAAGGTGTCCTGCTCATCACCAATCCCATGAGCATATGGATTTACCTCATCCTTAATTCTCTTTGCCTCTCTATTCAGTTCATGCCAATCATACCAGAACTGTTTGTTGTTTGATGCAATCAAACCAGCATTGATAAACTTCTGTACTGGAATTTTTTCTCCATTACCAAAGGGAGGTAGATGCAGAATTGTAATGCCAGGATGAGAACTTGCTTTATCTAGTGAGTTGTTATTACGAACTCCAATAATATCTTCATCACTCTCAAAGAGTTCAGTCATAGGACCAGTTACAACACAGTCGCCATCAATGTGTACAACCATATCATAGTCATCAATGTAAGGCATGCAACTAGGTGGCATCATCCATACGTTATTCAACCAAGGATCTTTTACCTTTGCCTCAGTGGTCATCTTTGAATCAAATACAAAGAAATCTATCTCTGGATGAAAATGTTTAAATGAATTTCTAAGTTCATCCAATCCAATGTAGTCGATGTAGTCGTCTGTACACCAAGTTGTTACAGCAATTTTTTTCATTTGTCTCCCATGACCATAAATGAATTGTTCAAATCAATACCAGATACAAAAATATTATCATATCCACGTTCAAACATGTAAGCCTCAATAATTTCAGGAGTGAATACATGCCTATGTTTTCTATTATTCCAAGGTCTCCAATACACTTGACTAAAGTCAGGTAGATATAAAAACAAGGTTCCACCCTTCTTGAGATGATCATACCAATAATTCATAGTCGCAACCCAATCGGGTACATGCTCTAAGCAATGACTAGAAAAAATATAATCCACTGGATCTGGCGGTAGATTGTCAGCATCCCATGGATCATCAAAGTCAAGGTCAATGGGTGTAGCTCCAGGAAATGCCCACTCCGGTTTCATACAACCAATATCATATCCAACTCCACTACAGACATGTTTTGCAAAAGGGATTGCAAATTGAGATGCATTCCCCTCAGTTTGAAACTTTGGATACCAGTTTTTCTTATACTCTACTACTTGCATATCAATGTATGTGGGGTGCTGAATAAGTAATCAATCTCAGTCATGTTCTTTTCATTATGTGCAACAACCACATAATTTTCATAAGAGGTGTCTAAGACATCAATAATATAGTTGAGTGATGTGTTAATTGTATAAACACTCTTTGCCTTTTCAAAAACTTTACACCAATCAAACAAAGTATATCCGTCAATGTATTGTAGTTCTACAGCAGGCAAGTTGTAATTTTCTGGACGCATCAGTTTACAATTTCTTCCTTCATTATAAAGGTTATTGATAAACACGAACTCAGAGTCATCATTGAGACCAAGTACATTATAGTATAGATCGTCTTCTTTAGCAAAATCACGATCAAATCTAAACCAATCTTTCCAATCAGAGTGGTCAAGTCCTAACATAGAATATTTTGAACTCATAATCTTGCCATCATTATGAGTCATATCAGCAGTTGCTGTGCTGATAAATGCGGCTTGTTCTTCTACAACAGCACCCGCACCATGCTCATAGATATCTTTCATTGGAAAGTCATCTGTTGTCATTGGAAACCAAATGTCCTTAATATAATTTTGAATCCACTGGATATCTGGTTTCAGGGGCCAGACAACATCATACCCCTTCATCATCATTAACCTAGCAATTTTTTGGCAGAAGAATACATCACCAATTCCTGCAGGTTGTTTAATTAAGCAAGGTCTCATACGTATGCCACAAGAATATAATCATCAACAGGATTGATGGACTTGTAGTAGGTGAACTGATAGTCAGGATTGATATCACGGATCTTATCCATAAGTTGATCCTCTCTACCAGAGAAGTAGATAGGAATGTCATCAATAACAATCGTGTGGTCCTTAATAGCATGATCTTTAATCATATCAAGTTCTTCCATTGTTGGAACACCGCCACCTTCAGCATGTGCATCCAACCAGAAGATGGCTTTCTTATCAACCTTCTTGAGGATTTCTTTTACACAATCTCTAGAGTCACCCAACCAAAGATTAACATTATCATCATCCTTAAATTTCTCCAAACAAATATTATATCTTTCCTCAGACAATTCACAACTGAAGATCTCTTCAAACCCAAGATCAACTGCATACTTAACAGCATCTCCCATATAGGTTCCAGTCTCAACAAAGTGCTTACAATCTTTACCGATACCAAAGTCCTTAAAGATATAATAGAAAGAATGAATTCCTTCTTTAAGTGCCTTCTCAAATACTTCTCTAGTCATTTTGTTCTCCGTTAAAATAATTTTCCCAAATGAAGTCTTCCAATACTTCCATCTTTAATGCCCGCTCAAAGTTATCTTTGATTGCATCCATTTTATCATTGTAAAGTTCTTCAGTCAAAGATTCAATATCAAATCCATCCTCAAGAATAATCATACCATCAGTATTAAACCACTTTCCTACAGACGGTGTGCCATAGTAAATTGGAATAGTTCCTGTCAAGAAACAATCAAGAAGTTTTTCACTAAAATACTCATCATTGTTTTCAATAGCAACTGAAAACATATAGTCTGCAAGTGCTTCTTCCTTGTATTCAATCTCATTAAATCCACGACCAAATAAAGGAGCATACTCTTTTAATTGATCAAGCATATGTAGTCGCTGTTGGTGACCAGGAAGATGAGACTTGTTTGATGCCAGAATAGAAATTAATTTATTCTTTGGATAAATTTGAGGTTCACGAATCCAAGATCCGTTTCCAGGAACCCAACAAATTCTTTCATGAAGATCACAGAGTTCTTCACTCCAAGTAAAAATTTTATCATATGAATTCATAAACAAATCAAGATTATTCTTGATGTCATTGATTAGTGGTTGAACTAACCAACAACACTCTAGAATAATTCCATATTTTTTCTTACTAGAAGTATCGTTCAGTCCTGCAGGAATATATCTATCAATATAAAAAGTCTCATCATCTACTGTAAGACTATCAAAAGTTTGCTGCTGCCTCCCCTCACCTTCATGAATCCATTTAATATACTTTGATTCTTTTCCATGAGTTGTATATCCTTTATTTCCATTTGTTAGATGAATGAAGGTATCATTCAACAATTTAAAATTTTTCATTTCAGCAAATACTTTTCTTTATCAAATGGTTTTAGTTCTCTATCATTCCTCAAGAAGATAGAATCACCCCATCCCTCTTGCTGATAAGAATCTGACATCTCTCTTAATTTAAATCCTTTTCTTCTCAACCAATCAACAATGACTTCGTGAGGAGCACCTGTATTGTTTCTATCATTAAGAGAAGTCTCAATAAAAATCATATTGATGTACTTGAGATGATCTTCAAATCCTTTCAGGATCTCAAGTTCTGCTCCTTCTGCATCAATATTAAGAAAATCATATTGATTCATATCAATATCATTCTCTTCAATCAAGGTAGATAATTTTTTAGTGACAACCTTGACGTAGTTACCACCTGAAAGTTTTCTTGACAGATGATCAGAATATGCTACTGGATTTAAAGTTGAGCAATCATTGGCAAGAAAGAATTCTTTTTCTAAACCATCCTCACTGTAGACACATTCATTAAATGAAAGGTATCCACATCTATCGGCAACTGGTTTAGACATAGTGTCATAAACAAATTTATTTGCTTCAACACCGATGACTTTATCTCCAACCAACTTACTGTAGCAGTAATGCTCCACAAAGTCCCAGAGACCAACATGAATGATGCCTTTGACATCAACGTTTAATCTCTCAAAACTACCAACATAATTTATATTGTCATGAAGAGGATGCGGATGAAATCCAGTCTCCTTATCATAGGAAGCGTAGGGTCCTAGTTTACTCATACTGAATGATGAAATGGAACGTATGTATCGGAACTTTCGATTTGTTCTTTGATCCAATGATAGGTATAACGAATACCTTCTTCAAGGGTTTGTGAATAATCCCATCCAAGTTCTTCGCGAATCACATCATTGTTAGAGTTGCGTCCACGTACACCAAGAGGTCCATCAATATGAATCTTAGTAACTTCTTTTTCTGCAACTCTAGCAGCAGTATCTACCAGTTGATTGATAGTTACCATCTCCTCAGAACCAATATTAACTGGTCCCATGAAATCACTATCCATCAATCGCTTAGTCGCTTCGATGCATTCATCAATGAACAGGAAGGAACGAGTTTGTAAGCCATCTCCCCACACCTCAATAGCACCTCCGGTCTCCGGGAGGTAAGCGACCTTGCGGCAGATTGCAGCCGGTGCTTTCTCTCTTCCACCTTCCCAGGTTCCTTCAGGTCCGAAAATATTATGATACCTGGCAATGCGAACAGGAATCCCATGATTGCGATTGTAAGCAAGGTAGAGACGTTCACTGAATAGTTTCTCCCATCCATACTCGGAATCTGGGTTGGCGGGGTATGCTGATTCTTCACGGCAATCGGGATTGTCAGGGTCAAGTTGATTATGCTCTGGATACATACAAGCAGATCCCGAGTAGAAGATCTTAGTAGGTTGTTCCAAAGAGGGTCTTACACACTCTGTGCCATTCTCCTGACCATCAAAGGTTTCATTAAGTTTACGAACTTCCTCAAGAACATTCAGATTGATAGACACTGAGTTGTGCATGATGTCTGCATCATTCTCACCAGTAAATACAAATCCTGCTCCACCCA
>Ga0209232_1001555_pt1 | contig 12260 bp, 15 predicted proteins | sample ETNvirenome_2_60_FD_184066 | JGI IMG/M metagenome (GOLD analysis project Ga0209232, IMG submission 184066) | Marine viral communities from the Pacific Ocean - ETNP_2_60 (SPAdes) (version 2) | ecosystem: Environmental > Aquatic > Marine > Oceanic | place: Pacific Ocean | collected 2013-06-22
CGCGTGTGCTTAATTGCTCTCCTTACGATATAATGTTTGAAGCCGCACCGATGCCAATCATAGGCAAATGTCACCTTGATAAAGATGGGCAAGTTCAGAGAGAATGGAGCGGTACATATTATGGTCAAGTTTACAGCCATACATATAGACCAGCCACCACCGGTATAGTCCATTGGACTGTAGACAACAGGTATACCGGACCTTGGAACTATTGGAACAAAGCGCTTGAGTCTGTTTTATTAGACCCCATCAACGAAAAGATTGTCCACCCAGAAGCGCACGGCCATGAAGCTTATGCGCTGCTTGAAAAAGAAGTTGATTTAGGCGGTAAAAAAACACGCCTGATGGCTGGTGTTTTATATCCTGAGCCTGGTGGCCTTTATACCATTCATAATGGTGACGTAAACCGCACACTGCGCTCGCAAAAACTCGTATGAGCAACGCCAGTTTTATCGATGATTATGCGACCTGATTTGCGTGGTTTGGAAATAATATTCGATAAGTAGCTTGACGTGATACGTCGGTTAATGATACGCCTTATCCTTACACAGTTGAGGATAGGGTGTTATGATAAGAGACGTACCGGCGTGGGCATCGCGCCACAATGTAATCACACACAGCAATCAGAGATCAAAAGACAGGGCTAAAAACCTGTTTGAAAAGACGCACGTCCGGCCCTTGATTGATAAAGCCTACGACACGCTGGGCGATAAAACTGCTTCAGACAAAGACAAGCTTTTAGCCAAAGACACACTGCACAGATTGAAAGACGGACGCGGTAGCGCCAACATGGCAAGCGGCTCAGCCGTACAGACCACATCTGATCTGCGCTGTGTCATGGATAGCGAGGGCAAAACCCTGGACATGGCTGAGGCAACTCATGCCGGCATCGAACAGCTGCAATCATACAAACCCGTCGATGAGCTGGATCAAGCTAAAAAAGAAAAGTATCTAGAAGAGCTGCCGCTTGTAGCTGAACACGCGGTGATGGGCTTGCAAGAAGCTATGGCAAGCGACAACCGCATCCTGGGCGAGATAGAGCTGCTTGATACCTTCCCCGGCCTTGCCCTGCCCTATCACACAAAGCCTGACTATAACCGGCGCGGTGATCTTAAAACAAAATGGTCACGGCCAAGTGCCAGGTCAAAGTCTGGCTGGCAAGCCGGCAGTCTGCCGAGCTCGCTGACTGGTATGTTCGATATGAACAATGTGTTTCAGTGTGCCGGCTTTTGGCAGCTGAACGGTCACCAGCCGCCATTCCTGGTCTATGCCAACGCCACTGATTATAAGATCTTTACGCCAGAAAACGCGCCTGAGCTGCGTAATGATTTTCTTAGCGACATCATTCGCGACACAACGCAATACCACAAAACAACTGAGAATATGCTTCGCATGGCAACCAATAAAGAAGAGCTGCTGAGCTTAGTATCGCCGGACTGGACTGCAATCTACTGGTCCGAACCCGAAACCTACTTGGCAGAAGCCAGAAAAATATGGGGTATCACATGACAATGAAAGACTGGATTCGCGAAATATTCGCCACAGTTTTGTTCATCACCTTGATGGCAATGGTGTGGTTTATGCTCGTTATTTTGTTTCCTGACCCAACGCTTTGGAGTCCGGCATGATGACACAATCAGAGCTCAATTTTGACCGGCCACCGCTGGTTCACAAAAACGCCAAAGATACTGAGCGGCTCGCTGCTGAGTTTATTGCACCAAAGGTAACGGGACTACGGCTGAAAACCTTGCAAAGCCTCGCCGCAGCCCCGTCTGGCCTGTCAAGCAGTCAGGTTGTCCAGAAAGTGAACGCTTACGAGTACAGCGTCAAGCCTCGATTAACAGAGCTGCAAAACATGGGGCTGGTTGTTGATAGCGGTGAGCGCGAAACAAATCTGCGTAACCGGCAAGAAGTTGTCTGGCAAATCACGCCAGCTGGGACTGAGTTTTTGAGGGGAAATGATGGAAACTAAAGACATAAACGCCGCTATAGCTAACGCTATGACTAAAATAAAAATGCTCGGCAAAGGTGAGAAAAACACCCACCAAAACTATAACTTTGCAAGCATTGATGATTTTTTGGAAATGTGCCGGCCAATCTGCGCTGGAGAGGGTTTGCACATAAACCCAAACTGTGTGTCGATGGATACATTCCCGGTCAATAACAAAACATGGGCGACATTTACATTTAATATTACAATGTGCCATTCGTCCGGCCAGCAAACGGAGCCGGCTGGGAGCATGGTCAGCTTGCCGTTAACTGGCGCACAAACATCCGGGGCGGCACAATCTTACGCAGTCAAACAATATCTGCGCGGTTTGTTGCTTATTGCAACCGGCGACAACGACGATGCTGATTTTTTGCCACAAGTAGAAGGTGGGATCGAAACTAAGGCAACCCCTGCCCCAGCAGCTGCGCCTGAGCCAAAAACTACAACACCATCACCACCACCGCCAGCCAATGCTGACGTTGATTGGAGCAAGTGGGTCAACGACCAAATGAATCAGATCAAAGACGCTAACAAGATCAAGCTTTTGATGTGGTCAAAGAAAACGCAGAAGCAGCGTGAAGACCTTAAAGAAGCTGACCGCGAGTTAAGCGCAACGCTAGGTGATTTTTATCAACAAAAATATGACGAACAAAACACGGGAGAAAGATGATGCCGGGATTTAGCCGAGGCAAGTTCAAATTGCGTAATGACATTCCAATGATTGATGACGACGGCAACCCACATGAATATCGCGCCGTTGCCTTTATTCAGTACAGAACCGAATGGGATGAAGCAGCTGGCAAGTTTACGCCAATGACAGATGAGCAAAAAGAAATGTGTACTGAGCTGCAAAACATGATGTTTGAAGCCGGTGTTGAGCTTGGCATAAGCCTGACCAGGCGCATACCTAATGAAAAAGATGTTCGCACATTCCCGAAAGTAGCGACCTTTTCGCTACTTGCAAACGACCCAGCTGGTTACCAGGGTGGCAACAATGGATGATAAAAACCTTATGACGCTGCCAGAAGCAGCAATCTATCTTTTCAATGACAAAAGCCCAGCTGCGTACAAACGAGCCAAGCGCCTCATTGAAAATTCTGGCGTCGAAACTTTCCGTTCCGGCAAGGCAATATATGTCAGCCGTTCAACTCTCGACGATCAATTTAAGATCAGACAAGTGCATCCAAATGCGTGATTCAGCTGATATGACTGTGGAAGAGTTTAAGCTTGAACTCAGGCGCCTATGGGAAAAAACAATATATGTGGAGCCCTTAGTCAAAACTCGCGAGAACGCAAAACGCACTCGCACTTATATAAATTCCAGACCTGGTAAAAAACCCCCGCGTTATACCTTAGTTAACGCGAGGGTCGTTAATGAGATCAAGATCAGGTTGTGATTAGAACGCCTCCGCTATGCCGTCAGCAATCTTATCGTCGCGCTCTTTATCGTCGAGCCAGTGGCCGTAAACATCGCTAGTTGTGCTGATGCTGGCGTGGCCCATCAGGTTAGTGATTGTCCACCAATCAGCGCCAAACTTTTGCAACAGCCGGCTGGCATAGTAGTGACGCAAATCATGCCACCTGATGCGGTCAACGCCGGCTTCCTTACACGCCTTGCCAATAACCTTAGCAAAAACATTTGTGCCGAGCGGGTCACCGAATCTGCCGGTAAAAACTAGCGCGTCATCAGCTGGTCTGCCGAGCAACAAATAGAGCTCTTGCAATGACTGTTTGACGTCCGGGTGCAGCGGCACCTTGCGCTTGCCGCGCTTGGTTTTAGGATCACCTATGTCACTGCTGTTATGCTTGACCGCCTTGTTGACATAAACATAACCAGGCTTGCCCCAGTCAATGTCAGCCCACACAAGCGCGCGCAGCTCGCCCTGGCGTAGACCAGTAGTTGCAGCAAACCTAGCGCGCAAAGCCCAGTGAACCGGCATTGCATCGATAATTGCGTTGATCACGTCAGGCTGTATCTGCTTGATCTGTTTTGCTGGCTTGGCTTTGTCGCCCTTGCCTTTAACGTCAGTCATTGGATTGCTGTTGCGGCAACCAGCATCAATAGAGTAGCTCATAAAGTATCTGAGCGAGCCGAGGATATTATCGACAGTCTTTTTAGCTCGACCGACCCGCAGTTGCTCAACGATCTGCAACCGCATATGCCCGGTTGTAAGATCACGCACCTTGCTTTGCCCGACAGGTTTACCGTCAAGAATAAGACCGACAAACAATTTTGCATCGCGCTCTTTTTCTGACTTTGATGACGTGGTCATGTCACCCTTGTCATGCTGGCTTGTGATGTGGGTTATGAAATTGCGGTACAGCATATCAAAGTCCCAATCCCACGCAGCTGCTGTGCTCGGTGTCAACTCTGCGTTGATCTTATCGACGTGACGCTCAGCCTCTAGCCTTGTGTAAAAAAACTCACGCTTGCCGTTAGCAACAATAGACCTGGTGTCTACACAAAACCCAGCTTTGCCTAACTTCTCACGCGACTTGTATTTTTTAATTTCTATGTCCATTATTGCCACCCTTGTTTTTTGTTAATGAGTGTGCTTTCTAAAACCTTGAGTTGTGCGAGCTGATCGACTGACAAATTATTTTGCCTGTCCAATGCCTGTCGTATTTTATTTAGCTCACTTGCAATAATTTCAGCGCTGAGCCACACGCGGTTGCAGTGTATTTCTGCTTCGCGAATAATTTTGTCTATCTTAACCATGGTCTATCTCCTTTTCTTGACCTTACACTACTTACATAGTGACGTATTCCGTCAAGTTCAAGGGATAATCCCGTTACTCTCGCGACTTTTTACGTTGTCTTTGGCACCAGCTTGGCACCCAGACAAAAAAATAAACCACCAAAAGCTAGTGCTTTCAGTGGCTTAACACCATACAAAATGGTGAGCGCGACAGGATTCGAACCTGAAAAAAAGCGTCTTGCTATATCCTCAAGTGATATATCACAGACACTTACGGGTCAACCTTAATCCACCATAACCCCCCTGCACCCATGTGGTCTGGCACCGGCTTGGCACCAGCGGGTGCCAAGAGCTTTGGCACCGGGCTATGCTTTTTTCTTTTTCTTTTTGGGGAAGCCGGCCTTCATATTGGCGTAGGCTTTAGGGGTAATTGTGCTTTTCTTTTTGCTGCGGCTGATGCCTTTTTTCTTACGAGCATTTATATTGGCGTAGAGCCCTGGACGTTTAGCCATGTCACTTACCTTTCTTTTTAGACTTCATAATTTTCTTTTTCAAAAATGCCGGCAGCGTTTTTTGTTTGGCTGTTAGCTTTTTCTTGGCGCCCATTTTTTTCATACCTTTTCCGTAATGCCCTGGCATTGATCAGTCTCCTTTGGTTAGCATTTCCATCTGCGCCTTGCGGCCTTGCCTCTTGGCCCCGTCCAGCTCTTGGATCTGGCACAAAAGCTCTTGCGCCTTTTTGCAGCTTTGCTGCCCGGCTTTACTTTGCCCGTGACCGGCGCTTTCAAATTACTGCCGGTAGCTTTGTTATACTTTGCCCTGCCCTTTGCAGTGAGCCCACCGCCCTGCTTGACCGAGCGCTTTTCACCACGACCGACAGAAAGATTTACCGATTTCTTTTTTCGTTTAGCCACGGCAGAGCTCTACAGCTTGGTGCAGTGTTTCTTCGTTGCGCCTAGTCCAACCTTTGCCAAAATGGTCAAAAGTTTTGAGGCGCTCATAAAAAGCCTGACGCCGGCTGAACATATCGGTAATCAGCTGCTCTGTGTCGTGCTCATCAACAGCGGCTAATGTTTGCGGTCCAATACCGCCATCAGCTGTAACGGCAATGATCTTTTGCAGCGTCCGAGCTGACCGACCGACGCCGGAGTTAACAGCCCAATCGAACACCGACCAATCAAGGCCAGCTGGCAGCTTGTCACCGGCAACGCGATTCCAATATTCCTCACGATAAATTTGCTCGACGTGATTTTGTGGAATATTACGCATCATCTCTTCGGTCATTTCAGCATCAACGTCCATTGTATCGGCCAGCCATTGGCTATAGACGCGCGCTGTGATGCCCTTGTTGGTCATGCCGCCAGGGTCGTTGGGGTGATCAACAAAGCCGCCCTCATGAGCCAGCAGCCAGGTAAGGCACTGGTCAAAATTCTGTTTCATTATTTTTTCCTGTTAATCAGCTGCAAGCCCTGCTTGCCAAAGCGATAACCAAAAGAGCTGCCAATCACGATATAAAGCATATTGTGAAACCATTGCGGGGTGTGCTGGTCTAGGAACACAAAGCCGTTTTTGACGTATTCTTGCGTCCAAGGCAAAAAGCAGCCGGTCAAAACCAACACAAACCAAATTGTCCAGATTTCATCTTTGATGCTATCGCCCATGTGGTCTGTCAGCCGCTGTTCCATCAGCATCTGACTTGTGGCCTCAGTCTCGTAAACCTTTGCCTCTGCTTTTTTCATCGCGACTTTGGCTTGGGTTTCCGCAAGCTGTTTGTCAGCTCGGCCTTGCAGCCAGCCACCAGCCAGATTTGCAATAGGCCCAATTAATTGTGCAATCATTTTGTTAACATCCCCCCAGGCAAATACCGGCATTTGTATCTGACAGGCTTGTGTGATTTCATGTATTGGTTAACGTCGCCAGCCATCTCAAGCGCTCTGCGCTTGCAGCTCAACTCAGTCTCAAACCATTGTTGGCTTTCCAGGATTACGCACTGGTCCATTTTTGCAATGAAGCAAACGGTGACTAATGCTTGCCACATCAGTCCTTCGTTGTCCTTGCTTCCTTGCCAAGATAGATGCCGTAAACGCCTGTCATCACGCCCATTATGACGCTGACAAAAGCAGATTGCTGTGTGGTTGGCGCTTCTAAATCCATGAACCATTCTGCGCATCGCCAGCTCATAGCGACGGACGCAATCATTGTTAGCTTTGCTGTAACATTAAACTTTAAATATTTGTTGAACCAATCAGTCATTATGCAACCATCCGTTGTGCTGACGCGACCGTGACTAATAAAGCGACAAATAACGCAATCGCAATTCCGATAATAGAGGCGACAATCGCTGCTGTTTTAATCGCTTCCTCAGTTTCTTGAGCCCTACGAATCTTCTCACGACGCGCCGCCGCCTGAGCTTCCTTAATCTCACGTTCTCGCCTTGCCTTTTCTGCGACGATTTCTTCCCAAGCCCCAATCCCAAACCTGGCGGTGATTAATGTGCGAACCTCGTGCATCATTTCTTGTTGAAGGCGGCGGTCTATGACATTCGACGCCACATCTTTGAAACCGTCCAGGCTACCAACGGATGCGTTTTTGTTATGCTGTTCGTTACACTCTTTGTCGGCTTTCCAAATTGCCTCTAGGAAGTGGCCTACGTCTTTCACGTCATTGGCTGTATTGATCGCTGACTTCAAACCCGAGACAGCAGTTTTTAACAACGCGAACCCCGTTAGCGCAGCAGAAATAGGCTCCATGATGTTTCTCGATTTTTTTAGAGTGCGTCAGGCCAAGCGTTGATTGGCGCAGGGTCACCAGTTGGCTTGCCATCGCTGTCAACAGGTGTATCGTAAAGTGCCATAAATGCAGCGAGGTCAGAAGCGTTGGTAATGCTTGTTTCGATTGTTGCACAAGCCGTTCTGACTGCATCCCGATAGGTCGTAATAGAACTAGGTATAGCTGTAGATTTTTCGCTTTTGCGTGTAACATACCAATCGTATGGTGCAAGCTGCCCAGCCGCTTGAGCTTTCGCTGTTTCAATGGCTAAAGTTTTTAAACCTTTAGTCACAAGCTGATTACCGTCAATGTCAAGGATTGGTTTGTCATCTTCATCCACTGCATTTACATCTGTCAGTGAGCGAGGGATTAGCTCACCATCAGAATCACGCCCCCAATAAAACCTGTTATCGTGTGCGGCTACTTCATCTTCCCATGTAAGACCAATCGCAGCTTTTTCATCTGCGCTTAGATTATTCCACACAGCAGGGTATTGTGTGCCGTCATTATCGACCCACGCTTTACCGACTCTGATTATTCTGCCTGAGTACTTCCACGGCATCTTAGTTTCTCCTATCGTGCATTAGCAAATTTGAATGGCTGGTCAGCAAAGGCGAGGTAGATATACGACCCAGAACTATTGTTTTCAGAATAATTGCGACGAAACTTAAAGCCGTTTGAAAGAAAATCTATGTCTGAAGAATTGCTTTGCTCTGCGTTATTGAGGTTTGCAAACAATTCCGAACCCATAACATTTGTTGTATCTCTTGTTTTATCATAGATTGCCCAATTACCAGTGCTGTCTGTGCGCTTTACCATAAGCCATGAAACAGCCATACCTGTGAAAACAAACGTGCCATCTGCATTTCCGTTTCCAACGTAGGTGCCGACCTTTGAGTAACCTAAGACTGAGTGAAACGCATAACAGATGTAAGTGCCACTATTGGCATTTAACAGACTGCTACTTGCATCGATTGTTATTGTGGTGCTGCCCGGGTTAATAAAAGCAGAACCGTAACTTGCTTCTGCACCAGTATCATCCAGATTTAGGTAGTGCGATGTACTGCTTAAACCTGTGTGGTACACAGCCCATTGAGCAGCACTATCTCTGCGTTTTATCCAAACCATTTCGGGTTGACTAGATAGACCATGAGCAAATGCAGTGTTGGATGAACCAGTATAACTCATAATACTAAATCCGGCCTTTGTATTTACCTGACCAGAACTGTCAATCGTGCCAACGCCTGTCGCACTTGCATCGTTGCTAAACGCTGTGCCAGCAAGCCAATTCCAAGCGGCATAAGCTTGACTGCCTTGATTTTCAGAATATGAGCCAGTTGCAGTAACAAATTGAAGAGAAAATCCATCGGAATCTAAAGAAGTAATGTCTGAAGTTCTTTCAGCGGCAGTTGAATCAGAAGCCAGTGATAAGGTGGCTCCACGCACAGAATCCACCAATGCGTGAGAGTACGTTGTTCCTCTATTTTTAACCCAAAGCCAATCTGGACTGAAACCAACGCCTGTAATGCTTTGTGTTCCAGCATTGCCAGTATAAAGCACCGTATTAAAATGCTCAGTGCCATCAATAATATCTGCGTCTGGCAAATTCTGCGAACACAGAGCAAGGAACCCACTTGGCGGCGCATACTGAAATGAGCCGTGACCGTTACCATCAGCGTTGGAGTTGGCTGTAGATTTTGCACCAGAAAACGAACTGTCTTGTCCAAAGTTTACTGCAAGTTTACCGTAATCTGCATTGTATGAGAGAAGAAGCGGAGTTATCTCTGTGCCAGCAGTCATTCCTATAGTGCCAGACGCTTCAGAAGAATTATTTTTATAAATAGTAAATGTATTGTCATCTAAGTTTACAGCAAAACCAATAATGTCACCAACGCTTGTTATAGCCCCCGCTGAACCGCTGGTATAACTACCACTAAAATTTTTGAAATATCCGCTATCAGTATAAACAACACCGTCAGTTACAGAACTATGAGCAGTTGTGCTGTTAAAAGCAGTTGATAGACCAAATCCACCAGCATTATATGCAGTGCTTGTTGACCTTGAACCGTAAGGCGCACTTAAAACACAATATTCCCAATACCATTTTCCTGATGAGATACCGTGTGTGGCATTGGAACGCCTCCACGCACCAGCACCAATATATCTTGTGTTACCCTCACTGTACGTTCCTGCCGTTGTAGTCAAAGGATTAAGCACAGTAAAGTTATTCGTTGGAACATCAGGCACACTATCCCGATAATCTAAATTTACTGGTGTAAAGTGATTGCCGTTACTTGTCACATCTTTGAAGAAAGCTGCTTCTCTTGTGTCAGCAAATGCAAAGTATACTACTGTTGCACCATTATCTGATAGATAACCATTGTCATTAAAGGTATTACCGCTAAAATTCATTTGGGCATTTGTAGTTTCAACTGCACTACTGTTTGCCGCAAGCATTTGAAGATTTCTACTTTGACGAGTATTGTCAAAAATACCCCAAGTACTACCATTTGTTCTTACAAGCATAACCCATGCTGGGGCAAACCCAACATCAATTGCTTGCGAACCACCATTTCCAGTAAAGCTACCAAACGCACTGTATCCAGAAATTTCTGCCCAGCAATACGCTACAAGGTTTGTCCCATTCGAACCCAATGCAGAACCAAAAGTAAACACAGTGCTCGTTGGATCTGCCCCAAAAACAGTGCCACTCCCATTAGTTCTTTTTGCACTACTGTCAAATTGAAAATAATCATTTGCCCAATTAAAGCCAGTATGCGTATGACCAATCACCCAAGCTCCACTACCCCGACTCTTAATTATAATCCACTTTGGTGCTGCGCCTAATCCATGTGCAACTGTTTGGCTATCACTACCATTGCTCGTAAACGTAACTATACTAAAGCCTTTTGCTGTATCTGCTGACAACCTAGTTGCAGCTGTTGAACCAGCTAATGCAGAACCAAGATTAGACCCATCTATTTTAACAGAACCCGCTGTTGGGGTTGCCCCTGCACCAGCACTGTTGTCTGCTGTTGGTGTGCCGCCAGCTTCCCAACACCAAGCAACATGGCCCTCACCATTTCTATTAATGTCATTGCCGCCGCCCATCGTCCAGCCATCAGCATCGTGGGTCTGCACACCATAAGTTCCGCTGTCCTGATCTGCATCAGTTGAAGACGTTTCTAACCATAGTTGATTGCCTCTAACATAATCAAAAACAACAGGATAAGTCGTTGTGTCTCGATTTTTTATCCAAATAAACGCTGGCTTAAAACCAACACCAGATATGCTTTGGCCTGTTGTCCCACTGCCATTGTTTCCTCTATATGTAACAGTATTGAACCCCTCAGAAACCACATCATCCTTGAAAGTTAGGTGAAAACCATTGGTTCCGAATGTCAGGCTGCTAGTATCTTTTGGTATCCAGATGCCGTTCTTAGTCTCGCCAAAGCTGGCGGCAGTTAAGGCTGTGCCATCGATAAAATTTACTTCTGCCAGATAACCATCTAAGTGATAGTCTGACCCATCGTATGTAGAAATTTCATGTTGATTTGTTCGATTAAAACCACTCGTTGCACTTTGAGAGGGATAATTTGCAGTGGAAAAACCACCACCACCATTTGCTGTGTCTGCTTGATCAACACCATTGACGTAAATTTTAACTCGATTTGTAGATGTTGAATCACCACTGTTAAACACAACAACAATATTATACCAAGCTGACGTATCTCTAAAAACCATATTGGTCAAAAATTGATTTGTATTAGCCGCCTCAAGTTCTACTTTTAGTGTGTCGTTGTTCATAAAAAGGATTTGTGAACGCTCACCAGACCCCGGATACTCATGGAAAATTTCTTGGTAAGAACCCAGAACTGAACGCTTAAACCAAAAACTAAAAGTAAAAGTTGTGAGATTACCTTGACTCGCTGGCGTCCATTTTAAGTAAGGACTATCCGCATCATTGAACTTTAAAGATTGATCAAGCGTATGGCTGTAAAAGCCTGTGCTTACTTCACCTGCGCCTTGTGCTTTAATTAGAGACATGTGTAATCCTTATGTCAAAGCAGCCGATGCAGACACTAAGATACTGTTGCTGCCACTTGCTGCACTGCAATAATAAGCTAAATGATATGTGCCTGTGGCTGAAATAGCCGTTAGTGAATCTGCGCTTATGGCAACGTCAGCATGGGCTGCAATCGTGTGGTTGCCGCCATTGACAAACATAATGTTACCGCTTTGTCCTGCCGCTGCGTTTGTAAACGTCAGCGTCAAACCGCCAGCCGTTGTGCATTTGAAATCGTTGCCTACAGCCAAATCAAAGCTGCCATCATTGTCTGTAGTTACATGACCCACGGCTCTGCCGCTAACGCCCACATCATTATTGAGTGTGAATATGCTTGTGCCTGTTGCAATAGAAGCAACCGTAGTGTCAGCATCATTTTTAATTGTAACGTCTGATGTAGAGCCTTGCCCTGTTAGGATAAGCCCCTCTGCCGCAGTATAACCGATTGCAGCGTTGTCACCGCTAGATGTGTCGGCACTTGGTTCAAAAGTCGTAGCAGCAACCACACCAGTAAAGGTCGCGCCAGCCGTACCAACTAAGGTTTGATCGCCCCCTGCTGGCAAGGTAAGCACGTTTGTCACAGATGCGCTGTGAGGCTGTGCTTTGACTGTTTGACCATGTGTATTGTTTTCACAATTGAAAACGATTGTGCCTGGATTTGTGTTGCCTCGGACAACAACCGTGCCAGTGCCATTTGGCGCAAGATCTATGGTAGCATTGGATGTGGTCACAATATC
>Ga0209232_1001556_pt1 | contig 12254 bp, 11 predicted proteins | sample ETNvirenome_2_60_FD_184066 | JGI IMG/M metagenome (GOLD analysis project Ga0209232, IMG submission 184066) | Marine viral communities from the Pacific Ocean - ETNP_2_60 (SPAdes) (version 2) | ecosystem: Environmental > Aquatic > Marine > Oceanic | place: Pacific Ocean | collected 2013-06-22
GTCGTCGACACCGTCAACAGCGGCAAGGTCCATATCGAGGAGGTCGACCTTGACGGGCTGGTGCAGGGCGTCGTGTCGCGCGGCGCGCTGGTGGCTTCGGTCGATGTTGCGCCCGCCGACACCTTTGTTATCGCCGTGCCAACCCCGCACGATGACGAGCATCGGCCCGACATCAGCCATGTCCTGTCGGCAGCGCGCGCAATCGCGCCGAAACTCGAAGCCGGCAATCTCGTCATCCTCGAATCAACCTCACCCGTCGGCACCACCGAAAAGGTCGCGGCGCTGCTGGCGGAGCTGCGCCCCGACCTGAAGGTTCCCGGCGCCTGCACCGGCGCCGCCGACATCTTCGTCGCCTATTGCCCCGAGCGCGTGCTGCCCGGACGCATCCTCGTCGAGCTGGTCGACAACGACCGCTGTATCGGCGGTATCACCCCGCGCTGCGCCCGGCGGGCGATGACTTTTTATCGGCAGTTCGTCCGCGGCGCGTGCGTCACCACGTCGGCGCGCGCCGCCGAAATGGTCAAGCTGGTCGAGAACAGCTACCGCGACGTCAACATCGCCTTTGCCAACGAGCTGTCGATGATGGCTGAGCAGATGGGGGTCGATGTGTGGGAAGTCATCCGCCTCGCCAACCGCCACCCGCGCGTCAACATCCTGCAACCCGGCCCCGGGGTCGGCGGCCATTGCATCGCGGTCGATCCCTGGTTCCTGGTCCATGGCGCCCCCGAGCATAGCCGCCTGATCCGCACCGCGCGTGAGGTTAATCTGGCTAAGACCGCGCATGTGATCGGCGCCGCCGAAATGCTGGTGTCACAGCATCCGCAAGCGCGCGTCGCCTGCCTCGGCCTCGCCTTCAAGCCCAATATCGATGATTTTCGCGAAAGCCCGGCGGTCGAAGTTGCGGCCGCGCTGGCACGCCGGTTCGGCCCGCAGATCCAGATCGTCGAGCCCTATGCACGCGGCCTGCCGATGGAGTTCGCGGGCACCGGCGCCGAATTGATCGACCTCGACAGCGCGCTGGCCGATTGCGACCTGCTGATCGTCCTCGTTGACCATGATCTGTTCAAATCGATCCCGCTCGAAGAACGTGGCGAAAAGATCGTCTATGACACGCGCGGCCTGTGGCTCGACCAGCCGAATGTGGCAGGCGCCAGTCCGCTGCATCGCGCGGCCTGATTTCCATTGTACATGGCCCCCCGTCACCGTCTTCACGATAACGCCGGAACCGTCCGGAGACTGCAACGCCTGGTCGTTGAAAAGCCTTGGGGCCGCGACGATATTCCGTGCGAATATGGTGATTTCGGGGGACGCCGGATCGGCGAGATCTGGTTCGCCCATCCCGACGGCGATGCGGCGCCGCTGATGGTCAAATTCCTCTTCACCTCCGAACATTTGTCGGTCCAGGTCCATCCCGACGACGCGGCGGCGAAGGCCGCAGGTCTGGCGCGGGGCAAGGACGAATGCTGGCTGGTGCTGGCGGCGGACGCCCATGCCCAGCTTGGCGCCGGATTGACCGTCGATACCGATCGTGACGCGCTACGCGCCGCGGCGCTCGATGGATCGATTGTTGACCTGATCGACTGGCGAGCCGCCGCAAAGGACGATTTCGTCTATAACCCCGCGGGCACGATCCACGCGATCGGGGCCGGCCTGACGATTGTCGAGGTGCAGCAAAATATCGATCGCACCTACCGTCTCTATGACTATGGCCGTCCGCGCGACCTGCACCTGGACGAGGGGCTGGCCGTTGCCCGGCTCGATCCCGCAGCCGATCCCCGCGACCGCCGTATTGACGGCACTGCCGACGCCAAGCTGGTCAGTGGCCCTTATTTCCACGTCCTCCACCTGACCGGCCCGGTCGATCCGCGGGCAATCGCACAGGTCGAAGGCGAGCTGACGTTCGTGCCGCTTTCGGCCGGATGCCATGCGGCGGGCACCGCGGTATCGCTCGGCGAGGCGGTGCTGCTTGGCGATCCGTCGCTGATCGCCATCGAACCCGGCGGCCGCGCCCTGCTGTGCTGGGCGACCTGAGCCGCGCAGCGCGCGCCCCTTGCAGCGCCTGACCGTATCTCCCATATCGCTCGCCATGAGCGAACCTAATGCGCACCGTGCCGCGCCCTGGCATGGAACCACCATCCTGTCCGCCCGCACCGCCGAAAAGGTCGTCGTAATCGGCGACGGGCAGGTGTCGATGGGCCAGACCGTGATGAAGCCCAACGCGCGCAAGGTGCGCCGTCTGCACGACGGCAGCGTCATCGGCGGCTTTGCCGGGGCAACCGCCGACGCCTTCACCCTCTTTGAACGGCTCGAGGCCAAACTCGAACGGCACAACGGCCAGCTGTTGCGCGCTGCGGTCGAACTCGCCAAGGACTGGCGCACCGACAAATATCTCCGCAATCTGGAGGCGATGATGATCGTCGCCGACAAGGAAGTGACGTTGGTCATTACCGGCAATGGCGACGTGCTCGAACCCAAGGGCGGTATCGCGGCGATAGGTTCGGGCGGCAATTACGCCCTCGCCGCCGCCACCGCGCTGGTCGAATATGAGACGGACGCCGAAGTTCTGGTGCGCAAGGCGATGCAGGTCGCCGCCGACATCTGCGTCTATACCAACGATCAGTTCACCCAAGAAACCATCGAAACTCAGGCGTAAACCAGATGAACAAGGACCTGACTCCCAAGGCGATCGTCGCTGCGCTCGACACGCATATCATCGGCCAGGACGCCGCCAAGCGCGCGGTCGCGGTGGCGCTGCGCAATCGCTGGCGCCGCCAGCAGCTGGCGCCCGACCTGCGCGACGAGGTAACGCCAAAGAATATCCTGATGATCGGCCCCACCGGCTGCGGCAAGACCGAGATTTCGCGTCGCCTGGCGAAGCTGGCCGACGCCCCCTTTATCAAGGTCGAGGCGACCAAGTTCACCGAAGTCGGCTATGTTGGCCGCGATGTCGAACAAATCGCCCGCGATCTGGTCGAGGAAGCGGTGCGGCTGGAAAAAGAGCGCCGCCGCGAAGCGGTGCGCGCCGCCGCCGAAGAGGCCGCAATGGAACGGCTGCTCGACGCGCTCACCGGCAAGGGCGCGAGCGAGGCGACACGCCAGAGTTTTCGCCAGCGCATCCGCGACGGCCATCTTGACGACAGCGAGGTCGAGATCGAGGTTGCCGACGCGCCGAACATGCCGTTCGAATTGCCGGGTCAGCCGGGGCAGATGAGCATGATCAACCTGTCCGACATGCTCGGCAAGGCGATGGGCGGCGCACCCAAGAAGCGCCGCAAGCTGAAGGTCATCGAAGCCGCGACGCGGCTGATCGAGGAAGAACAGGACAAGCGCCTGGATCAGGATGATGTCGCGCGCATCGCGCTCGCCGATGCCGAGGCCAATGGCATCGTGTTTCTCGACGAGATCGACAAGATCGCGGTCAGCGACGTGCGCGGCGGATCGGTCAGCCGCGAGGGCGTCCAGCGCGACCTGCTGCCGCTGATCGAAGGCACCACCGTTGCGACCAAATATGGTCCGATGAAGACCGACCATATCCTGTTCATCGCCTCGGGCGCGTTCCATGTCGCCAAACCCAGCGACCTGCTGCCCGAACTGCAGGGCCGCCTGCCGATCCGCGTCGAATTGAGCGCGCTGACCGAAAGCGATTTCGTCCGCATCCTGAGCGAGACCAAGGCGGGTCTGCCCGAACAATATGCGGCGCTGCTCGGCACCGAGGGCGTCACCCTGTCATTCACCGACGATGCGATCGCGCGGGTCGCCAAGCTGGCGGCCGAGGTCAACGAGCGGGTCGAAAATATAGGCGCGCGGCGTTTGCAGACGATCATGGAGCGATTGGTCGAAGAGATCAGCTTTGCCGCCGAAGACATGTCGGGAACCACTTTGGCGATCGACGCGAGCTATGTCGAACGGCAGCTTTCCGAGATTGTCGGCGATACCGACCTCAGCAAATATGTGCTGTAACCCGCGAACGTTCGGGCGGGCGTAATTAGGCTTCTTTTCAGCCGTTCGTTTGCCGAACTTCATTTGACTTTCGCGGCTCGTCAATGCGATGAACGGTGCGACACGGTCGACACGGGTTGCAACCGACCGGCGCGGAGACAGTAATGACAGACGAGGACGTCGCCCCGGAACAGGGCGAGCTGGCGATCACGCGCACCGGCGATCGGCTTCGGCTGGCGCGGGAAGCCGCGGGGTTGTCGCTTGCCGATGTGGCGACGCGGACGCGGATCACCCAGCGTCATCTGGCCGCGATCGAAAAGTCCGATTTTTCCGAACTGCCGGGTCGCACCTATGTGACCGGTTTCGCGCGGGCCTATGCCCGCGCCGTCGATTTGCCCGAGGCGGAGGTCGGCGCCGCAGTCCGCCGCGAGCTGGAAGCCGATGCTTACGGGGCGCGGCCGCTGTACGAGGCGTATGAGCCCACCGACCCGGCCCGATTGCCGACCGCGCGGCTGACCTGGACGCTGGTCATCGTCACCTTGCTGCTGGCGTCGGCTTATGGGGTGTGGCGTTTCCTGTCGGTCGAACCCGACGAGGCGCTGATCGCGGCGCAGAACCGCGCCGCCGACGCATCCGAAGCGCCGCAGAGCGACGCCGCCGCGCCGCCGACGACCAAGGCGGGGACCAGCGCTTCGGCCGTCGCCGCCAATGCGCCCGTCGTGCTGACCGGCCTATCCGAAGTCTGGATCGGGTTCGACGACGCCGCGGGCAAAACCGAAAATTGGCGCACGCTCGATCCGGGTGAAACCTATCAGGTGCCGCCCGAATATATCGAACAGTTCACGCTGCGCACGAGCATCCCGCAGGCGCTGAAAGTTACCGTCGGCGGCCGCGACATTGGTGCCATCGGTCCCGCCGACACGCTGGTCAAGGGCATCTCGATGAAGCCCGCCGATCTGGTCGCCCGCGCCGACGCCGGCGGCCCGGCCGCCGCCACGCCGCCGCCAGCACGCGCGCTGCCCAAGGGCTGAATCGGCCGTCATTCGGGCCGGTAAGAGCGGCAGCGCACCGAATTGGGTTTGCGCTGCTGCACTTTGCCGCGTTATGAACAGAACAATGGTTAATTGGTGGGGGCCGAACGGCAAATGAAGATGCGTCATATCACTTTCCTCGGGGCGGCGTCTGTCGCGCTCGTAGCGACGATGCCCGCGCAGGCGCAGGACGGCGCCATCGACAAGCGGGTCGAGCGGTTGGAAAAGGAAATGCGGGCGGTCCAGCGCTCGGTGTTTCCCGGCGGCAGCCCGACTTTTTTTGAAGGCGAGATCGCGCCCGACAACACCCCCGGCGAACGCGCGCGCAGCAATGCGCCGGTGATCGACCTGACCGCCCGCGTCGACGCGCTGGAGACTCAGCTTCAGACGCTGACCGGCCAGACCGAGCAGAATGCGTTTCAACTGCGCGAGCTGGAAAAGCAGTTCACCGCTTACAAGACCGAGATGGACAAGAGATTTGCCGACCCGGCAGCGATCGCGACCCCCGCCAATCTTGGTCCCGCTCCGACGGTGAGGCCGCCGGCGGCGACGGCGACCGTCGCCGCCGCACCCGCCAAAAAACCGGCGGCGACCCCCAAGCCCGCAGCGACGACGCCCAATGCGGCGCGGCTTGCGCTGGTCAAAAAGGTCGAAATCCCCGCGACAGGGAACGAAACGAAAGACGCCTACGACTATGGCTATCGCCTGTGGGAAGCCAAGCTCTATCCCGAGGCGCAGGTCCAGTTGAAACAGGTGGTGACCAAATGGCCGACCAGCAGCCAGGCAAGTTTTGCCCAGAATCTGCTCGGCCGCGCCTATCTGGACGAGGGTAAACCCAGTCTCGCCGCCGTCGCTTTCTATAACAATTACAAGGACCGGCCCAGCGGTGCCCGCGCGCCGCACAGCCTGATGTACATGGGCGTCGCGCTCGACAAACTTGGGCGCAAGGCCGACGCCTGCAAGGCGTTCCGCGAACTTGAAGAAGTGTATGGCGACAAGACCCCGCAGGATGTCCGGACCGATGCTGCCGCCGCAAAAACAAAAGCAGGTTGCTGATCGCGACAGCGCCGACCGGCTGGCAACCGACCTTGGCGCGCTGGCGGGATCGGACTGGCACCGTCTCCACTACGGCGTCGCCGTGTCAGGCGGCCCCGACAGCATGGCGCTGCTCTGGCTGATGGCGACGCTGTTGCCCGGACAGGTCTGGGCGGCGACGGTCGATCATGGGCTGCGCAAGGGGTCGGGCGACGAAGCGCGCATGGTGGCGGGTTTTTGCGAGCGCGAGCATATTCCCCATTCGACCTTGCGGCCCGCGGTTCCGATCAAGGGGTCGCTGCAGGCGGCCGCGCGCGCCGAACGGTACCAGCTGCTCGAACAATGGCGCGGGGCCAATGCGCTCGACCATATCGTCACCGCGCATCATGCCGACGATCAGCTTGAAACGATGGTCATGCGGATCAATCGCAGCAGCGGAGTGAGCGGTCTGGCAGCGATCCGCGCCCGCAACGGCGTCATTCTGCGGCCGCTGTTGCACTGGCGGCGCGGCGATCTGGTCGATCTGGCGCTGGACCATGACCTGCCCTTTGTCGATGATCCGTCGAACAACGACCATCGCTTCGATCGCGCCCGGCTGCGTCAGGCGCTGCGATCGCAGACGGTGCTGGACCCCGCCGCCGCGGCCCGGTCGGCGGGCTGGCTTGCCGAAGCCGACGAAGCGCTCGACTGGGCGGTGGAGCGGTTGATCGCATCGTGGCCTGACGCCTCCGACATCGCGGTGATCCGCGACGAGGGCTATCCGCCCGAGATGTTTCGCCGCATCGTCGCTCAGCGCCTGCGGGCGAATGCACCGCAGCTGGCGGTGCGCGGCGCCTCGCTCGACGGCGTCATCGCGGCGATGCACCAGGGCAAGCGGGCGATGGTCGGCGCCCTGCTGATCGACCCCGTCCGCGGCTTTCAGACGACGATTTGGCGCATTTCTGCTGCGCCGCGCCGGAAACCACCCAAAAAGGCCTGATTGGCTCATTGTCATTTAACCCGATTATCCTATCTTGTTGGGATAGGAGCGCGGCGCCGCGCCGGTTAGGAAAGATTCCGCATGCAGGACGACAAGGAACCTCAGGGCAACCCCTGGATGAAGAGTGTGATGATCTGGAGCGGCATTTTGCTCGCCATGCTCCTCGTCGCCTCGATGTTCGGCGGGGCAGCGCAGCCTGCGGGCAGCGCGCTTGCCTATTCGGAGTTCCGTCAAAAGGTCGAGGAAGGCAGCGTAAAGGATGTCGTGCTGTCCGAAGACAAGGTGACCGGCACGCTGTCGAACGGCGACCGTTTCACCGCCAATGTCGTGCGCGATCCCGACCTGCTGAAAATGCTCAACGATAATGGCGTCAAATATGACGGCAAGGCGACCGAAGCGCCGAATTTCTGGATGTATATGCTCCTCCAGTCGCTGCCCTTTCTGCTGATCCTCGGCATCGCCTTTTTCGTCTTTCGCCAGGTCCAGAAGAACAACGGCTCGGGCGCGATGGGCTTTGGCAAATCGCGCGCGAAGATGCTGACCGAAAAGCAGGGCAAAGTGACCTTCGACGACGTCGCGGGTATCGACGAGGCGCGCGAAGAACTCGAAGAAATCGTGGAATTCCTGCGCGATCCGACCAAATTTTCGCGGCTCGGCGGCCAGATTCCGAAGGGCGCGCTGCTCGTCGGTTCGCCCGGCACCGGCAAGACCCTGCTCGCCCGCGCCATCGCGGGTGAAGCGGGCGTGCCCTTTTTCACCATCTCGGGTTCGGACTTTGTCGAAATGTTCGTCGGGGTCGGCGCCAGCCGCGTCCGCGACATGTTCGAACAGGCGAAGCGCAACGCGCCGTGCATCGTGTTCATCGACGAAATCGACGCGGTCGGCCGCCATCGCGGCGCAGGTTTGGGCAACGGCAATGACGAGCGCGAACAGACGCTGAACCAGCTGCTCGTCGAAATGGACGGGTTCGAGGCGAATGAAGGCATCATCATCGTCGCCGCAACCAACCGCCCCGACGTGCTCGACCCTGCCCTCCTCCGCCCCGGTCGCTTCGACCGCCAGGTCGTCGTGCCGCGCCCGGACATCGAGGGCCGCCAGAAGATCCTCGAAGTCCACACCCGCAAAAAGCCGCTGGCACCCGACGTCGACCTGCGCCGCGTCGCGCGCGGCACGCCCGGCTTCTCGGGCGCCGATCTGGCCAATCTTTGCAACGAAGCGGCGCTGCTTGCGGCGCGCAAGGGCAAGCGCCTGATCGCCAACGACGAGTTTGAAGAAGCGAAGGACAAGGTCATGATGGGCGCCGAGCGCCGATCGATGGTGATGACCGAGGACGAGAAAAAATCGACCGCCTATCATGAAGCGGGCCACGCGCTCGTGTCGCTGCACGTCGAGGGCTGCGACCCGCTGCACAAGGTGACGATCATCCCGCGCGGCCGCGCGCTGGGCGTGACGTGGAACCTGCCCGAACGCGATCGCTATTCGACCAATATGAAGCAGATGAAGGCGCGCCTCGCGCTGTGCTTCGGCGGCCGGATCGCCGAACAGCTGATCTATGGCAAGGACGAGCTCAACACCGGCGCGTCGAACGATATCCAGCAGGCGACCGACATGGCGCGCTCGATGGTCATGGAATATGGTATGTCGGAAAAACTCGGCTGGCTGCGCTACCGCGACAATCAGGACGAGGTGTTCCTGGGCCATAGCGTGTCGCGCGCCCAGAATATGTCCGAAGACACCGCCCGGCTGATCGACGCCGAAGTTCGCCGCCTGGTCGAAGAAGGCGAAAATGTCGCGCGCAAGGTGCTCACCGATCATCTGGACGAGCTCCACCTGCTCGCCGGCGCGCTGCTCGAATATGAGACGCTGTCGGGCGAGGAGTCGAAACGCGCGATCAAGGGCGAAGACATCGGCCGCGAGGACGACGCCGACAAGCGCGGCACGCCGGTGTCGGGCCACGCCGGGTCGCTGCCGCAAATCAAGCGCAAACCGCGCCGTCCGCTGGGCGACGCCAATCCCCAGGGCGCGTAGCCTTAACGCGCCGCCACGCTCGATTCAGGGGTTATTCATTGGCTGACGGCATTTTGCGGCGCATGCCCTTGGGGAAACGCGTCCGCATCTTGCCTGTCCTGCTCGCCGCGCCGTTGCTTGGCGCGATGGCGCCGGGGGACATGAGCGTCGCGGCCTTCCTGGCCCGCGCCGATTCCATCGCCCGGCTCGGACCGCTCGCGCTGGCCACCCCGCTGGGAAATCAGCTGAAGGGCGAAGTCGTCGCCGCGGGCAAACGTTACAAGGCGCGGATCGATGCCGACCGCCGCGCGGGCCGGAAAACGACGAGCTGCCCGCCCGAATCGGGAACGCTGACCCCCGATCAATGGCTGGCGCATCTGCGATCCTATCCCGCTCCCGTCCGCCGGACCGTGAGCATCAACGCCGCGTTCGATGCGTTGATGAAGAAACGCTACCCCTGCCCCGCCTGATGCGCCATGGAGCGATCGACCAAGGAGACGGTGATGACCGGTAAAGCGTGGAAAATTCTGGCGATCGCCGCTGTGCTGGCGATGGGTCCGCACCCCGCCGCGGCGCAGGGCACCGGCGCGCTGACCAGCAAGATCGAACTGGAGCGACTGGCGCCGGCGACGAGCGGCCAAGCCGCGGCAAAAATCTATGTCGCGCCCGACGTCGTCGTTCCCGGCGACCGCATCCGGGTGACGCTGACCTTTACCAACAATGGCACCGCGCCCGCGGCGGGGCTGAATCTGACCAACCCGATCCCGGAGGGTCTGGTGTTCGACGAAACCGCTGACGCCGCTGGATTTTCGGTTTCGATCGATGGCGGCAAGACATTCGGCGCGCTCACCGGCCTGACGGTGCCGGTATCGGGCGCCGACCCGCGCGCCGCGGTGGCGGCCGACGTGACGCATGTTCGCTGGCTGTGGCCCGCCGCAGTGGCGCCCGGGCAAAGCCGCTCGGTCGCCTTTTTCGGGCGCGTCCGGTGACCGGATCGCGGCGCTAGTCGGTGACAATCTATTGCGATGAATCGGGCGGGCTCAATGCGGGCGCCATGATTTTTTCGGCGGTGATGCTGACGCCGCAGGCCGCCGCCGATATTCACGCCCGATTTCGCTCCGTCACCGGCCTGCGCGGCGAATTGAAAGGCAGCCGGATCAGCATTGTCGAGCGTGCCTACCTGCTCGAACTGTTCGATCGCGCCGGTGGCCGCGCATGGGTCGCGGTGGCGAAGCGCGATACGCTGGCGCAGAATCCGGGCGGCACCCTGCCCAGCGACCTGACGCTTTACGCCGCGCTGCTCGATCTCGCGGTCGGCCGCTGGCTTCCCGAAACCGGCGGCGTGTGCACCGATGTGGTGATCGATGAAGGCCGCTACGATCCGACCATCCTGGCGAAGGTTCGCGAAGACATCCAGGCCGGGCTTGGCGAGTGGGGCCGCGCCTCGCTCGCCGACAGCCGCCGCAGCGACGGGGTGCAGATCGCCGATGTGATCGCCAACAGCCTGTTCAACATCACCGTCAGCTCGCCACGCGCGCACCGCATCCAGCGGATCATCGAGCCGATGCTGGCATCGAAAGCGATCCGCGTGGCGGAATTGACGCAGCTTTCTTAGCTGGACGTCCGGTTTGGGGTGATTAGCAGACGTTCAGGGTCGCCCTGAATTCCACTGCGCTCACAGGAGAAAATCACACCGCAGCACTTTCCGCTTCGTCGTTGGCAGCCACCTGCCGCGCGATCTGCGCGGTGTGGGTCAGCGACACACGCGTTCCCGGTGCGGTATCCTCGACCGCGATTTCGGCGCCCAATTGCTTGGCGAGCGCCTGGACGATCCGCGTGCCCAGCCCCGCGGTCGGTCGTTCGGGATTCTCGTCGAAGCCGACCCCGTCGTCGGAGACCGACAGAGTCCAATCGTCGCCCGTCGCGGTATAGCCGACGACGACATGGCCATGGCGGTCGTTCGGAAAGGCGTGCTTGAGAGCGTTGATCACCAGCTCGGTGACAACCAGCCCCAGGCTGACCGACACATCGCCGCCGATCGAAACCGGATCGACCTCGGTGGTCAGCGTGAGCTGCTCCGGGTCAAAGATCATCGACGCGCCAATGCTCGCGCACAGCTGCGCCAGATAGGGTTCGAGCTCGACCGCATTCGCGTCGGATTCGGCAAGGTGGCGTTGCAGCGTCGCGATCGACATCACGCGTTGATGCGCGTCGCTCAAATGGCCTCGCGCTTCGCTCGACTGCACCTTGCGCGCGCTCTGCATCAATATGCTCGCGATGATCTGCAGGCTGTTGGCGACCCGGTGCTGCATCTCGTGGAGCAGCGCCGCATTGTCGTGGACCAGTGCTTTCTGCCGCTTCTCGCTCGCGCGCACTTCGGTCACGTCGATCACCGTGATCATCATGCGCGTGTGGAGGCTGTCGCCATATTCGAGCCGCTGCGCCTTTAGCACAAGTCGGCGGCGCCCACCGAGGCTGGTTTCGATATCGACCTCATACGCCTCGACGTCCGCCGCACCCGAGAGCGTCGCGTCGATCAGCGAGCGCAGCCGCGGCAGATCCCATTGCTGGTTGTCGAGGTCATAAATCGTCCGGCCGGTGACGGTATCGGGATCGATGCCGAAGGCCGCACAGAAACTGTCGCTCGCCGCAACGATCGCGAGATTTTCGTCGAGCAGCAGGAGTGGCGCGTCGGACGCAAGCACCACCGCCAGCCCCAGCGTGCGGCCCATGTTGATTGGAGGATTATCGGCAGCCATCGGCGCGCCTTCCCGGTCGGCCCGGGCCGCAGGACGCGGCCTTGTCGGCAACCAAATCGCGGAGCTATGTTCATCGGCGTTGCCGACCATTGCCCCGAAATCCGCGTATAGCATTCAGCGGGGTCGGACACGCACAGAATCGACAAGGCGGTCACCTCCCACCGTAAGCGGGTCGGAAGAATATATCGGCAATCGTCGGCAATTGATCGATTCCGGACCCTTGTCGTCCCGGACTTGATCCGGGATCGGATCGGCGCAAGAACCGCGTAATATTCCAAAGTTCAGGAAAGTTCAGCCTTATGCATCGCTGCATTTGTCGCGCTCGGCGGACAGATGGCGGTCGATTCTTGGCCGCATCCGGAATCCGGGCGGCGGGCGCTTTTGCCTGTAAATTGAAAGAGCTGAGATGAAGGCTGGCACAGCGGAATAATGTAGGACAGCGTTTTTTATCTGCGGATGGCGGCTTTGGGGGTGGTTTTGAGACATTCCCCTCCCTCTTAGGGA
>Ga0209232_1001557_pt1 | contig 12250 bp, 4 predicted proteins | sample ETNvirenome_2_60_FD_184066 | JGI IMG/M metagenome (GOLD analysis project Ga0209232, IMG submission 184066) | Marine viral communities from the Pacific Ocean - ETNP_2_60 (SPAdes) (version 2) | ecosystem: Environmental > Aquatic > Marine > Oceanic | place: Pacific Ocean | collected 2013-06-22
TTACCTCTTTTTGTTGCCATTACTTATCTTTTTTATTACTTAATTTTCCATCTACTTCTCTGCACCAGTGAAGTATCTCATCAATTTTTTCTTCAAGATTTTCTATATGCTTTGTCTGCCACTCTTGTTTAAGATCATATTCCATACGTTCTATTTCTGCTGGTGGGAGTTTCTTAGCTTCCTCAATCTCTCCTTGTAAAGTGTAATACATTCCCATGAATGTTGATGTCAACACAATTATACTTATAATTGTTTTTAACTCTAACTTGAACTCAGTATTTTCACCTATTTTCATCTTCTTTTTTTGTAAGTTGTTTTTCTTTTCTTATATTGTGTTCTGGATTTTTTAACAGTTCCTCTTGGTATTACAACTTTTTTAGATGATGATTTATAATTATCATCTTGTATCTGCCATGATGGCCAACCTAATATCATTGCTACTGATTGCCACGCTTCATTATTCTCATCAAAAGCATGTTTTACATTTTCAGTTTTAGTATATAATCTATCTAAAGGTATGTTTGTAGTTGCGGCAATTACTTTTGCCATTGACTCGTAAGCTGGGTTATCTAAACTAAAACCTTTGTCAAATACTTCTGCTCTACGCTTTTTACTATCAAACGGATAAGCAGCGCCTTTAAATTTAGACATTTTGCTTTTTATAGCTGGTGAAAACTGTAGTAAAGTTTGCCACGCGTCAGTATATTCTGGTTTGTCTTTTTCTGATCTTTCCGCTATATCTAAAACTAAATTTTTAAGAACTTGAACAGTAACACCTGCTAAACCTAAACCTCTTAAACTAGAATCTAACATTCCATTAGCTGATTTAAATAATGTTTTTTCTTCTTTTTCATCTATCTCTCCGTCACCCATGCCTAAAGCAAATAACCCTTGTTGTAAAGCATTGAACATTAAGTTTTGAATAAAACCATAATAAGCTATTCTGGATACTCTAATTCTATTACTTTGAGCTAAAGTTTTACCTTCTATCCTTCTTCTATTAGCTATATCTTGTATATCTCTTTTTTGTAATCTAGCATACTGCATAGGAGTATTAACATATTGTAATATCATTCTACCTAAATCACTTGACTGTTGTTTAGAAATTTTACTTGGATCAGATGATTGTTGAGAAAGCTCAGAAGTTTTTCTAAACTCCTCCATAGCTTGTTTCTTAGCTTCAGCTTCGGTCTTACCTTCATTTTTCATAAGATCGTTAATCCTATTTCTATAAAAGGTAGCGCCGCCAGAAGCAATAGCGAAACTATCAGCAAATTTTGTAGGTGTATAACCTTTTTCAATAATATAACTTATAACAGCTTTAGCTTTATTTTTAGAAGTCTTAGCAGCATTAGCTATTTCAGATTCATTTATATTAAGTTTTAAACCATTACGTCTATCTTTTAGATAATCAGAATTTATAAGCTCGCTAAAATCTTTCCAGTATTGAGGCTGATTAGCAAATGCTTTACCTGCTTTAAATGGATTATTAAAACTCCAATTAACAAAGTTAGCAGCTGATATAGTCTGTAATACAGCTGATCGCATGTTTAAGAACATTGTTACACCAGTAGAATTATTAATATAATCAAGTACTTGGTTGCTAAGCTTATTACCACCTTGTATTCTATTAGTACCAGCTTTCATTCTAGCTAATGAACTTTCTAAAGCTTCTCTATATTTTTTACCAAATATAGCTTCTAACTTGTTCATGTTGTCCTTAGAAAATATAATATCTGCGTTTTGCTGCCACGTTTCTAAATACTTACCGCGTTTAGTAGTATTTAATAACTCCATTAAATCTGTAGTAATAGTGCCTGCTGCCCAGTTTTTTCCTGGTTTAGAATATCCATCACCTTTTGTTATAGATAATATTTGATCTGCAAATGCTTTAAGTTTAGCATCATTCTCTACTATATCATTTAACTCCTTAAAATCAGACTTAGATAAACCAGGTATTTCTTTACCAGTTTTAGCCCATAAGTAAGTTCTTACTGCTTGCTCATTAGTAAATCCTGATTCAGTTTCTTTTCTTAAATCTTTAGGTACGTCAAGTTGTTTCTTGAGTTCTTTAAAATCAGCCATTAAATTAACTCTATCAGTAGATAGATTTTCCATAGCCCTGGAATAAGGATCAAATAAATTTTCTTTATAAAACTTTAAATGAGCTTCTCCTTGTCTACCTTTACCTAAAGTAGGATATAATAACCCCATAAAATCTTCAGCTGATGGTGGTATAAAAAATCTTTGACGTCTTGCTTTAGCACCTCTTAATTCTGCTTTAACATCAGAGAATATTTTTTCTCTTCCAACACCTTTAGATTCTTCTAGTAATTTATTAAAGTCACCACTTAAAGTTTCACTACGCTGGATTTTAGCTTGTTGAGTTTTAGATTTAACATCTAATACTTCTAGTGCATCTCTTACTGCTTTAACATTTTGAGGTGCATCATCTGCAAAGTAAAAATCATTATAACCTTCAGCGGCTTTATCAACTAACCAATCTGCTTTTGCTTTACCACTGGAATTACCTAAACCAGTTATATTTTTTAAAGGTATATTTACACCCATAGCATCTAAGAATTCTTTAATAGCTGGAGCAGATTCTGGAGCACGAGCAGTTAAAATAAATAAATCTCTTTCACCAGCAGCTTCTTTCATTTTCTTCATCACTTCAAATAATGGACCTTTTTTTCCGTCAACTACTCTATTAAAATCAGAAAAATCCATTTTATATCCTTCAGCTATTAACTCGTCTCCCCGTGCAGCAAACTCTTCTGCCGTTAGCTCTATTCTTTCCCCTGCTCTTTCTGCAAATACTTTGCTATTAGTTCTAGCTATAGTATCATCAAAATCAAAAACTCTAGCTTTTTTAACTTCTTTTTTAATTTTTCTAGCGTTAGCTAATGCCTTGTCAAATTTATTAGCTTCATCCACTAGTGTTTTATTCGGCATAGTCTCAGACATGTTGAATATAGGATCTTTTACTTCTGCTATATCCTTCATTGTCTTTAAAGTAGCATCTCGCTTAGCGTTTAACATGTCTAGTTCAATAGCTAGCATTTCCCTTAGTTGCTCTGGTTTAGTAAATCCTTCTTGTCTTGTAGACCATTTATTTATTAACTCTTGTTGTTTAGCTATTATCTCTGGATTTAAAACGTCTTTTCCAAATTCTTTTTCACCTATTTTTAACATGTCTGCTAAACTCTCAATTTCTCCAGTTTTTCTATTAAGTAAATCTATTTTATTAGGATTAAACCCAAATTCTCCATCTGCTCCTTTAATTTTATTTATTTTTTCATTAAAATATCTAGACCACACAGACCAGGCTTCGTTTATGTTTCCTGTTTCTAAAGCTTTATTCCAACTTTCCCAAAATCCTTTAGGCATACTAGATTGTAAACCTATTTGAGTTAATTTACCATCAAGTCCATGACTAATTAATATTTGAAAGTAATTTTCCTTTAACAATTCTTTAGCAATATTTTTCGCTTTAGGATTGTCGCGAGCTATAGATTCTAATATAGCTTTAGTCATAAATTCACCTGCTTGATTTTGAACTAAAGCATGTTCTCCTATTCCTACACCTTTTTTCTTAGGATTTATCATTGCTTTATCAGCCCAATTTCTATGTTTACCTATAACTTGAGATGCATTTCTCCAAAAATGAGAATTTGAAGAAGAAGATCCTTTCATCATAGCTAAAAATTCTCCTAAATACTCTGGATTTTCTTTTAACATTTTAAATGCTTGATCTATAAACAAGTCTAAACCTTCATAATTTGTGTTAACCTTATCTTTCCATTTCTCACTTTGCTTACCTCCAAATGGATTAGTCTTCATAGGATCTAATCCCGGACTTCCCATTACTGTCTTCAAAGCATTATATTCTTTAGTAGTTAATGGAATCCCAAGATCTTTTTGCTCTTTTCTAAACTCTTTTAATACTTTGTTTCTAAAATCACTAGAAAACCACATGCCTTTACCAAGTTTTGTGTTTGACCAAGTTTGACCACTTAGTATTGACTCTCCAAAATATTTACTTAAAACTTTAGAAGCAAAATCAGATAATCTTTGTTGACCAATTATATCTCTTACGTTACCATCCGCGCCAATTTCTTTAGCAATTGCTATATCCATATCTTTAGCAAAACCCTTGATCCAAGTTGCCATTCCTTGCATTTCACCTACAAAAGAACGCGGTGTAATCTTTTTTGTTATTTCTTCTCTAGCTTTTTGTATACCTTCTTCAGTTTGAGATCTTTGATAATTAGCTTTAGCTATTTGTGACTTTAATTCTTGCACAAGTTTTTTAGTGTCAGTTCCATATTGCTCTTGTAACTTAAGATCTAATTTATTACCTGTACCTAATGATTTTTGAACATAATCAATAACACCTTTAGCTGCTATTTTACTAGCTAAACCTTCGTATCTACCTTGCGATTTAAAAGCTTTTTGAAAAGCCTCTATATTAGCTTTATTTTTAAAGTCAAAATTAGGATTTATTCTTATTCTCTTTAAACCTGAAGTAATACCAGTCTTAGCTGATTTAACTCCAACAGCTTTTTTACCATACCAATTTGAAGTATATCCTTGTCCTATGTCTTTTTGAATTAAGCCTTCAGGTAGTAAAGGTTCTTTACCACTTTTAATTCTTCTTTCCATTAAACCTGAAAAGTAAGAAGGATCTAGATTTTCAACTATATTTTTAAAATTATTCCCTAAATACTCAACTCTTTCTTTAGCTCTACCCATAGATTGAGATACATCAGCTTTAATCAATTTAGAATTAGCTATTTGTGCACCTAATTTACTTAAAAATGGGGATATAGTTTGATTAGGACCTGCTGGCTCATTAATGCTAGGTAGTTTTTCATAGTTAATTCCTTCTGCTATTTCTTCTATATAATCATCTGCACTTTTCTCAATAAACTCACCACCAACTTTTTGCTTTATAACCTTTGGCATACCTACTTTTATGGCTGTAGATACTTCTTTTACTGGTTTTTTAGGTTCTGCTTTTTTGTCTATAGCTCCTTCAATATCATCTTTAGTTTCTAAAGTTTCAGCAAAAGTTGTTTTACCTTCACCTCCGCCCATTTGTTTATCAATAGACATTGTTTTGTCAGTACCTTTTTTTATAGCCTCATTAGCCGCAGTTCCAACTTTATTTAAAAAGAACCTACCCATATAAGCACCTATTGACTGTTTGCCAGCGGGTAATTTAGCTTGTTGTGCTGGATCAAACTTCATCAAATGGTTACTTAATAAATCTTTCGCTCTATCTATATTTTCTGTAGTTTGTAAATCTGTTCTTAATTTATTTTTTATTTGCTTTGAGAAAGCTGGACTTAAATAAAGTAAATCTACAGCAGCTGCAAATTCTGGACTACGTTGAAACTCAGTTATAGTTTTATATTTTTTCCAATCTAATTGATCAAGATCTTTTAAGTTTCTTATTTCCTTACCTTCAGGTGTAGTAACAGATTTTTGCACTCCACTTTTTTTAGAAGCTTCTAAAGATTTTTTTAAACTTTCTACTAACTGTCTACCAGCTAATCCTTCACCAGCCTTGCCTTCACCTGCTCTTTCAGCAAAAGCTTTTAAGTTATCATATACTTCTTTAGGACTTTCAAAGTTTAAGTCTAAACTATATCCTTTTCCTTTTTGGTTTTTCTTAAGAAAGTTTCCTACTTTATCAAATAAACTGCCTTCGTATTTTAAAGCTCCGCTTGACGTTAAGTCTAAAAATATATTTAACCATTCAACAGTGTTTTTATTATTTTTATAGTCTTGTACGTTTTGTTTATTCTTTAATCTTTGCTCAATTAATTTAAATGTTCTTTCTGGTAAAATAGCTTTAAAGTCCGATACAAATTTATTTTTCTCTGCTTGTGTTTTACCTTCAAACATGCGATCAATAACGGGATGTCCAACCTCGTGTACGCCTAAAGTGAAGAACTCTGGTGCTTTTTCAGGGTTATATTTAAGTTTACCTCCACCAATTTCAGCTTCATAACCTAAAGTTTTATCTTCTATTATTTCAAAGCCTGCTTCTCTAGCTCTCTCTATAATAGGTTTAGATATTTTCTCAAACTTACCAGATTCTTTTAAAGACGTAGTATAATCTTCACCTAGTTTGTCAATAGCAGTATTACTTTTAGATACTATTTCTTCTAGTTCTGCTTTTGTTTTTTCATAAATAACATCACTAATTTTAGCTTTATTTAACACATCTAAAGCTTGCTCTGCTCTTATCTGTTTAAGTCTTTCATCAAAAAATTTAGTTCTAGCTTTACCTCTTAAACCACCTTGAGATGCTACAAGTAAATTAGCTTCCATACTTAAATCTTGAGCTAATTTTCTTTGATTATATATGTATGAACTTAAAGCGTTATTATTTTGTTTAGATAGCGGATTATAAGGATCTTGCAACATAAGCTTAGTAAGTTCTAAACTTGGAGTATTAGCTAATCCTTCTATGTTTTTAGCATTAAGTGCTTTACCATAAGCTAAGTTCATAGACTCAACGTACTGGTCAGCCCACATTTGCTTTCCACCTTCTTGACCTTTAATAGCTTTTTTAATATCTAAATATTGCCTATGATTATTCATAGTATCAAACGCATCGTTTATTTCTTGTAACTTTTCAGCTCTTTCTTTAGGTGATAAACTTTTATCTTGATGTGTTTCAGTGATCTTCTTCAACCTAGTAAAAGACAGTTGATCTGAAGTTAATAAATAATCACCATCTTCTCCTTTATCCATGTAGTTTTTATCTACACCTAGTGTTTTAGCAGCTTTTCTAGTAAATCTAGTTTTCTTACCTAATCTTAATAAATCGGCTTCAACAGCTCTAAATGGTTCTCTTACTATATTTAATGGAGCTTTAGAATTTTTCAACGCCCATAGCATACTCCAAGTACTAACCATTTTTTTCCACTCAGTGGCCTCTCCTATTATTTCACCAAAACTTTTATCAGTAGTTAAAAGATTTTCAGTTATTTCTCCTGCTATCATTACTCCAGTACCTACAGCAGGTTGAATAACTTGACCAGAAATAGCTTTTGCTGTTTCAGAACTACCAACAACAGATATTAATCTATTTACAGTTTTATTACCTGTAGTCCATATACCTTCCGCTGCTTCAGGACTAAAGTATCTAGCAAAAGACGACATAGCACCCGCTCCAACCGCCCACGTTAAAGACATATCTTTACTACCTACTACCGGAGCTACTAAAGAGTTTCTTGCTTGTATTGCTATTCCTTCAGTTATTATCGCAGCACTAATATTAGTAGCTCTTCTTAATACCTTAGGTTGAGTAGCGCCCAATGCTCTCATGCTATCTCCTAGTTTTTTAATTCTTTTTGGACCTATAATTTTTCTAGCTACATAAAACTCTCCTATAATTTGAAATAAACTAGGTAATCCTTCAGCTGTCATCTCTCCAACGCCAACGTCTAGCATTTTATTTTGATCTTCACTTAAAGTAATACCAACTTGATTTTGAGCAAAGTTTATAAAATCTCTAGCTTCATCTCTTTGTGTTTGTGAACCAGTTGTAGTAATTAAATTAGCAAATCCAGTTCCAAATGTAGCTGCATTATCCAGGTTTGGTATAAGCCATTCAAAAAACCCATCTCTTTCACCTGTGTCAATACCAGTAGTAGGATCTATATTTAATTCTATAGCTTTAGTTACTACATTATATTGATTTAATACTTCATTAAATTTTTGAGCTAAATTACTATTGCCAGGTAAGTTAGTAATACTAGGATCTACGGTATTATTTTCAACCATTCTTTTCAATATATCCATATCAACGGATAATAATAAATCATCTTCTCTAGTAATACCAAAATAACCTTTATCTAAAATTCTAGAACTTTTTGGCATAGTAACATCCTTGTCACTAAACAACCCAAAAATCATTTTAGCTTGATCTTCTACGGCAGAATCGACAAGAGGTTGGACGTCTTCTTGATACAAATCTCCCATCTTTTGTAAAAAACCCATACCTCTACTAATCACACGTGGATCTTCCACAACATAATTACTTAACACTAAAAGTTTTTCTGCTAAAAGTTGTTTTTCTTTAAGCATTCGAGCTTCGTCAGTGATAGCGTACATTTCCTCTGCTTCAAGAGTTATCTGCGCATTATGGGCTAAATCTGCTTCTGTAGCTTCTGCTTTGTTTATTACAGAACCATCTTCTGCAAATATTTTATTATTAGCACCTATTTTACTTCTAGCATCAACTAATTCTTTGCTAAGTGTTTTAAGCTTTTCTACTTCACCATTAGCTTCAGCTATTCTAATTTCTTTATTTATATCTATTACCTTCCTTTCGTCTTCACTCAAACCCCTATACTCCAGATCTCTTTGGAAGTCAATCCTTGTTTTAACAGCTTCTTTTACATCTTTTATAGTTACTTGACCAGCATCTCTGTCCACCATAGGAACAACTTCTCCATCTATCATATAAAAGTTAAGAGGATTATTTTTCTCATTTAACTTTTTATTTATAGCATCAGCTGCCCAAATTTTTGTTTGTTTTTCTAATCTTAAATCTGCTGCCTCACCAGAGTCAATATCAATTTCTTCTCCATCTAAACTTTGTTCTTTACCAACGTTTTCTAAAATAGCCTTATCTAAAAGCCAGGTAAAAGCATCGCCAATAGGCTCTAGAACAGTGCCTACTGCTTCCAAACTCATCATTGGGGCTGCATAAGGTAGTTTACTTACTACTTCATCTAATTGTTTTGGAGTTAACTTTTTTAATTCATCTTCTCCTCTAAACGCAATAAGCGCTGCATCAGTATATGATATTTCTTGATCTTCTAATTCTTGTATTTCGGCTTCACTAACTAAATCTTTAGGTTTTACAAATGTTTTGTTGTTATTTAAATTTGTTATTCCATCTATAAAAATAGCACTTTCAACATCTTTTTCAAGTTTAGTAGGTTCGTAAATATTTCCTAAATTTAATCCTTGCTGTTCTAATATAGTAGGGGTTTTTAAAATATCTTCTTTATTTTTTGCTAATTCAATTTCTTCTCTTGTTGCTTTTCTTGTTTTTTTCTTTTTCCATTCTTGAAATTTAAACTTTTCTCCTTGAGTAGCTTGATTAGATAAATAATATTCACTAGCGTATTTAGGTTCCCATTCTCCTGTTGGTGACTCCAATGAACCATCTTCCGATACTAAATCCGTAATTTCTAAATCTTCTCTTAGCATCAATTCTGCAGCTTGTTCTGTCAATCCCATTGCAGGTGCAGTTGTCTCCGCAACAGGGATTTGCTTTCCCTGCTCAAGCGCTTCAGGGGTTAGTACATCTTGCTCTGGTTCTAATGTTTGAACAGGTGATGTAAATTGTGGTTGCCTTGACTTATAGTCTCTTATCACATTAGTTATAACTTCGTGAGATTCACCGTTATTAACCATTAAGGTAATAATTTCTTGTAATTTTTCGTCCATATTAAACTTAATTATTATCTGTAAAGGTTTTTTACCATCTTTTTATAATATTCTTCTCTTTCCACTTTTGTCATTCCTTTTGTAGGGTCTTGATTAGGACTAACTGTTTCTTTTTTCAAATAATTCACAAAAGTTTTTAAATCATTATCAATGACAAAACCTTCGTTAAATTCTGCTCTTCCCTTTCCAGCTACAACTTTAACTTTATCTTTATCTTTATCTGATTTTTTACTGTCTTCATAACCTTCATCACCTGGTTCTAATGTAAATTTACCATCTTTATCTTTACCTAAAGGAACTTCTATTTCTTTATCAAACTTAGGAACAAATCTCATACCTTTATTCGGATTTTCGTCATCTACATATTCTACTATAAATCCTGACATTGGTATACCATCTAATTCTTTTAAGTTAAGATTTTTCTTTAACCATGCTTCAGTCTTACTAAGTAAAGATTTCTTTTTAGAATCAAACTCAGCTTGTGCTTTAGTGTTTTTAATTATTTGTGATGGGTTTGTTAAATCTTTATCATCAAATTCTGGTTCAACTAAGTTTATGGCTTCATCATTAATTTCTATTAACTCACTATAATCAACACCATCAAAATCTAAATCATCACCTGTGCCTGTAGGTTTTTCTGGAGTTTTTTCTTTGAACGATCGTGATCTTAAAACGTTAAATTCATCATTTTGATGTTTAGGTATATTAGTATTAATAGTATATTGAGTTAAAGCATCTTTTAAAGCTTCTTGTTGTTTCTTAGCTCTATCCGTATATTCTCCTGATCCATCTGTTTTCATTTCGTTACCATACCATTCACCTTCTAATCCTTCAAACTTTTGATTCATACCATTTAACCATTCCCAAGCAGCATTTGCTTCTGTACTACTTGTAAGAATAGCGGACCAAGGATCTGCTTTAGCAAATTCATCTCTTAATATAGCTACATTATACATATCACGCTTAGATTGGTTGCCATTAGCATCAGTATAAGTTTGCTCGTACTTAAACTCACCAATATTTGGATTAGCTAAAATAGCATCCATAGCTGTTTTAGTATTTGTTTTAAAATCAGGTATTTCCTCTAAAAAGCTTTTGCCATCACCTACCATTTGGTTAAACTCAGTCATGTTTATTACTTTACCAGTCTTAGTATTTTTTAAATACATCCCACGACCATCTGCATCACCTCCAATTTCTAAATTCTCAGGATTATTCCACAAATTATGAATCATTTCAGCTGCTTCTAAGTCATTTATACCTCCGCCTACTATAAGTGATCCAACTCCACCTTTTTGTATACCTTCTGCTTTAGCCATTACATCTTCAACAGTCTTACTAGCAATAACAAATTTTTGATATACATCTAACTTGTCCATTAGTTGCTGTTTGTAAGCTGTACCTTCTCCTACATCTATATTACCTCTATTTAAACCATCGGTTACTTTAGCATATTCGTCAGCATAGTGTAATAATAAAGCATCTGTTTTATCATTAAATTCTTGATCGTAAGAAGTGTCACCATAACCGCTCACGCTTTTTAGCATCTCTGCTCTTTGACTAATGTCAGTTTTTCTTAATTCTTTTTCTGCTATTTCATTAGCTCTATTTAAGTCACCTATAGGATCAGCTGTATAAGCATCACCAGCAGCGCCGGATATAGTAGGTAAATTTTTTCGTGAATATTTATATGCCATTTTATACTATTTAAAAATATTTAGGTGTGTAAGTAGGCATAGCTCCTCCAGGTAATGCTCCTGCTGGTGGTATATATTGACCACTACCGTACCCAAAACCACTAGTTCCAGAACCTAAAGTAGGTGCGTTTCCAATTGGTAAACTATTAAGACTAGTGTCAAAATTACCACTAAACATCGGATTTGTGTTTTGTCCCATTATATTTGATAAACCTGTTGTTCCATCACCAGTGTTTACAGATTCGAATTCATTTCCAAAACCTAAACCTTGAGCTGCATCAAACATAGGACCTAAATTGCTTTGTAGTTTACCTGTTACGCCGCTAATTGAATTTCTCATTAAAGCCTGTCTATCTACCATTTGGTTATAAGCTCTATCTGATAATCTTTCTTGGTAATATATTTGCTCATCATCTCTAGCTTCTTGTCTTTGGGCTCTTATGTTTTCTCCTTGACCTTTTAATTGCTGCATCTGTTGCTCACCTGCTGCTATTAATTGTTGATTTTTACTTTCTTGAGCTTCAATGCTAGCAGCAACACCTTGTTTGCTTTGAGCTGCTGCTCTTGCTAAAGCAGTTGCACCGCCAGCACTAGTACCAGTTGCTCTTAATGTATCTAAAGTATTAGCTAAAGCTTGATCAGTTTGCTGCGCTTGCATTTCAGCTGCTTGAGTAGCAACTCCCATATTTCTATAAGGATTAGTTACGTCTGCAAATGGATTAGTAACAGCCTCTCTGTTATCCATTATAGTTTTCATTTGCTTGTCAGCTATCTCCAATTGTCTTCTAGCTTGACCAGCTCGTACGCCTTGTGCTACAGCATCAACTGCTTGAGGACCAACCTGTGCTATAACTTTTAATAGTGCTCCATTCATATTTTTAATTTTAATAAGATGACATTACATAATTAGATGAAACAGCGAATAACTCTTTCATACCTCCTGGTTCTGTAACTGTATCAGTTGAGACTTTAATGGTAGCAAAATATCCTTTAATACCACTCATTTGGTCTCCAAAGATAACCTCACCACTTCTAGCAACACTATTATTAACTATGTTGCTTACATATCTATT
>Ga0209232_1001558_pt1 | contig 12244 bp, 12 predicted proteins | sample ETNvirenome_2_60_FD_184066 | JGI IMG/M metagenome (GOLD analysis project Ga0209232, IMG submission 184066) | Marine viral communities from the Pacific Ocean - ETNP_2_60 (SPAdes) (version 2) | ecosystem: Environmental > Aquatic > Marine > Oceanic | place: Pacific Ocean | collected 2013-06-22
AGTTTATGCACCATATATTCCACTTATCATGACTCCATTAGTATATGATCCAGCTTCATTCACTCCAAGAAAAGGTGTAATGACTAGATATGCTAAGAAAATGGTAAGACCAGAATTCTATGGTAAGATTCATGTAGATGGATTGGATACTATATAAGATTGGTTAAATAACTAATTTTATTAGGATTTATTGTTTGAAGGGTGCCTTTTTAGGCACCTTTCTTACTTTATTACATATTTATATAAAAGATATGGCAACTAAGATAAAATGGGAAGAAGCAGATTTTAAATGGGAAGCAGCACCACCTAGTGAAGATTATAAACCTGGATTTGCGCCATCATCATTTCCGTTCAAATGGAATGATGTAGCTCTAATAATTGAAGAAATTGCAGAACAGGTAGATGATGCAACTGTAGGCGGAATAGTTGAAACCGCAGTAAAAGCTTTAGAACCAGAAAAAAAGAAAAAACTTATACGATTAATTATGTATAGAAAAGGAATTGAAATATATGATGAATCTAAAGAAGTTAAAAATATTGATGTACATGTGGATGAAATAAGAACAATTATTGAAGAAGCCAAAATACAGATGCAAGTGGAGAATATTCATGTCTAAAGGATTAGGAGATAGTATAGATAAAATTACATCAGTTACAGGAATAAAAAAAGCTGTAAAAACTATATCTAAAATTACCGGAAAAGACTGTGGATGTGATGATCGCAGAGAAATGTTAAATAAAAAATATCCATGGGCAAAAAATTAAGGAGAATATAAATGTATAAATTATTTACAGATAAAGCAGAATTATTTGAATGTGATATTAAAATAGAAGGAGCAAGTCTTTCTAATTCAACTGCAAGACTAGTTGTAGAAACTAAAGAATATAGTTTAATGTTTAACGGATCTATAACATCAGACGGTAAATGTAAAGTTCCAATTAAAAAATTAAAAGGCCTTATAGATGAAAGTAATAAAGGTAATATTAAACTAGAAGTAATCGCAGAAGATACATTTTTTACTCCATGGGAAAGTGAATTTGAAGTACAGGCAAGTAAAAAGGTAACTGTAGAAATAAAATCACAAACTACTAAACAACCAATAGTAGAAACAAAAGGACCAAAAGTCCAAGTTACAAAAATTAAACAAGATATGAAAGAAAATAAAAAACAGACAATTTCAGAATCAGAAAAGAAACATATTGTAAATATAATGAAATTACTAATTCATGAAAATGTTAATATAAATAATCTTTCTATAAAGAAAGACAAATTAAACAAGGTTATAGCTACATATACTCAATTCAAACCAATTAACGAAGCTTCAAAGTCAAATGTTATTAATGGAGTATTGAACGTATTAGCAAAAAATAAATAGGGGTTATAAATGGCTTTACCAGATTTAACAGGCCAAAACATTCAAGATACTTATCAACGATTAGTACAAGTCGATGCCACCGGTAGTTTTACAGATGGTACAGGTTCTTTATTGTTACCACCATCTGCATCATTTGCTATATCAGCATCACATGCTGTATCTGCATCTCATGAAATCACTTATGAGTTATCTTCATCACATGCTCAAACAGCAGATTCTGCTTCTTATGTATTGGCTTCAAATATAGAACAACCATTTACTAATATAACAGCATCAGGTAATATAAGTGCAAGCGGTGATTTATTAGTAAATAATATATTAACTTCAGGTAATATAACAGCAAGTGGGGACTTATTCGTTACTGAATATATCAAACATAAAGGTGATGATAACACAGCAATCCGCTTTACTAATAATAAGATTTCATTTGATGCAGGTGGTATGACATTCTTCGCAATCCATGATGATGATAGTGCTCCTTATACTGCTACAATTAATGGCGGTAGTAATAGAATTAACTTCAGAGCTTTAGATAGAAATCAAGATGTACTTCTAAAAACTGATTCTGAAGCATTTAATGTTGGACTATATTATGCAGGTAGTGAAAAATTATCAACACAGGCTGGTGGAGTTAATATAACAGGAAATATAACAGCATCTAACCATATAAGTGCAAGTGGTAATGTATATGTAAAAGGTTCATCAACTAATGGAGTATATGTAAATAACGAACATGCTTTAGGAACAGCTCCTACTGTAACAGAAGGAACTGTATTTGGAGGAACAGATTGGACAGGAATTCATGTTGGAAGAAGTACAGCTCAAACAAAAAATATAATGTTACATGGTCCAGTAACAGCTTCAGGATATATAAGTGCAAGTACTGCAGTACAAGCAGCTACATATCAAATGAAAGGCAGCAATGTTATATGGGATTTATATGGAACACAAGTGTTTGGTGCAGCAGATAGCCAGACTCTTGTACTTGGAAATGGTCTAGTAATAGGTAGTGGTGGTGCAGTTAACATATCACTCTCAGGACCAGTAACAGCCTCAAATAATATAAGCGCAAGCGGATATATTGCAGCTGAATCATTCCGCGGAAATGGTAGAATATATCCTGGATATAATATTTCAACTGATCATTTTTTAGGCAAAACTACAACCACAAATCCTATCTTAAGAGCAGCAGGAGGATTTAATGTAGCAGGTCACTTAACAGCCTCAGGTAATATAAGTGCAAGCGGTGAAGTTATATTTGGAACACCGGATGCAAGACATACTCATACATTTTATGGAAGAATTAGAACTGTAGGGTCTGAAGTAGTTATTGGAGATGGTCATGTAACTGCTTCCGGTAACATAAGTGCTTCAGGAGATATAAATGCAGGTGCATTAGGTACTGGTAGTTTTGATCATATTGTAACATCAGGCCAAACAATTGAATTCAAAGATGGTAATAGTAGATTAGGTACTTTAAAAATGACATCGGCAGGTAATGCAACATTTGGTGATGCTACTACTGGTAAGTCAAAAGTATTTATGGGTGATGTAGATGCAAAAAATTTATATATAGAGCATAATATAACAGCATCAAATAATATAACCGCAAGCGGAGGAGTAACTGCTAATTTATTTGCTTTAGGCGAAACAGGAAATCAAAATCTTAAAATTTATAAGTCTGCTAATAATGCTGTTTTTAAAACTAATATTAATAACGCATCTATTCTTTTTGGAGGTGTACATGAATCTTCAAATACAACCGCGGCTACTATTGATTTTGCAAATAAAAGTTTAATATCAGAATTTCATATAACAGCATCAGGTAATATAAGTGCAAGTAGTGGTACAATTACAGCAAATGAAATAGCATCAGCAGGACAAGCATCTATAGGAACTGCAATTTACATAGGCTCCAATCAACATAGGATTCATCAAGATCCAAATAATTCATTAGGATTAAATATATCAAAACCATTATCTGTAGATGGTAGCATAACAGCCTCAAGTGATATAAGTGCAAGTGGTACTATATATGGTAATAGTGTATCAACAGATAATTTACAAGCAGCCATTGGTGAGTTTACAACTGAAGTAAGAACAGATACTATTAGACCAAAAACAAGTGCGAACACTATATTAAACATAACAACTGATGTTACCATTGACAGCAACATAACAGCATCAGGTGATATAAGTGCAAGTGGAACAGTATATGCAGATAATTTTGTATCTGCAGGAAGTAATACAATTACGTTTGGAGATAACTTAAATATCGATGGACATATAACAGCATCTGGAAATATAAGTGGAAGTAGTGATTTATATGGGCTTTACCATTATGGCCAAAACTTTTTTCCACTACCTGGAAATAGTGCATTTGGAATAGGTACAACATCTACTAGTCTTCAAGATTTTTCTATGACTATAGGACATCATTCATTGCCTGCACCACTTACAATAAATTCAAACATAACAGCATCAAATAATATAAAGGTAGAAGGATTCCTAACAGGTTCAGGAGGAACTGTTGAAGTAATAGGTGACATAAGTGCAAGTGGTGATATTACAGGTAATAATTTATATGGTATCGGTACAATTAATACACCAAGAATTAATGGAACTCATTCATCTGGTTTATATGTTGCAGACCATATTAATGCGCAAGGACATATAACAGCATCAGGTAATATTAAAGGATCTGTAATAACTGGAAATTCAGGCCTCTTCTCTGGTCGTTCACTTAGTACAATTAGATCTGCATCGGGAGGCCTCTTCTTTTATCAAACTACTGGTTTTGCCGAACTAGTATCAACAATAACTTCTCAGCAAGGAGATATTGTATTTACACCAAACGATGGTAATCCAACATCACAAACATATTTAGTAGTGTCTCAAAGTTCGGCAGGTACAGGAAATGAAAATGCATTGATAGGTATTGGAAGAAGAGCAAGAAATACAAGCATGTTACATGTTGGTGGTAATGCAGAATTTGATACTCATATAACAGCATCAGGTACTATTCATTCCGAAGTAACTGTAAAAGCTCCTACCGGATCATATAATGTATTGACAGGAAATACATCTGAAGCTACTGGATTAGAAGTTTCTGGCTTTGTTAATGCAACTAGTATAACAGCTTCAAGCGATATAAGTGCAAGTGGGATTATAAGTGCACAAAATGGAGTAGTAAAAGATAGATTATATTTTAATGGATATGGAGGTTCAAATACACATTTAGTAAAAGGTAACGATAACAATTTAGCATTGGCTAACGCTAATTTTTCTGTAAGCGCAATATCAGCATCAGGCGATATAAGCGCAAGTGGAACAGTTAAAGTAGGAAGTCTTCAATTTGGAACTTCTACTATAGGAGGAACTATAAGTAATGAAGGAATTATTACTGGATATGAAACAGATGGTTCTGGCACAGCATATGTATTATCATCTCATACTCAAGGAGGCTCATTAACATTAAAAAATGCTGGTACTACTAGATGGCTTTTAGATTTTAATACCGATAGTTATTTCAATCCAGGTACTAGTTATGGATTTGTGATAGGAGGAACTAGTACTGATAATAAATTTGAGGTAGTAGGAACAACGAAATTAGGTGGACACGTAACAGCCTCAGGTAATATAAGCGCGAGTGGTGATGTATATGCAGCAGGAATAGAATTAGTTGACAATGCAGATATTGTTTGGGCAGGAGATTCAAACCATAGAATTCTAACATCAGGAAATCCTAATGATTTAGAAATAATTGTAGATAGACATTTAAGATTACAACCTGATTCGGATATTATAATATGTGAAGGAAGTACTCAATATGCAGCATTTGATGGATCGCAAAGGTCTTTTGAAGTAGAAGGTACTATAACAGCATCAGGTGACATAAGTTCGAGTAATGGAACTGGTTCATTTGTATATGGTTATGTAGATGAAAAATTGGGTGTAAATGTAAAATCACCTACTCGAACTCTTCAAGTTGCTGGAGATGTGGGAGTTGCCAATTATATCTACCACAATGGAGATGATACTACTTATTTGCGATTAGAAGATGAAAAGGTAACAATAGCCAGTACTGGAGAATCATTAAATGTCCAGGCAAACATAACAGCTTCAGGTGACATAAGTTCAAGTGGTAATATATATTCAAACAATGAACAATATTGGTCTACTACTGGTAGATTGGTGGTTGGAAATAATACAACTAATTATTATGGACCAAATGCACAAGGTGTTAATTATTATTATTGGAATAGAGATTTAGGAACTAGTGCAACAACGATAACGTCAAAAACGACAACATTGAATTCTGGATTTAAATTGCCTTATAAAGCAGTATTAACTGGATATCATTTGAATATACAAGGAAGAACAACTGATGATAATATTGAATTCACATTAGTTTATTGTGATGGTATGTGGGATGGCGATGTTACAAGTTTATCTCAAACTCTTGTAGCAGCCGAAGCAGGGCAGACAATAACTATAGGATCAGCAAATAATTTTTACGAGTTAGATAGAAGAGATCAGTTTGCAATACCTGTAAGTCCAATGACAATGTTATATCCAAGATTTAAGAAAACAGCAGCTACAGGCGGAACAAATTATGATTTTCAATTAGCAGTACAATATAGAATAGTAACATAGGAGATAGAATATGGCCATTAAAAAATTCAATGATCTAGCAAATGAAACAGATAGTAAATTTAACAACGTTAAATCTACTTTAAAAAGAACCAATATAACAGAACGATTTGATGATTCAACAGACAATGATAATCCTTATGATGATGCATTACAATATATGAATAAAAAAATGGATCAATGTATTGATACTATAAATGCAAATAATACAGCATCAGGTTCATTGGAAGCAAGAGTTAAAGATTTAACAACCGCATCAGGTTCTTTTTCAACTAGAGTTTCATCAAATGATGCTAAAGTATCATCACCATTTCCTGCTATAACAACAAAACAATCTAAGGTATCAGTCTCGATCCAGAGCATACAACATATTCCAGCTGTAAACGATGATTCAGTTGATACGTTGAATATAGTAATTGGACTCACCAATGCTAAAGGACTTACTACCTTAAAAACATTTACATTGAACGCAGCGAGCTAATAATATGGCATTTAAAGAATCTATAGCATCCGTCACAAATTCAGCAGGAACGGGAATTGGAGCAATTGCAGCTTGGGCATCATCAAACAACACTCGTAACAATCCAAGTTTCAATTCATCGACTGGTGACATCACTTTACAGTTTGGGTTTTTGAATGTACCAAGTGGAACAACTATTACTGGATTGGAAATAACAGTAGAAGGTCAAGGAAGTAATTTTGCTGCTACACCTGAAATATTTCTTAATAATGGATCATCTAATTCTAGTGGCATAGCTCCAAGTGCAGCATTTAACAAATCAGATCAAGACGTAACATATGGCGGTTCATCTGAGTTATGGGGATTATCATGGACCCCTACAACAGCTAATGCAGTAACTGCAACTATAGATGTATCTACAATAGCATCTGGTGTTTTATTTTGGGACTATGTATTAATGAGAGTTTATTACGAAACTGGAACTGGTGCACCTATAAAAATAACATCAGGCTTAGTTAAAATTACAAGCGGCAAAATATCTCTGTAATCTTTGGTCATTACATATTTATATTAAAATAGAGAAGGCATAATATGGCAGTAAAAATACCAATTTGGACAGGAACAGCTACTTGGATAGGAACAAATGATACACCATTCGGATTATATGATTCAGATGTAACATTTGCATCTGCATCAATTAGTACTGCAGATTGGTGTGCTAAAAGATTAGGATATCCATTAACTGATATTGAATTACAATCAGGTTCATTTTTTGCAGCATTTGAAGAAGCTGTAACAGAATATGGTAATCAAGTAAATACATTTAATATACGAGATAACCTAATTAACTTATACGGAGCAGCAACAGGATCAAATTTATCAGGACAAAAAGTATCTTCTAATATGGGAGGTCTTATAGAATTAGCTGAAGAATATGGAACAGAAGCAGGAAGTGGAGGTAATGTAACATATTATACAGGTTCTGTGACAATGTCTGCAAATCAACAAATATATGATTTAACAGATTCATCAATAGTATCATTAGAGTCAGGAACAGCAGGAACTGATGAAATAGAAATTAAAAGAATATTTCATGAAGCTCCTCCTGCTATAGCAAGATATTTTGATCCATTTATAGGAACTGGATTAGGATCTCAGCAAATGTTAGATTCATTTGGATGGGGTAATTATTCTCCAGGTGTATCATTTATGATGATGCCAACATATGCAGATGTATTAAGACTTCAAGGAATTGAATTTAACGATCAGATAAGAAAATCTGCATATTCATTTCAATTAATAAATGATAGAATTAAAATATTTCCTATTCCAGATGCAGATGCATTTACTAAAGTACATTTTGAATACATAAAAAAATCTGATAGATCTAATCCATTAAAAGGAAATACAGGAGCAATTTCAGATTATTCAAACGTTCCATATCAAGATATTATATATTCAAATATTAATGCGGTAGGAAAACAATGGATAAGAAAATATACTTTAGCATTAGCAAAAGAAATGTTAGGATATATTAGAGGAAAGTATTCTGCAATTCCAATACCAAATGCAGATGTGACATTGAACTCAGCAGACCTTATATCAGCCGCTCAGACTGAAAAAGAAGGCCTTATAACAGAACTTAAAGAGATTTTAGATACAATGTCAAGGCAATCACAATTAGAAAGAAAACAAGCAGAATCTGATGCATTACAGCAACAGATGATGAAAATTCCACTTAAAATATATGTAGGGTAATTATGGCGTTATTTGGTTCAGGTAGAGATGCAAGTCTAATTAGACATATAAATAACGAACTTATAGTCAATATAATTGATACAGAAATTGAATTGTATAAGTTGGTATTAGAAAATACACGAGAAAATTTATATGGCGAATCAATGAGTAAACAATATTATAATCCAATAGCCATTCCTTGCCTTGTACAAAAAGATGAAAAAACAACTGTTGCAGAAGATTTTGGATTAGATTCAACTAGAACTGGTATTTTTGCATTTGCAAGAGATTATTTGGTTGACAGAACAATTATACTTGAAGTAGGTGATATATTAAATTGGGATAATGAATATTATGAAGTAGACCAAATAGGATCATCACAATATTTTGCTGGTAAAAATCCATCAACTCATTTAGGATTTACAAGAGGACAAATTGATGAACATGGATATAGTGTTGCAGTTATATGTGAGGCACATGTAACACAAAGAAATAAACTTAATTTAGTAGAAACTAGATCAGGCGGAGCTAATCAAGAATATCAATTACCAAAGAATTTATAATAGATGGGAAAATTAAGATTAAATAGAACTCAAAGCACTCAAGCAAATGATCCTATAATTAATAGGGCTAATCAAGTACGCCGTGATACTGATACAATTAAAACTCCATCATGTACAATATATGATGTAGATTATGCAATTATATCTTATATACGTGATATTATACAACCTAGGGTAGAAGAGGATGGAAGTATTATAACTGTACCAATTCAATATGCGAGTGGTGAAAAATGGAGCCAAATTCAAAAGCATGGATATATGAGAGATGCAAAAGGTAAATTAATGGCACCAATAATTACTTTGAGAAGAAATTCTATTGCAGAAAGAGATATATTAAAAAAATTAGATGTTAATAAAAATCCATCAGGTAATGCTATGGTATTACAAAACAAATTTACTCAAGCAAATAAGTATGATAGATTTGGAGTATTAACAAATGCAAAACCAACCAAAGAATTTTATATAACAGCTGTACCAGAATTTGTAGAAGTATCATATGAATTATTGATATGGTGTTCTTTTACAGAACAATTAAATAGTATAATTGAACAGATAATGCCAACTGGTGGATTTGCTTGGGGAACAACATGGAAGTTTAATACATATATAGATGATTACTCGTTTGAGACAATGAACAATATGGGTGAAGATCGAATTATAAGAGCTACATTACCAGTTAGATCAAAAGCGACATTATTAATGGAAGATGAATTACGAGTATCAACAGTACAAAAAAGGTTTGCGACAAAGCAAATCAAATTTGGATCAGAACACGAAACTGATGTATTTACTGCAACATTTGATCCGCCACCTGCAGGAAATTATAATCCAATTGCATCAGAAAATGAATTATTATCAAAATTAGAACAATCATTAAAGGATAGAATATAGTTATGCCATTAAATAAACCAGCGTTAGAAAATATGATTTATGCAGCGTTTAGGAAACAATCAGTAAAACCAGGACCAGATAAAAATACAGTTAATAGAGAACTTGCAAGAGATATTTCATTAGCGATAGATTTATATGTTAGAGGAGGTTTAGTACAAACCGCAGTAACAGGTTTTGGTATAGGAGGTTCATCACCACATCCATTTGTATATCCAGTGTTTACATTTGTTACAGGAACTGGAACTGGAGTGGTTGTTTAGCAGTACAAATGCATATTTATATATGTTAATAAAAGGAGAATAGTTATGTCAGAAACAAAAAAGTTTACAGATGAAGAACTAAAAGAAGTTCAGGTGTTACGAGATAGAATGTCTAAATTAGTAGCCAATTTTGGAGAGTTAAAATTAGAACAAATTTTACATGAACAAAAGGCTAAAAAATTAGAACTTTTAGAAACTCAATTTAATAAAGAATATTCCGATATTCAAACAAAAGAACTTGAATTAGTTAAAAAATTCAATGAAAAATATGGCCGAGGAACATTAGATTTAGATTCTGGTACTTTTTCACCAGCAAACTAATGGTTTGAAGCCATTTAAGTATATTTATTTAAAAATAATAAGACTCATGTCTTAGTTTAACAAAGAGGAGAATTTAAATGGCTGAAAAAATAGTATCACCAGGTGTATTTACCCGAGAAAGAGATTTATCATTTCTTCCAGCAGGGATACAAAACATAGGAGCTGCAATCGTAGGTCCTACTGTAAAAGGTCCAGCATTAGTTCCAACCATGGTAACATCTATGGCTGAATATAGACAATTATTTGGCGATGTGTTTGAAAGTGGTTCCGGAGCAAATCTTGGATATTATTCATATCTAACATCATTAGCTGCAGAAGAATATTTGAGACATCATGACTCATTAACAGTGGTTAGAATAATGGCTGGAGATTTTGGTGGTGGAACTACAAATTGTGTATCATCAGTTACATCGCTTGGAACTTCATTCAAATTGCATAACTTATCAGACGGTGCTATTTTGAATAGTGGTCAACCAGCTGCATCAACAGCAGGTTCTGGTTCTACTGCAGATGAAGGAGCTAACAATATATTATTATCTGGTTCAAAAGATAATTTAAGATGGGAAGTAGCAAATAAGAATAACTCAAAAGGTACTTTCTCATTATATATTAGAAGTGGTAATGATACAATCAAAAGAAAAAATATTCTTGAAACTTGGAATAACTTATCTTTAGATCCAAATTCAACAAATTATATTGCAAAAAGAATTGGAGATGCAAAACTTAATTTAAGAGGATCTGGAACAACTAGTCCATATATCCAAGCATCAGGTTCTTATATGAACAAATCTAAATATGTTAGAGTAGAAGTAACTCGTCAAACATTAAATTATTTAGATGAAAATGGAAATATTTCAAATGCAAACTATACTGGTTCTTTACCATTAGAAGTTTCAGGAACATTCTCAGGTGGTAGTGATGGAAATGTACAACATCCACAAATGTTCTATGAAAACATTACTGCAACTAATTCGCAAGGATATGCATTAGGAACAGGTAATCAAGGTAAAACAGCTTATGAAGATGCAATTAACTTATTAGGTAACCAAGATGAGTATGATATTAACTTATTATTATTACCAGGTGTAATTGCAGCATTAGCAGGTCATTCAACTATTGCAACTTCAGCAATTCAAATGTGTGAAGATAGAGGTGATTGTTTTGCAATTATTGATCCAATAGCATATGCAGGAACAATTACAGATGCAACTACAGAAGCATCAGGTAGAGATACAAATTATGCTGCAGTATATTGGCCATGGATTCAAATGGCGGATAATTATGCATCTAAAAATGTTTGGGTTCCAGCATCTGTTGCAATGGGTGGTGTATATGCATTTAATGATAAAGTTTCAGCTGAATGGTTTGCACCTGCAGGTTTAAATAGAGGAGGAATTGATAGAGCAATCCAACCAGAGAGAAAATTAACTCATGGTAATAGAGATAGCTTATATGATTCAAATGTTAATCCATTAGCAACTTTCCCTAATAGTGGTGTTGTTGCATTTGGACAGAAAACATTACAGAAGAAAGCATCTGCATTAGATAGAGTAAACGTTAGAAGATTATTAATTGCAGCTAAGAAGTTTATTGCTTCTGCGACAAGATTCTTAGTATTTGAACAAAATACGGCAGAAACAAGAAATAGATTCTTGAGTATAGTTAATCCATATTTAGAAAGTGTACAACAAAGACAAGGTTTATATGCATTCAAAGTAGTAATGGATGAAACAAATAATACTCCTGATGTAATTGATAGAAACCAAATGGTAGGTCAATTGTTCTTGCAACCAACTAGAACAGCAGAATTTATTATCATTGATTTCAATGTGTTACCAACGGGTGCAGCATTTCCTGAATAATAGTTGAAAAAAAGATAATAACAGTATATTTATATTAAATAAGAGGAGATAATAAAATGGCAGATTTACTAAGTCCAAATGAAATAATGTATACCGCATATGAGCCTAAAGTAGCCAATAG
>Ga0209232_1001561_pt1 | contig 12236 bp, 5 predicted proteins | sample ETNvirenome_2_60_FD_184066 | JGI IMG/M metagenome (GOLD analysis project Ga0209232, IMG submission 184066) | Marine viral communities from the Pacific Ocean - ETNP_2_60 (SPAdes) (version 2) | ecosystem: Environmental > Aquatic > Marine > Oceanic | place: Pacific Ocean | collected 2013-06-22
GTAAAGCTGTCTGGCAACGAAATAGTAGATGCTAAAAGTACAGATATTGATAGTGTATTCGTAGGTACATCGGGTAGAGAATCATATTATTTTTTATCGGATCAACTTACAAGTGAGAGAATAATTATTAATTTATTTAAAGATAGAAATAAAATCTTTAGTAAAAATAGTAGCCTAGATTATTCGCTTAACGATTATAATAATAATTTATCTATATCTTTAACAGCTAACGTTGGCGCTACTTCTCTGTCTACAAATTTAAGATCTTTAACTATTAATGATAATGGGTTAACAGAGGAGGGAGACGACGAAGCGCAAATTTTTGATATTAGCCCGGTGCAGTTTAAAAAGGCTCCTATACCATTCTTTGTAAAGCCTACCAGTATATCTAATTATACTGTTAAAGATTTAACTTTAAATGGTAGTATTTCAGGTAGATTGTATGATAGTAATAACCAAGAAGTAAATACATCTTACTATAGTATATCTAGTCTAAATAGCTCTATTTCCGGTATAGATACAGACTATTGGTTTTATGGAAATTTAACTTATGATGACGGGCTTTCCGGCTTTGATTCTTTTACATTAGGAGTTAGTGCAGAGTTTGCAAACACATCTGAGACTTTTCAGTTAACAGGTGAAAGTGTTAGTTTTAGTATATACCCTAAAGATTATTACTATTTTGCAAAAACTAATGAAGATGTTGATTATACAGAGATATTTAAAAGCTTAAGATTTCAAGAAATCCTTCTAGATAAAAATATACTTTTTGATGATTTTATAGGTTCTATTTTTGGTAATTTAAGTTCAGATAATTCATCTCTCGGTAAGACATTAAATGAAAAAATCTTTAACTTTGTTAATAATAATACTAATATAGACACCTGCAATTTAAACAGCCTTATTAGTATAAGCAATCAACTAGATGAAGATGCCAACGTTTATGATAAATCACTCTTTAACTTTCCTCCAGCGATAGTAAGGTTAATGAGCCTGTTTTCTACTGATTATAATCAATTTAAAGGAACATCAAATAAGTTTAAGGAAAACTTCAACGATAGAGGAATAACAACAAAAGATACATATGGAAAAAATCTAGGTTCAGAAATTGAAACATATTCATATACAGTGACTGCTGGAACCGATATAGTAGCTTTAGAAAAGTTTAGTAATAACTATTCCCTTTTAAATACCTACCAGCCAATTTGCGCAGTAGATGCATTACAATATAAGTTGAGCGAATTTAACACCGACTGGGGCTGGCCGTTAGTACTACCTAATAATTTTATTTCGAATGATTTATCTAAGTTTTATACCTTCTACGAATATACCTCTGGGTTTGAAAATACAGTATATGATGGAATCTTAAACTATACAGATATTTTAAATACATTTGACATAACTACTTCGCTTAGTAGTTTTAAGGGTGATAATAACATAGAGGATATAGCAATCCGTAACTCATTGTTCAGTAGCTTATCTATAATCTAAAATAAATAATATTAATGGAAAATGTAATAAAAGGTTATCCTGAAGTACCGCAGTCTATTACTAATAGTAATGTAGTAGATACTAATGCTTTAGATCGAAACCAAGCCTTTTCCCTTATTGAATTTATAAAAGTAGTAAAGGTAAGCTACGAACCAGATACATTACAAGATTTTTATGCAACATATTTAAATAACTGGAACAGTAAAATTAACAATAAGAATGCCTCTAATAACAATCTTATAATAGATAGATATAGAGACTTTTTAAAGGAAATTACTATAAATTTCAGTAATAAAACTGAAAAGAAATTTTTACAACATCTAGATTTTAGCGATAATAATGATATAGCTATAGCAATTTCATTTTTTAGTAAAAAATTAAGAGAAGTTATAGAATACTACAGGTTAGAGCGCGTTAATTTATACAACGCGTCAAATAAAGTTAAGACTAAGACGAGTAACTTTAACGTAGTAAAGAGTGCTTACAGTTCTGTAATTAATTTTCTAGATAATAGAGAAGATAGTTCAATTGATTATAATATAGGTAGTATAAAGAATAATATACGAGTCTCATTGACTGAATACTTCGATGTATATACTTCTTATTTCAATCAAGAACCTGTCGAAACAGAATACGGTAAGCATTTTTTAAGCTATAGTCCAGATGATTTACCTACTGATAATATTTTTCTAGCTAGTAGCTCTGAGTTAGTATCAGAGGTATTTGAAGGTTATAGTGAAGTTTTAAAGTTATATTTAGAAGCAGATAGTATTTTTGATAATAAGAAAACTCTTACTGAAAAATATATTGGTACAGATTTTTATTATATTTCTTCAAATGCGGCAGGTGAATATGTTTATGATATTCTTATTAAAGCGGATAAGCCGTATAGTGACTTTTTAAATCAGGAATACCCTACCACGGCTAGTGTATTTGCTAATAAGATAAGTACAAAGCAAGAGGCTGGATTCTTTAAACCAACTAACACGGGTATTAATGTTATACAAGCACCGGCCATTGATTTTGAATTAAATAAGCAATACGAACCTGATAGTCTTTTTATATTTCCTGATCCTAAGGTATTTACCAACAATCAGAATATATTAGTTTTTAATATTGAACCTAGTGATTTCTTTAAAAACATTTCAAGTGGAGTAGCCAAATTACAGCCTAATACTAGTAAAGATGATACATCCTATATAGGATATAGCTCTAAGTTTGACAGCAGAACAGAAAGTACTGATTTAGCGTTTCTTTTTGATCAAGGTTATATAGATGATAGTAAAAAGGATCTATATGGAAATATTTTTGGTTTAGTAAAAGATAATAACCAATTTAGAGATAATTTAACTGTTAAAAATCCTCCAACTGTAAAAAATCTTATATTAAATGGTTATCAGTTTTATGATAGTTTATACAATGAAGGTTTTAACTTTAACTATAAAACCGTAGATACAACTACCTTTACTGAAACGAAAAGATCAGGCCTATCTTCGTTTACTAACGGATTAACTGCACGTGAAACTTCACCATTTTTTCCATCATCTGCATATAATATATTCTTTAGGTATTTTTGCCCTTACGAGGAGCTTATCGAGCCTACATCTACAAACGTTGATTTTATAAACAGGAGTATTGATACTGCTGGTGTTATAGACGGTGCGTATTTTATGAAGTCTGATTCTAATTTTTTACCGGATCCTGTTTCTTCTGATTTGAGCGCATTTTCTGATACAACGCAACAATTCTACTATTCTAATTTAATAGAAGGTGGTATTGCTAGTTTAAGTGGCGCTTCTATACAACGTGCTTTACTAGATGATACTACTACTGTTACCGAAAGTTTAACCGGTGATTTTTCTTTAAGTCTTCAACTTACCGCTTTAAATAGTTTATATAGTAGCTACGAAGGTGGTAGATTTACTGACAAATTAAACTTTGATTATGACTTAGCCCCTGAAAGCTATTTTTACGATGATACTGTTTTTGAAACTACAACTGTAGTTAGTAATACGTCAGCAGCTTTTGATAAATTTAACTCTAAAAATCTGCAGGGTAAAATCTACGTCAAGAATACATCAACCAACACGGGCGGTGAAATCTTTGATATACTACCATATCTTTCATCGAAATATAGCGCAACCATAGTCAGCGATCTTTCAAGCAAAGTTTTAAATTTCGACTTAATGTATGATACATTATTCATACAAACAAGTAGTTTCTTTGTAATTGAGCAATTAAAATTTGAAGATACTAAATTTATTGATCCTTTTACTGATAATATTTCGCTAACTCTAAATACTAATAATTTTGATAAAATAAGTAATAGATTTAAAAAAGATCTTAATGTATATTACTACAAGCTTAAAGTAGAACAAGATTCTACACAAACCAAAACCCTATCTGTCTATCCAGAAATATACAAGTATAGCTATACAGCAAAAACTAATACTAAGATATTTCCAAAAAATAATTTAGAGCTTAGCAGTAATATAAATAAATTTATTTTATCTGGCTACGATGTATTATATGATAAGGTTGATACGCCTATTATTACATATAGAGGAGATTTAGATTTATTTAATTTGAGTTATCTAGTAAAGGATCAAAATATGTCACCGGTTATAGCTAGTCATAACTTTTTTGTAGATAATAATAGTAACGTAACGTTTGTAAGAGATGATTATGTAAGAGCTGTCCATGATAATAAGACGTTTACGTTTGAAAATACTGATACATTAGACTCCTTTAGTTTCAATTTGAGCTCTGATCCTTTAACTGTTAGTAATAACTCCTTGGTACTATGAATACATACAATATTTCTCTTTCTACAACTTCGACATCGTTAACCTCTAATTATGATACTATAGATCTTTTTGATCAGACAGAAGTATCAATTAATTTAAGTAATATTTTTTCAGGAGTTTTTCCATATTACGTTGTTATAGACTGGGGAGATGAGTCTGAAGTTTTTGAGCCTGAAATAAAGACGTTTATAAATTATAGAACTGAGAGTATATTAGATGAAATTACAAAAGGAGTATCTCCACCATTTCTCAACACTACCTATAAGCATATATACTACCCATCTCCTACCAGTCTAGTAAAGTCACTAACATTAAAAGTTGGTATCCAATATACTACCGGTGAAATTACTATATTCAATATTCCTCTCGATATTAGAACAGAGGGATATTACGAAAATATTAGAGATGTAAAACTTGAGGGGGTCAAAATTATTAACAATGTTAATCTTGATACTACTCTACAACTAAGAACGGAGATTGATAACTATATTATTGAAACAACAAACAATACCAATGCAGATTCCTTTACTTCTTTTGTTGTTAATGATGTAGGCGAAAATTTGGAAAAAGTTGAGCGTAATAATGAAAATGTTGTTGTAGATAATAAAGATGGTACAGAAGTCATTATTGTTGAGTGATTTGATTCTTTAAAACAGAGATAATGGCTTAAATATATAGTAATGAGCTCAACTACTGTAAGTTTAAGTACATATAAATCTAATGAAGTAGGTTTGTGTATAGACTCTCTCAACTTAACACAGTTTAGTAGAACTTATGCTGGTAATTTTTCTTTCAATTTTATTACAGCACTATCTGGGGCAGTAGACTTTAAGAATAAAAACTATACTGACTTCTATCTAACTAATCCAAATACTCTTAATAAATTTATTGAATTCAAATCAGATAGATTAAAGCCTAGTTCTATCTATTCTTCTTTGCAGTTCTCTAAGTGTAGCGGTGGAGGTAATTATCTAAAGTTTGTAAAAAATATTAGACCTGAATTTTTTAAAGATTCAGATAGCTTTGTAGATATAAATTCTTACGGGGCTACTGGATTTAGTAATAATCAAAATGACAGCTCTACCCTGTTTAATATTGAATTTGTAGATGATTTTTATTGTTCAGTATCATATATCGATAATAATAAAAAGTATTATCTAGTAGCTACCGACGATCCGGAAGAGGAGGGCAATATACCTGTGTTATTTGTAAGTGAGAATAAACTTAACAAAGAGAGTAGAAAGATAGAGTATATTCTAACTAAAGCAGGTAGCGTACAGTATTTAACATTTATAGTTAAAAAGGGTAGTAAGAAGTATATTTTAAGAAAGCAGAAAGAGACTTTAATAGGTAAAGCTATTGATGAATTTGAAAATATTAACTACTTTTATATTAACGGTACTTCTGCTAAAATTATTTTTAATCAGAGTACTTTAGTATCTGATCCTATTAACACATCGTTTATTGAGTATACAGATACAGAATATTTAGTAAATGAAAATAAGAGCTCATTTGATATAGAGTCTAATTATCTTTTTTATAAAAATAGTAGTATAGATAGTAGTACATTTAACGTAATAAATTTAAAAAATATAGCAGACACTGCAGATAGCTTTACTTCTTCTAATAATTTACTTAGCTCTGATAACGACCTAGTGTTTAACGATAAGATAAGAAATTATACTTCAATACTAAACGATATTAACGCAGAAGAAGATGCATCTTTAGAGTTAAATTTTGTAACTTACAATCTTTCCTATAAAATAACTCCCGGTTCAACATCATTTACAGCCCCTTCTTCTTTAAATCCTTTTGGTAGACTTAACATTAACGATACGAAATTCGTTGAGTCGGGATCATTTGCATTTCCTTATCCATATTTTGCTGATAGAGTATATAAAAAGCTAGATAACATACCTGCTACAGAAGGTCAATATTTATGTACTTGGCTATCAGGAATGCCGGGTGAAGCAGGAATATGGGTTGATAGATATTATTATCCAGACTTAGTGTCTAAAGCTGCAGCTTTAGGTAGTAAGCCTATTTACAATATTACATATGACGATGTCATAGAAAATCTTATTGAAAGTAATTCTAATTTAAAATCTTCTGTTACAGAAAAATTATTTTTTGATAAATTAAGCGATCTTACTTTTGAACCTAAAAAGGAATATATTTACGAAAGAATAAAGGATATAAAAAAGGTAGATGAACAAATGCAATTAAAATATTGCGATTTAAAGAATCAAGAAAGGAGTGCACCTAACTACTTTAAGACTATCAACACTAATGGAGGTTATACCTTAGCGTTTAAGTTTTTTAATAATGATTTTTCTATAACATCTCATGCAAATGAAATAGATGCAGGTATTTCTATTGTAAAACTTGGTACAATTTTAGATTTACAATTTAAGTTTTTTGATAATGCATCAAATCGGTATGAAACTTTTACAAAAACAGTTAAACTATCTGATTTAACTAACAATGATTTATATATCTCCTTTAACAACTCTACAGGCACCGGTACGGTGTATTTAAATACAATAGAAATATTTAAATATAATTTATTATCTTTTCAATTTACTAATAAGCAGATATTATTTGGAGATATTAACTTAACAAGTGAAGATTTTAGTGGGGATATCCTATTATCAAATATTACGACAAATAACGCTATAAGCGATCTATTTTTATCATTACAGCCTTTATCTTTAGAGGATGAAATTGTAACGGTATTTACAAGAAATATAAATAGAATTGATGATATTTATATTTCACTACCTTGTGGTATGAGAAACTATTCCGATAACATCGATACACTTAATACATTAGGAGCGAACTTAAAATCTAAATCAAATGTCGTTGATATTAACATTGATAATTTAAATATCACAGATTTAGATGTTTTAAATCAGGTTAAAAATAATTTGTTAGCTGGAATACAAAAAAGTTTACCAGCTACAACAGTAATAAACAAAATAAACTTTAAAAATTTTAAATGATAAACTATTTTAAATATACTTCCGGTAACGCATTTACACTTAGTGGTGTAGACTATAATGGTTTTGTAAATATCGATGACGGTAGACCATTTACAGGTCGTGTTAAGGACTCATTTTCTGTTGAATTGAGCTCAAAAGGTAATTTTTTAGCGAGAAGTATTATAGAAAAGCGTGAGTTTGATAATTCACCAACAGCTTCTACAACTAATAAAGTAGTAAATCCAGAATATTCCCCAAGAAATGTTCTTAGTAATGATTTTTTAAGAAAAAACTTTAATATACTATATCAAAATAATCTTTCTCTTTTTAGTTTAGGTCAGGTCTATAATAATTCTTATTTAGATACTTCTAATTATAAAGATGAGTCGACACTAGGCGGTTTTTTTGGGTTATCATCTACAACTATAGACGATAGAGATGATGATAACAATACTTTAAAAAACTTAGTTACACCATATCATATAGATACATTTAAAAGTGCTAGTAAAGAGAGATTTCCCGATCTATTTGAATTGGATAATGCTAAAAAATCATATATTGAAACATTTGATGACGGATTTGTATATACTATTACTACAGATACTAAAACAATTGCTTTTAGTGGAAGTTTCACCGGTCAAATCGAAAAAATCAGAAATAAATCGGTTCAAGATGGCTTAGTCGGTGTAAAAAGACTAGATGCTGATAAAGCGAATGGTTTAATTTATTCTCCCTCATTAGAAGATAGTGGTATAAACTACACTAATATATACGATAGGGATATTTACCGTGCATGCACTAAATTAAAGTTAGTAGATAGAGTAAAAACTTCTAATTTTAGAGTTGTTAATAATAATGTGAGCTTTGGTAAAACATATAAAGTAGTACAAGTAATAAATAATGAAAATAACGTTGTATTAGAAATCTCACCTAACACAACTAGTGAAGTTCTTGCCACTTTACCTATTTCTAATTTGGATAATCCGGAATACGTTAAAGTTGAGTCGAGATTTACAGATGATTTACTACTGATAGTGACTAAGCCTGTTAGTAACACTAAAATTTACAACGCCTACTTTATAGATTTACCAGAATTTATAGAAAGTGGTGTAATTCCAGAACCTAGAGAAATTAATAGAGTGCGTTTTGAAACAAAATACAAATCACCTACTAGTTTAGATAATATGTTTACTGTTTTTGGTACTGCCAGTTCATCATATATTGAAGATGTCATAAATGGTGAACTTTCTCCAGAAAATCGTTATTATTACCCGCTATTCGAAAATAAATCCGCTGTAAGAGAGTTTAGCTTATCAGAACCACGTGAAATTACCTTTCCAGGGGAAAGCTCCTTGGCAGGTAAGGTTTTTTACTTTCCAGAGGATTATTTAAATGGTTCAGAAGAAAGACCGGATGGGTTTTTTATCTATCGTAATAATAATTCATTAATTGACATGGATGTATCTTTTTCTGATTATGATAGTAACTTATTTATACTAAAAGATAACGGTAATGTAACAGAACGAATGGTAACTAACCCATTACCTATTACTTCTTACGTCGATTCTGAAGATTTATTATTTCCCCCAGATATTCTCTTTACATCACCTTACAAATTTAACACTAATTCATGGAAGTTTAACACTAACATCTTCGAATCTAATAGAATATCCTTTATTAATACCTTTACTGATACCTTTGAAGATAAAACCTATTCCTATTTTCATAACGTAGGTAGAATTTATTTTTCTTCTGATAATGCCAATAAAAAGCGAATAAGCTTAGTACCTGCCGATTTACAAAGCTTTTTTAATCCAGATATTTTTAATACTATTTGTGAAACTAGTTTAGGTATTAATTTAAACGTTTTAATTCAAGATATTTTACGTGATACTATTAATATCTACAATAACTTTACAAGAATACCCACAGCAGGTGAAGTCAAAAGTCTTAAAAAGTATTCCGTATCTAATACTAATATCTCCACTATACAACAGCCTAACCAACAGGTTAAATTAGGAAATGTTACTTCACGAGTTGAAAATGGCCCATGGGAGCCTCTAACAAGTGAAGGTTTTAAACAGACAGATGTTTCCCTACGCGCGGTGAATAAGGGGACGGAAACTGAATATCTTGATGCGGGAAATCTTTACTTTAATCCATCAACCGGCTCTCAGCAAAATTTCATCACCCGGACTATTTGGGGACCACCTTTTACTCTAAAATTGCAGCCTGTTTTTGAGTTTTATGGAAAACAACCTACTGAAGAAGGATTAATAATTGGTACGCCAGACCCGTTTGTCTTTCCAGAGTATTACGGTGGTAATGTTAACCCACCTAGTTTGAGGGAAGTTATATATAGTGGCATTAATGATACGATACAAATTTCTCGGCAGCAGTATGATCAATTTAAAGGATTATCTAAAGAAGCAAAGATTGAAAAGTACTATGATATCGTCGGACGAAAAGGATCAGAGAGGTACTTTATTATTGTAGAAGACCATCTTGGCAATACTAGTCGGCAAGTAGTATCTTTTGATGAATACAAAGAATTTCAAAAAATGTCTGAAGCGGAAAGAATGGAGAAATACTATTTCGTTAATGAGATTTTTGATTGTGAAAAGGCAAATGTTAAATGGAGAGAGGGAGTAGATCCAGATAATTTACCAATAGGGGCTGACCTAAATCAGTTAATTGAGGTCAGCGAGGGTACAATTTTCAACATTACCCCTTCACAGCTCGTCGAAGACTACGATGGAAAGATGCAAACGTTTACAGTAAGAGTAAATATTCCCGATGGGTATTCGGCTCCGAACCTTGAGAATTTGGAATCTATATCTTGCGCACTACAAGGTACAAATGGTGATAAATTTAACAGAGTTAAGGTGTTTAAGGATTATAAAATACCTGCACCGTTAGAGATAGATACTCGTAATTTTTACTTTCATAGTAATGAAAGTGTAAACTACTTATCAATAAACAGAGTATTTTCTAAATTATTTGAACTTCAGAAAACTATTTACGATAGCATTCTAAGCAGCTAACATAAATATATTATATGTCGGCGAGTTTAGAAAATCAATTTATCTCAGATAGATATACATCCCTTTTACATTTAAGTGGTAGCTCAATTACAGCGGTTTTAGATTCTGTACACGACGGGTTAGGTAACGCAACGCCTATTCAAATAAGCGATGCTAGGGTAGTTATTGGAGCTGGTAGTTCAATTATAGATGTAAATGAAGATGAGGCGTCTGTTTCAATTAATAATATACAACTACCTACTGCTTCAACTGCTACTACGTTATACGATGTAATATTTCCGGTAAATTCAATTTATCTTACAGCGACTAATATTAATCCTAGTAACTCATTCAGCGGTACAGTATGGGAATTAGTTTCAGAGGGTAGGTATCTAGCAGGTGTCGGTGTTGGAAGCGATAAAAATAGTAATCAAGCAACTATTAGAGAGGGTTCTAATCTTGACACTATTGGGGAATACAGCCATACACTAACAGAGCCAGAGATGCCGAGACATAAACATGGATTTTCAGGGGCTGATGATGCGGGGGGTACAAAGCAAGGGCTATCGCCATTTGTAATTACACGTGATGATCCTGAACAAAGAATACTCCCCGGTGAACCAGGTAATCAGGATTTTCAATCTGGTGGCCGCTCCGGAACGGATGGAGAGTCAGGTATATTCGCTGCTGGTGGAAGTCAATCACATAATAATGCCCCTCCATACTTTGGAGTATACGTTTGGAAGAGAACATCTTAATAAATTTTAGCAATGCCAGATATTACAATAGTAAAAATAAAAGTAAGACGTGGATCAGATGATCAGCGTAAGAAGTTAGTATTAGATCAAGGAGAGTTAGGTTATACTATAGACACTAAAAGAGTGTTCGTAGGAGATGGTTCCTTATCTGGTGGTAGGGTTGTAGGTAATAAGAACTTCGGTGTTTTTAATTTAGAATCTGGTCTAGGTAATGTCGCCGGTGCTCAAATAGGAGATATCGGTTATGCTAATACAAAACTATACACTCTTACAGCAAGCGAATATGATTCTTCACTTACCGGTTGGTCGTATATAGGACCTGTACCGGATGATGAAAATATCGAATTTACAGCTGCAAATACATTAACTATTAAGACAAGCTCTTTAGATGCTGATGATATAAAAGAAGCTGCTTTTGGTAGTGGATTAGTAAAGGATGGTAGTGCAATTGCAATTGATTTTAACTCTGATTTCTTAGAGCTTTCTTCTTCAAAATTATCACTTAAAGAAAATTCTATTACGGAAAGGGAAATAACAACAACATCTATCTTGAGCGGATTAGTTGGCGGTGGTGGAACCCCAATTAGCATTAATGTTGGGCAAGGTCTAGAGATCGATATTGATAATAGATTACAAACTTCTTCCGCAAGATCTAATTCAGTAACTTTCGAATCATTTGATACTCAAGCGTTTGGTGAAGGGTTGGTTTATAACAATACTACTAATCAAATCCAAAATATTTTATCAGGTGTAAACAACGAAAACTTTGACCTAACTAACAGACGCCTATCACTTATACAAACTGGGGTATCAGGGGTGTATGAAATGCCTCAACTCTCATTAGATAATTACGGTATATCAAATGCACCTCAATCTACTTTCTTTGATTGTCTAACAGCGACATCTTTAACAGGAGCTGATTTTGTACCAGTAGGTGCTATACTACCACATGCTGCCGCTATAGGTAAAGTACCAGATGGTTATCTACTTTGTAATGGACATTATCTAGATAGGGACGAGTATAGCGAACTTTACGGAGTTATAGGTACAGAGTACGGTAGTACATTAGCTACTAACTTTAGATTACCTAATTTAACTGGTGGTAATGTATTGCAATATGGTACCGGAGATCTTCCACCTACTTCACAGACATGGTATTTAACAGGAAGTACGACA
>Ga0209232_1001562_pt1 | contig 12235 bp, 13 predicted proteins | sample ETNvirenome_2_60_FD_184066 | JGI IMG/M metagenome (GOLD analysis project Ga0209232, IMG submission 184066) | Marine viral communities from the Pacific Ocean - ETNP_2_60 (SPAdes) (version 2) | ecosystem: Environmental > Aquatic > Marine > Oceanic | place: Pacific Ocean | collected 2013-06-22
CAATGTCTGTAGAATAAACATCATCACGACTCACATTTTCACTCTTATTTAACGTAGCATAATCTATAAGTCTTTGACACTCACTCAAAGAAATAAAATCTTCTTCTATGTAAGGGAAACTCATTTTGTAAATGTGTTTGGTGGGCCATCAAATCGAGGATCTTTCGTATTCTTCTTATCAGAATCAACTTTATTTGGATTATAGTTTGGATCTGGATAATCCTCCCAACTGTTGCCTTCATACTCAACTATCAAAGGATTGATATCTTTTCTTTCACCATATACATGGTAGAAGCAATCAATAGTTGATAAATCAGTGATCAAATCAGTATTAGTTGAATCTTCTGCAATGACAATGAATTCATTATTAAACTCTTGAATTACAAGATTTTGATTTGATCCAATTGGTTGCAATTGAACAGTGATACTGTCTGCATGAACTAAATCTTTCCAGTAATCAGGTAAATTAATTACATTTGATTCCTTTAATCTACCACGACAGTAAACTGCAACTTCTGGGCCTTCAATACAAGCATAACGAAGACGATGACCTTCACCTTTTGTAGGATGAACTAAATCAAATGGTTTTGGAGATGCGTCTGCAGCAGCAAATCTAGATGCAAGTTTTCCCTTATTACCACAATCAACTGCACCACTAACAAACATATCACCCACAACATGAATAGTATCAACAGATGATCCACCAGATATGAGTAAAGCGTTTGCAGTCTTACCATCACCAGCAACAGTTAGATTACCATCTGACTTTATTGCTAAACTTGCACTACAAGCTGGTTGTCTATCAAGAGCGCTCTGTGGTGCAGAATTTGATGTTACATTTAAAACACCTTCATAACCTGGCGCAGCAGACGGTTTTCCAACATAAACAGGCCCATTCAACACCGCAGTTCCAGTTGGAGCAGTGTCAGGTGGCACAAATGATACATCATTTGTTCCAACAATTATTTTATCAGTTTGAAGTCTTGAAATATTCATATTGATCTAAGATTAATATTTGAAGCCTGTGCGATGTTGTTAGTCAATGCACCAAAATTTTCATCAGAAAATCGTGCAGCTGTCATGAGGCCATATTTACACTCATAAACACCTCTTACAATGACATTCATATCTTTTGTGCAATTAATAGTTGTCTTTGAACTATTCATTACTATATCACCGTCAGTGTTGATCTGAATTTTTTTATCACCCTTGATTACAATTTGATCACTCGCATCAAGGTTTATTTGTCTCGCTCTGATGGTGATGTTTCCATCTTTACATTCAAAATGTTGATCTCCTTTTTCACACTCAATTAACTTAGCTAAGAGTAAAGTATTATCATCATCACCTCTAACTTTTAGACCTTGGCCAAGAATTTCCTGTGACATTCCTGGCGTATATAAAACTGCCTTACCAGTTCCAGGCCCACCTCCTTCAGAGGCACCTTGTCCTGTAGACGCATAAAATCCAAAGGATTGTGACTCCTGTGTTTCAGTTTGAAATAGAGTAGATCCATGTATAGAATCTTGACCACTATTAAAAGCGTATCTTTTTCTAACAACTCTCTCTACATTTTGACCGTCTTTAGTTCCTTTTGTCATTTACTTTTGAATACAACTGATTACAGTAACAACTGCGTCTTGAGATACTTGAGGAAGATTAGCAAGTTGACTTGAATCTTCAATTTTAGTGAACTTCAAGACTGGTAACAATCTAGCACCAACTCCAGTGTCACTATTTATTACTAAGTCTGGAAGATCTGTAAATCCAAATCCACCATTGACAACATCCGCACCAATAACAAACCCATCTTCTACTTTGATATTGACTTGTGCTTGGCCAGGTTTGATGACATCAATATCTTCACCTGTTGCATCAGTGACTGTAATTGATCCATTTTCAACAGTAATAGTATCATTCTCATTATAACCAAACCCAGTGTTTTGCACAACCACTCCATCTAACTCTGTAACGTAAGATGTCTCTCCATCATAATTTGCATTTGGATCTGGAACAACATCTTTAACATTTCCATCTAAGTCAGTTTCTGTGGTGTTTGGAAGATAACCTTGGCCAGGGCTAGTTATAACAACACCTGTGACTCCAAGAGACTTATTTCCATTTGGATCAGTCACCTCACCCATCACTGGATATCCACCAGCACCAAATCCTTTATCACAACTATCATAGAAAGAAAGTATTGGTGGTTGTTCAAATCCAAATCCTGGCCCATTAATTGCAACACCAATGATATTACCAAGAGCGTTTACAATTGTACTTCCACTTGCACCTTGACCACCTCCACCAAGGAAATCAACTCTTGGTGGCCCACATTTAAGAACGTTAGTATCACAATTTGGAGCACTTGGATCTGCTTCAATCATACCATCCACTGTATCAATAAATGAATTAAGTTTAGATTTCAATCCAGCCTTTGAAATAATGTCACTAAAGTTGTCTTCAATCGACTCTGAGATTCCATTTTTAGTGGAAAACGTCATCGGTTTAGCACAGTCTAAGTTATCACAATCTAAAACATTTGTAATTATATTTGCCAATTTAATCGCTTTTGAAAAAGTTTCACTAGGCAAGGCGATTCCACCACCCTGTATGTTGTTTAATTGAGTAAACAGGCCTCCAAGATTGGTATCAATGATATTATTAAGTTGTCCAAACATATCACTCATAAAGTTTTCAACACCACAAATGGGAACATCTAAAACTTGACCAATCATATTTTCAAGACTTTTAGAAAGATAATCTTTTAATTGATCTATGATTTTTTCAAAGTTACAAAAAATAGTGTTCTGTAGATTCTTCTGTGCCAGTTGTGCTGATGATTGATTGAATATATCAGTTTTTTCTTCTAATGTTTTATTCAACTTATCCATCGTCTCACTTATTACCCAAGATCTACCACGACGAACCAATTTTTTCATTGACTTATGAATTCTATTCGTTGCTAATTGAACTTCACTATTGATATCAACGATAGATCCGATAGCGGGATTTATAAATGTCGCTTGATCATTTAGTTGTTGAAGTTGTTGTATTTTACGAGTGAAGTCTTTAATTGAATTGCTTATATTTGATATTTCATTCTCTTCACACGGACTAAAACTATCAACCGTTCTATTTTCTCTTACCTCCTGTTCCTGTTTAGAAATCGTTTTAGGTGTTCCCTGATTATCAGACATCACAATTTTTGGGCCAGGCGAATTAGGAGTCATGTCCTTATGAGCCTTATGTTTACCAAGATCAGCTTTTGGTGAAGTGAAAGGTATAAAATCAGTTTGTCCAGTTGAGTAAAATTCAGATTTTTTTATCCCATCTTCAATAAAGTTTTGTTTGTATAAAGTTCCAAAAATTACAGGTTGTTGGCCATCGTCACCATCCATAAAGAATCCAACCACAACTTCTCCACCTTCATATTGCATTGTCTCTCCACAACCACCAGTGGTTGAGACATTTGATGGTAAAAGAACATGTGCTAAAGGTAGGTCTTTATCCTCTAAATCTGTGTCATTACCATGATAACCCACAATGCGAACACGACATCTAAATTGATAAATGTCTTTTTTATCCTCAGCTCTTTTTACTTCTAAAGAATCTCTCCACTCTCCTTTATCTGGATCGGTCACTTGACCAATCCACCACCTCATCGGATCTTTTCCCCAAAAATTAGTCGCTGGTTGATACATTTAATTAATCGTCATATACTAGACATTCTGGTTCATCTGGATGTAAATCACAGAATATTTCCAGAGCATTAGGATCGTGGTGGTCTCCCGCCTCGATCTCTTCTTTATGATGTTCAGCATACTCTTCCAATTCATGCAACTCTTCTTTTGCATGTCTGCGTGCTGCTGGATTTGATTGTGGATCTTCGATAATTTTCTTATCGTATTCCATATGATCTTCGATAGATTTCATTTGATTCTCCTGTTTCTTTTATTTAAGCGTTAAACGGTGAACACGTCACGAACTAAAGTTAATCTAGTGACAGACTTACTACCCTCTAGATTAGATAATGAGTGAGATAATTCTGATATCATATATTTTCCACTAATGTCATTATCCTTTTCTTTACCATAAGTTGTTGTTTTTTCATCTTCACTTTTTTTAAGAGGTAGTTGAACATCAATCATGGTTCCAGCTCTCAAGTCTGAATTAAAAGGTATCGATACACTAAGAGATTGAGAAAATAGTAAGTTATTCCTAGCATAAGACTTATTTTGAATAACGGCAAGCTCTGACTCTGGTTGAGTTTTATCTTTAGTTGAACCAACTTGCATAGCGCCAGGATCAGTCACTCGAAGCATTAATCTTGTCGGAAAGTCCTCTAATCCACTTGGCAATTTAGGTGGTTTTTTTAAATCCATCTCAGATATTTTATAATCAACAACTTTAGTTGTTTGACTTTCAATATCAACATAGATGGTTTTATTTGCATACATTCCCATTCTCATTCCAATTCCAATATCATTACTTTGATTTAAATTATTTTCAATTATTCTAAAATCATCCTCTGTAGGAATCTCTGGTTTTTTGTAAACAAAGGGTTCATCATTTAATAATTTTTCAATTGATCGGAATACATATCCATCTAAAGTTTCAAAAAATAAAAATCCAAATTTATCGTTTCCAGATTGTGATTTTGGACATAACCATTGAATAGTGTCAAAAGGCCTTTTTAAATTGCCCACAAAAGTATAGGAGTTTGCAGCTCTTTCCTCTTGTTCCATACCAAAAATAGTTTTACTGGTTTGAATTCCTTTCTTATCATCTTTTAATATTTTCAATACAATATCAGATACATTTCCAGTAAATCTTTGATTTAATCTTGATGTTTCATTAATAATTGCTTCTACTGAAATAAACTCTAAAGTTGCTAGTTGACCACTAGAACTAGTCTTGACATCCTTGACAGAATTTAACATCATTAAGTGTTTATCAGGATCTATTTCAAAATCAGTTTGATTTTCATCACCAGTTGTAACTCTTAGAGCAAGATATTCACCACCAGTAATACCTTCACGACTAATTACTTGGTCAACATCAAGAAAAGTAATTGATATTGATATTGAAGGACTTTTTACACTCTCAAAATAAGTGATCGATGGATTACCTCCTGATATCTCATATGGTTGAGATAAGGATGAACCCTCAGTTGGGATTAATGAACATTCTTTAATAAAATATTTATTATCCATTATGATATCATTTTAGCAATTGATGATGGCAATTTATCAACTGTCATAATTTGTACTGTTGATGATTTACTACCTATTGGAACTGGTTGAACAATTTTTTGTTTCATAACTTTAGTACTAATCACTGGTTGAACTACCGTTCTTATGTTACTTTTATTTAACGCAGTAGGAACACTAGCAACAACTTCATTTGGACTGACATATGCATTTTCTGTTGGTGTCACATATTCAGGCCCTTTTTCACCAACAAGATATGTTTCACCTTTTTTCACTGGGCCTCCCATCTCTCTAGAGTTTGGAAACACATCTAAAAAATCCCACCATTGATTTTTTCCTTCACCCTCAGTTTGTTTACGAGAGGCTCTCATTCCAAGTTCAAAACCTTTCATAAAACCCATTGTGAAAAACTTTTGAGGATTAATCTGTTCAGATTGCACTGACATTAAATTAGTGGTAGATAATTTTACAGATCTTTTGTTTAATCTTTTTTCTCTATCATCAAGTCTTTTGTCCTGTTCCAAAAGAGTTCTGAATAAATTTTTAGAATTTATTTTCATTTTATGCTATGGATAGATATGGATTTGATATTACATCAATAAAATTAACTGGACTGACAGTGTTTCCCACAGGTTCTGATTCAATATTTGATGATGTAAAAGGTATGATAGGAGAATTTTCCTCTGGTGGAGGAGGTAACATTTGTGAAATCGGAGGTAAAATTTCAACCCCTGCAATATCATCTGGTAAACTTAAATCACTTTGACCAAGACCGTCATTTCCTTTTATATCTGTTGGTTTGATATTTAAATCACCTAATCCATAGTAACCTGTTCCACTACCTGTTGTTATGATACTAGATTGAGAAAGCATTCTTTCCATGTGACCTGTTTCGACATTTTTGCCTTTATAATCTTGAGATAAGTTGTATTTAAACAAATTAGCTATATCACCATAGTCATTATTTTTATAACCTTCTGCAACCATAACAGCCAATGATTTTGGAAATGAAGTATCTTTGATACCATCACCATCAGTATCCCACATTGAACTAGTTCCCTCATGAGCGCCACTCAAACTTCCATATTGAAAAGCAACACTTACCAAAGGAGCAAGAACATTGTCTGGTAAATTATTGACATCAACTCCCACTGACGCTAACTCTGTTTTTACTCGATTAAAATGTATTATATAATCTCTCTCTTTCATATCATAGGCTTCTGATCTAGTGATTTTATCTCCTGTCTTAACAGGTCTCATTAACCCTGTGTCCTTATCACGAATTTGAGTGGCACCAAAACCAATAGTCATCACACCAGTTCCATCATCATATGCCTCAAATTTTACATCTTCATATCCTTCTAACATTTCCAATACCGTGTTTCTGATTGTTTCAATTTTTGGTGGTGATGTATCTGATGCTTTGTTTAATCCATCTAAAAATTTTGAATCAAGTATTTCAGTTGCATTTTTAGTTAATACAAATTCACCCTCATGAACCTTTGCATTTGTTGTCTCTTCAACGTATCCACCATCCCGATACTCTTTTTTATCAGATTTATCAGAATCACCACTCATACTGACTAATTTAGTAATACCCAACATCGCAAGAGCACCCATAGGTTGCGTGGTTAACGTACCCATCAAATCTTTTGCTACCTCGCCAACTTTTCCTAAACCCTGCATTAATGTTTTAGGATCAGTTTTTTTATCGTCTTTTTTAAATTTAGCTTTTCCTTTTTTATCTCTTTTTCCTTTTTGAAGTTTGTCCTCTTGAGCAACGAGATCATCCGATAATTTATCTAGAGATTTAGTTTTTTGTTTTTGTTGAACTATAATATAATTTGTTATCTCACTAATACTTGTTTGTGTTTCTAAAAAACTAGATTGCAATCCTTCAATTAATTTGCTGTTTTGTTCAGCAAGACGAAAAGTAACATCAGATTGTGCCATTGCAGCTTCAGCCATCTCACCAATCGGATTAATTGTTTCAAAAAAATTATCGGGATTGATTTTAGCCATACTTTTGAGCGCCCTCTGCTTGTTGTCTCTTTAGATTTTCATTCTCAATGTAATCTCTCAAAAGAGCCAAATAGATGTCTCTTTCCCAAGGCAACATGTTTTCTAGTTCTGTCAAGCTATATTTATGGTATTGCATGAGAGCAAAATTGATACGATAATACGATTCAAGATTCTCTCTTGCAATACTTAACCGAAAAAATCGGCTAGACCCTCCAAAACGACACTACTCTTTTTCTTTGTATTTGGATTTGTAATTTCAATTGTATGAGATAATTTAGGCATAGTTGCAAAAAATCTCTCTACTTGTTTATATTGTTTTGAATTAAGTTGTTCTATAAATTGTATTTTTTCATCAGATGAATAATCACTTGAATCCCATGCATCCTCTTGAGTATAAACTGTGTCAATACAATCTGCTACCAATTTAAAAGTTTTATCTACAAGTGCATCTGGTTGATCCTTTGTATCAAAATTATTCTCAATAAATTGATTCAGAGATGGATACTTCATACGAAGAGTCATCTTCTCATCAAGAGGAATATCTTTACTATGATCCTTTGGTTTGATAACTTCAATTTCATCAACATATACGGTGACTGGAATCTGAGTTTCGTTATCATCTGGACAAGTGACCATAATTTTAATATCTTCTCCTATTGATTTAGCACGAATATTCAAAAACACATATTCGATATCAAATGTAGGAAGATCATCAACTTTTACACCTCTTGTCAAAATGCATTTTTTTAACACATCTTTAACAGCGTTTGTAATTTCATTTTGATCTTTAGTTTCAAGAGCAAGAATTAATATTTTTTCCTCTTTTACCAAAAATGGTCGATATTTAATTTTTTTAGCGGAAGAAGGTAATTTCAACTCATAAGTTGGAGTTGTGATTGTTGGTAAAGGCATGATAATTTAATAATTTTAATTATTCGACGAAAGGAATATATTCATCGACTTTTTTTTCTTTTTTTCCAAATATGGATACATCAGAGGGAGCTCCGAGTGATCCATCATCAAGTACATTACCATGAGCTTCATTATAATTATAATCTGTGAAGTATCTATCATAAGCAAATTGTACACTACATCTTAACACATTTGAGTTACCATAGGCAACTCTCATTGATGTCATGTTAGTTGGCCATATATTTACAAATTCATAAGTTAACAATTTAGTGGTTGATTCTCTTATTTGAATTTTTTCATGAAAAGTAGCAGCCTCATCAGTATTCATTATTCTTTCTTCGTCTATTTCATTAACTAAGAAATCATTTTCAAATTTTGTTATGTGTAATAATTCCTTATAACTTTCTGGATAATTAAAACGACCATACGCATTGATATTTCTTTTTTGTGTACTAAGAGGATTAATATATGTCATCCATGATTCTAAAATTTCAAGAACTACATGATCAGCATCAACATAGAACACTAGGTTGAGTGGTGGGAAAGTTCTAAGATTTGGAAATTCCTCTTGAATACCTTGATGATGTCCTACAGCAAGACTTGTTTGAAAACTTGTGCCAGGTATCTCTGCTTCTGTACATAATATTGACAATTTTTCTTTAAATCCACGACCTTGTGTTCTACCATATCCATTTCTATCACCAAAAGAATTACCTAACCAATTTGAAAATTTTCCAAAAGAAAAAGTTACTTGATACAAAGTGTCAAGAGAAACTCTTTGCACAGTTTCTCTGATCTCATTCATTCCTCCTTTTGATCCAGCTAATATGTTTTCTGGTTTAGGAAATATACTTTTAGAGTACGGCACATTATGTTTTTCTTTGCCTGTTCTAGCCACGATAAATAAATTTGTGTTGTTATTATTATATATGAGTTATAAAGGAATATATAAGCCTTCTAACCCTCGAAAATACAAGGGCGATCAATCTAATATTATTTATCGCTCTCTTTGGGAACGAAAATTCATGAATTACTGTGATTTGAATGAAAATATTATCGAATGGGCGTCTGAGGAATTTTGGATTCCATATTTAGATCCAACAACTAATCGTGTTCGTAGATATTTTCCTGATTTTTTCATTAAATATAAAGACAAAGAAAATAATATTCGCAGATCGGTAATTGAAGTCAAACCAATGAGAGAGACACTAGAACCGAAAGTGACGAAAGGTAAATCAAGAAAAACTCTTATAAATGAATCAATGACTTATGTTAAGAATCAAGCAAAGTGGAAGGCAGCGAAAGAATTTTGTGCAGACCGTAAATTAGAATTCAAAATTATGACTGAGAAAGAATTAGGAATCAGATGAGTATTCTACAAAACATATTAAATAAAGTTGGTGGTCAAGTCAATGAGGAATTCTTTCGTCAACAATTAATACAAGAACTTGGATCAACAAACTTTGATGATGATGCTGCAGATACAGGTGGTTTTGCTCCTGGCCAATTATATTTTTTTACATACCAAGCACAAACAAAACAACCATATTATGACATGTATCCATTGTCATATGTGATTGAATATCAAACAGGTGGGTTTCTTGGTTGCAATCTTCACTATCTTCGTTTGGCACAAAGAGAAGAATTTGCGATGAGCTTACTAAATAACTCTGCTCAAGGTGCAGTTGCCGTGCCTCGTCGAACTCTGCATAAATATGTTTATGGTGGTGTCAGAGGTCAACCATATCGAATTCCAGAATCTGAATGGACAGATGTGGCTCAATTACCAACTGAAAAATTTGTCGATATGAGAGGGATTAGTGTCCCACGAAGTAGAATTTACAACACAAACTAATGTCACAAGAAAACAAAGATAATTCAAGAAGCAAACAAATAAAAGCAAAGACTAATATATTTGCTGGGCAAGAAGACGATTATATAATTGAGTTCGATCCAGAGACTAAAGAAATAGTAGCTATCAATGAAGTAATGAGTGATGGAAGTGAACAAGCTATAAAACCAGATAGCAGTAAATGGAATACTGTGATGAATGATTCTGATACACTAGAAGCTTATAATGTAAATAGATTTGGAGCTAACACAGACGCTTACATAACACAACAGGGAAGTGAAAGCGTATCAGAGGCACTTGATGGATCTAACGCCATTGGAAATAATGAAATTTTAACAAAAAACTACAAAATAAACAATAATAGTCTTACAAATCAAGATAAAAGTAAATATGGTATCAATCCTAAAGATAAGGAAACCGTTGTATCGGGTCAGGATATAAAGGATAAGTATGACGCTAAAACAAAGAGTCTTGATAAAGTAAGAGTATTTCGATATCCGTTAGATATATCAATTTCACAAGATCATTTAGAAATATCAAGATTCAACTATCAAAGAACATCAGTTCAAGGTAGTAGACCAGCTCGATTGATAACAGATGTTAGAAAAGAAGTGATAGAGAAAAAAGGTACTTCTAAAAGACAAAGTGGTGCCAATACAAAGTCAAGAAGATTTTTAGGAATTGATACACAAACAACCTATTCAGAAAGAAAAGGCGATAGTATGAAAGGTAGCAAATATTATGGAACTGTATTTTTACCAATGCCAAAGGTAGTTGATACAAACGGTGCAGATTGGGGAAAAAGTGAACTAAACATACTTGGTTTAGCTGCTGCTTCTTTGGGTGAAGGTCTTGGTCAAATTGCATTAGATCAAGAGTCAGAGGCTGAATTATCAAACGCACAAGAGATTGTAAGAGGATTGACTGGTGAAAAAACCACTGGTCTTAAAGAAATGAAAGGTGCTTTAGCAAGTCAGTTTTATGCATCCACTGTTGCAAGAGCAACTGGTCAAAATGTCACTACTGATCAACTTTTAGCTCGATCAAGTGGTAGAGTTTTAAATCCTAATGCAGAAATGTTATTTCAAGGGCCAGTTTTAAGAGACTTTAACTTTGATTTTACCTTAATTGCAAGAAGTCAAGAAGAAGGAAAAGAAATTAGAAAAATTATTAAATTTTTTAAAGATGGAATGGCTCCAAAATTCAATAATTCCACTTTTTTGACAACTCCTGATATTTTTATTCTTAAATATAAGAGAGGAAGCGCAGATGATACCATATTAAAAACAGTAAATAGATTTAATCCAGGCGGTCTTGCTTTAAAAACTTTTGCAGTTGACTATGCACCAAATGGATATTGGTCTGCATATCAAGACTCTCAACCAATATCACTCAAGATGACTATGAACTTCACAGAATTAAGACCAATATATTTTGATGATCAAGTGGAAGATGGAATGCCAGAAGACTCTGTAGGATACTAAAATGACATACTCAGGATCACCAAATTCTTATTTTAGACAATTACCAAATTTAGAATATCCTTCCTTAAGGAATGATAGAACATCTGCCTATGATTATCAAATTGTCAAGAATCTTTTTAAGAGAGCAGTATTAAGAACTGATATTATCAACGATGTAGTTAATTTTACAAAATACTCAGTTCAAGATGATGAAAGACCTGATAAAGTCGCATATGATTTTTACAACGATTCTGGTCTCGATTGGGTGATATTAACAACAAATAATATTATCCATGTCAGAGATGAATGGCCAATGGGAAATCAAGATTTTTTAACTTATCTCAATGGAAAATATACAGAACAAGAATTAGCTAATGTTCATCACTATGAAACTAGATTAGTTAAAGACTCAAGAAATAGAACGATACAAAGAGATGGCCTTTATGTTGACGCAGATCATTCAATCACATATGTGGATAATGGTGTTACAAAAACTGCAACTGAAATAAAGCAAGTTACCTTTCTCGAACATGAAACAAATCTAAATGATGCAAAAAGACAAATTAATATTTTAAAACCTCAACTACTCGATCTAGTTCTAACAGATATTAGCAATATCATGCAATATGAGAGATCAAGTCAATATATTAGTGATGATTTAAAAAGAACCGAGAATCCACGCATAATTTCGCCATAAAAAAAGAGGTCGTTTTGAGCGACCTCTGGCGTAAAAATGGCCCCGAATTTTTTTCGGGGTATTTTCTAATTTTCAGCTA
>Ga0209232_1001563_pt1 | contig 12227 bp, 20 predicted proteins | sample ETNvirenome_2_60_FD_184066 | JGI IMG/M metagenome (GOLD analysis project Ga0209232, IMG submission 184066) | Marine viral communities from the Pacific Ocean - ETNP_2_60 (SPAdes) (version 2) | ecosystem: Environmental > Aquatic > Marine > Oceanic | place: Pacific Ocean | collected 2013-06-22
TCTGAAACGGTTGTTGCATGGAACGAGGTTATCGACGCCAATGGGGCGACAGCCCTCAACACCGTCGGATGCTCAATATCGAACTCTGAACGAGCAAAACGAAGCGATTCTCCACTCGGCGAAGTATCGAAAACCATAACGAGACAACAGCCAACGCTACGACAAGAGCAACCCGACGGGACTTTCGTCGTGGTTGGATATGTCGGCTCTGAGGACACAGCCAAATTATTCGGATTCCCCGATGGAATGGACTTCACTTGCGGTGACTACTCTGTCTCTGATATACGGATAGCAATAGGCAACAGCGTCGCTCCTCCTGTCATGGAGGCAGTCATTAGCGGAATAGTGAAATAAGAGCAACGGAGACCCGAATAATATGAAACGATACAGCGAAGATGAACTGCCAATTGTCAAAAAAATGGACTGCCTTGTATGTGGACGACAAGGGGGTCGAGCCTCCACGAAAGCACTCGTTAGAGACGGGTGGTTATCCACTTCTCATGGTATGGTTTGCCCTGCCTGTCCTGAAGAGGAATAACCGAAACGCTCAAAAACGATAGGTGCTGTGAAAACAATATGGACGACGACGATGATTGGGCCGACGGCCCTGAATCCGAAGTGACAGCAATAGACGCATGGGGCGGAGGACAAACCGAAGGAATTGACGATTCTCTGATACGATGGACGGCCATGTTGCTCGTGCAGGGCTACAAAGAGAGTGAGGTTAGACGACGACTCGGAGAAGCCGATTTAGACAGGCGACTCACGCAAGAGACAGTCAAACGCCTTATGCGATTGGCAAGAATGCAAGCGGACGACCTTCGTCACCTAACAATTGCTAAGGCTGAAATGGGTGATACTGATTGGCTGAGGCTCGATTCCTACGCAAGACGCAAAAGAATGCTCAATTTAACGGAGGGCATCATACATCAGGCACACGCATTGGCGGACAATGTCTCAAATCTCAACAATGTCTCATTCATGATTGGTGGCTTAGTCAAACAGCAAGACCAATTGGATAAGATGTCAGGTGCTCAAGATGCTAAACCGCAAGTGGTAGTGAACATTGGTTATGACCCAATAGACCAATTCAGACAAGTGGTTCAGGAAGAACTCAGGACAATCGACATAGAGGCTGAGGCTATCGACGATGATAACGACGACGAGTGACTCAGAAACAATGCGCTGAGAATTGACTTATTTGAGAATCGGATTTGAACAGACTTCGTTTAGCCGATACTTTTAGCCGATACCTTTGTCGTTTGATGTTGTCATTTAGCCGATACCTTCGACTTAGCCGATACTTTAGCCGATACCTGTTGATTTTCAGGTTGATTTTTGGGAGCCGCTCGGCGGATTTTTTCGGACTCCGATAGTCGAGGGGCTGACGGTCTATAAACCTTTCGGTTTAATGTGTTTTTAGGTCGCCCGAAACTTTGAGACCACAACCTTTATAGGGTGTCAGCCCTTCGACTATCGGCATCGGAGCCGAAAAATCAGGGCGGAGGGGCCGTCGGGGTCGTCGCCCCCCTCAAAAATCGGCCTCGCCGACCCTCTGAAATCTCCGAAAAATCAGGCCGAATTGCTTTCCTATATAATAGTATCTCATATATGAGCCGAAACCTTTAAGGTGGGAGGCGGTATAGGTCAAAACATGGCACAAGAAACCATAACCACCGAAGCCCGAACCCCGACCACCCTTAAGGTTGAGACCTCTGTCTCAATCCCTGCCTTTGAGGCGGTTGCTAAGAAAATCACCAAAGACAGCGCAGAGGTCGCCCGTCAAGAATTTGGCGAAGACTCATGCACTCCTTTCCACCTTCAAGGCACTTTCGAGGTCGATGGCGTTATGACCGTTATTGATGAGAAAGGCATGATTGAAATTGGTGCTGAATACGAACGCAGTCAAACAGGTAAAGTCCCTGCAAACGCAAAAGACCTCGTCTTTTACTCCTTGCTCGGTGCTCTCCGTGCGCCTGCTCAAAAACTCGTCCTTGACGCCGTCGAGGCTCGCATGAACGGAACCATGACAAATGATGAAGCGGGTGCTCAAATCCTCGCAGGCTTCAACCTCTCCTCTCAAGCAATCGAGGCGGGTAAGAAAGCACTCAAAGAGCGTCGCCTTGCTACAAAGCAAACCGTCAAGGCTCCCGTCAAGGTCACTCTTGAATGAGGCCCAAAAACGGCCCTCTGACATGATGCACGGGGGCGGGCCATGCCCGCCCTCATGATGGAGTCGAACGGCTCCCCTCCTCGCCTTGAGCGAGTGTCCGCCCCTCGCATGGGTTCGCCCGTGCGGGGGGCTTCTTTTTTCAAATGTCCGCCCGCTCTGACGGTCGGCCTTTGTTGTTGGGTTAGGCTGTCGGCCTATAAAGGTTTCGCACCTATACCTATACACACAAAACGCCGAAAGGTTTATAGGGTGTCGGCTCTCATGTTCAAGTGGAGAGACGACTAACGGGGGCGGGTATAGGAGACGGCATCTCCCCCCGTGCCTTACTCAGCACGGAATTCAACCGCCGCTTATTTAGGTCTAAAGGCTGTCACCCTATAAAGGTTTCGATGACCGAAAGTCTTTAATAGGGGAGACCCGTAGGCTGTTCATGGTCAGAAACCAATTAACCCCCACCCAAGCCCAATTAAAGAGACTCCCTGCGCTATACGCAAGCGAAGAGACCCGTTCAAAGGTCGCTGTCGTCCGCTACTTCTTCGGCGGTCGTGGTGCTTTCTATGCAGTCGAATTCAACCCCTCTGAAGGTCTCTTCTTCGGTTGGCTTGTCTCCGACTTAGGCCATGATGAATACTGCTACATGACCCTTAATGACCTCAAGGCTCGCCGTGCTGAGAGAGACCTTCACATGACCCCAAAGGCTCTATTCCTTGCTTGCCAACAATACAACGACCCTGCGCCGTCCTTCTGAGACTGCCTACAATCCAACGAATCAAAGACAGGAGGTGAGAACATAAGCGGAGTAAATTCGGCCCTTGCATGGGCCACAAAGCGGGCCGCATTGGCCCCATAAACACGGACGGCGGGAGGCCGTTTCAAATTTCAGATGACCCGTCCGCCTCGATGCGGGCGGGTCTTTTTTTCGTTCGGGGTTGGCGGGGGAGGAGTCGTCCAATCAAAGGGAGTCGCTGTCAGCCTATAAAGGTTTTGATGACCGATAGGTTTAATAGGTGGTGGCCCCTACGACTAACATGGACGGACACACACGACCCACACTCGGAGCACGCCTCGCCGCAAGTCGAGCGTATGGTGACTCATTTTTTGGCATCACGACTTTTTGCATTTCAACCCACATCAAGGGTCGTGCTCGTGCTATCGTGGCAATGGTCTGCAAAGGCACACCACACGCCGACGCTGTCGCATGGATTGACTCTGACGACCGCTGTCGCCGTTGGCGAGAGTCCGTCCGTGCTAACCGTGCGGAAAGAGCCTCATGGCTCGCAGGCGACCTCTGAGCGGGTCGCTGTCGCCGTTGGCGTAGCCGTCGCCCCCGATGCGGGGTGGCGGTTGCTTTCGTTTTCAAGGTCGGCTTTTTTTGGGAGACGGAGTCTCCCCCCGTGCCTTAGTCAGGTGGTCTTCAATCCCCCTTAAACAGACCTAAAGGGTTCCACCCTATAAAGGTTCCTATGACCGAAAGGTTTAATATAGGGAACCACTTAGCACTAAACATGACCGACAAATACGGCATGGACGCAGGCACGCACGCATTAGAGAACCTATCACATCTGAGAGCATATCGCAAGGACGATACAGCACCCCTCTCAAGTGAGACGCTCCCGTTTTATTCAAAGAATAACATGACCTACCTTTGCTCATTCAAAGACTTGACCGTTGATGAATTAGAATACATGAACGACTTACTTGAGGCTAACATGAGTGCGTATCACATAGCACCTCGCTCCGTCGGTTCATACTCTGAGGGTAAATTCGACCATGACCTTTACATTGAAATTGAACCTAAACACATGATTCAATTTACCCTTTCATGGCTTTTGGGATGAGCAATATGACCGAAGAATTAACCCCCTTTGATATTGTCATGGCTGTCTCTGACAGAGCAACCGCAGAGCATCAAACACGCATCGAACGAACCGAAGAGAGGCATTATGCCTACGGTAAAACATGGAGGCGGTTCAAATTGCCTCCTCTTTTGTCATGGCCTGCAATGTTCATTTGGGGTCGAAACGACTTTGAAAATTGCTACTTGAAGTGCAATCAATGATGAAGGCTTTTTCTGATTTTGGCGCATGAAGATTTTGACCGCCGATATTTTTTGGCAATTCTTCATATGAAAAAATAAGAATTATCCCCTTGAATTAAACACCCCGCTTTCAAGGCGTAGCCTATCGGTTTCGATAATAAATGATGCCGACGGCATACCCCTGAGCACACACACACTTCTCTCTCTCTATCATATGTGTGTGTCATAGTGCTTCTCATTCTTTTAATTATTATATTATTATTAAATTAGTATAGAATAGAAATGTTTATAGGGTGACAGTCATACCGTTCAAGTGGAGGGGGTCAGAAATATAGGGGTATATATACTTTGCGAAAGACTTAATATAGGGGGGGCTTCCACATCAGCACATCGAAACCTTTAATAACCTCCACCGTATAGGACTAATTAGTGAGACAGATGACAGACAGACCATCAACCCCCCTGACCGAAGCCGAATACCGAGAGATTGTAAATACCACCGAATTTTATTCGGAACCTACACCCGTTTCAACAGAGCAATTCATGATGAACAACCGTGAACTTATCACGGAACTTGTATTCACCATGAGCACCAAATCAGCAAGCGAAGTATATTGGAACTCTGATATTAGAGCATGGACTGACGAAGGTAAAATAGCAATCAACGCAGTCATTGAAACCGTTGATACCTGCATTAGAGCAACCCTCAAAGTCATGTTAGGACAATACGCACCGATTGGCTCATACGAGATTTTTCGTGCAATGATTCGCAAGCAATTCAACGCATGGAGACCACCGAGCGAGACTTACCTTTGCATGTGAGACGGCTCACAGCCTTCGATTCTTAGGACGGCCACCGTCGGGCTTTGGTGGTCGTCCGCCCTCCCCTGATGCCACGCCGCTCGGCGTTTTTCTTTGGCCCGACCCCTTTAGGAGGAGTCGTCCAATATGAGCACAGGGCTGTCACCCTATAAACCTTTCGGTGAGAGAAACCTTTATATGGGTGTGGCCCATAGGACTAATCAGAGCAGACCCCCGATGACTCCACCCTTAGCGGAAACGGCTTTCACGAGCCGCCAACGAAAAGGACGGGTCTCGGTGTGGCTGTCTCTCGAAGACCCTCCGCAGTCAAATGCGGGGGATAAGCAAGCCTCCCACCAACGGGAATGAGGGTCGCAACCCTCTGAGATTGGGGGGGTATCGTGAGGAGCCATCCCGACGGCAGTCAATGGATTATAGGTCATATCACGGTGAGGCGAGGTTAAAGCCTGTCCCTTGAAACATAGGGAGACGCAATGACGACGACGAAGGTTGTCAGAGCGTGGGGGTTCCCGACAACCTCGACACTTGCTGTTCCTTTCGGGACAAGCCTTATATAGGTGAGACCCGTAGGACATTTGTAGGCGGACACACGACCTGACCCGACACCGTCGGGCGTCCCTCATCGAGGGCAAAAGGTCAGTCCACCTGCCGAAGATTCGAGGGCGGGAAAAACCCGCTTTTGACAGTCGGCTCGGATGGGGACATTCGGGCTTAATGGAAAGAGAGAGAACGACCTCTCCGCACCCATCTGAACCAATCCGAAGTAGTCTTTATCCGAGACAAAAAGGGGCGGTGACGAGGGCCGTTTTGCGTTAGCGGGGACAAAGGTTGGGCGGATTCCCTAAGAGATGGGAGCCGTAAAATGGGCTTGTCCCGTTCATTCATCCCTCTGTTTGGCCTCTGCGCCTCCATACCTGCGTTAATGCCCCCCTTTAGGGATAATTTGCTCACAGAGCAGGGCCACTTCAACGGGTGGAGCACAAGTCATCAAGGAGCGATAACGACTCACAGTCATTGCCCTCTCTCTGACCTACGACCCTCCAAGCACGGGGGTCAAATGGTGAGGCGAAAGCGAAAGCGAAAATAGGAACTCATGTTCATTCTAAACAGACTGAAACGAAACCTCTGAACCCGAACAGCCACGAGAGCGGGAGGCTCATGTGGTTAGAAAACGGCTCACCATCCCCGTGCGAATCCCATTCTTAGGGAGAGCCTATGGGGGTAGGCTCTCCCACTTTTTTTATTTTTATTTAGGTCATCGAAACCTTTAAGAGGTGAGACCCCTTCGTCTGATACATGGAGACATTTACGAACCATGATGAAGAGAGACTGCAAGAACTAATCAAGAAAGCCCAAAAGAGATTTTTGGCCGACGCTGATTGGGACGAGATTTTGGAATACCTGCACGACGACGACCGTGAAGAATACGAAGCACTTTACAAAAAGAGCGTTCAAGCATATTCCTCAGAATAAGCAAGTTAGACCTTTAGGAATAATCAGAGCAGGCCCGACCCCGTCGAATCAGGCGGGGCGGTCTGTCTTTGGCGTTTAGCCGATACTATTTACTCGATACTTTGATTCTGTCAGGTTGATTTTGTAGGCATCCGCACCCTCCCCCCGTGCCTGTCACTCCCGCAGGCCGCTCGCCCCTGCTCTCAAATGTCCTACAAGGTGGTAGGATATAAAGGTTTTGGAGACCTATATCTTTATATAGGTAAGGCCCCTACGACTAATCAGAGCCGACAACCAAAGCCGTAAGACCTAACGCAGTAATTCGGGGTTCGCCCCTGTTGTAAGCCGTCGAGGGTGGTGCGATTGTCGGCTCTTTTTTTATTTCAGCGGCTCGGTCGTTTAGTCGTCGTCCACTTGAGCGGTGTCGCTGTCACCCTATAAACCTTTGGGTCATCGAAACCTTTATATCCCCCCACCCTTTAGGACTAAACATGGAGAGATACACCCCAACCCCCGAAACCCGAAAGCAATTGATTGAAACCTATGCTCATGAATTGACAACCGACCGCACACCTATGGAGTCCTTGACTAATATGTGTTGGACTGCTGTCATGTCTGACTTTGGCGGAAAAGTCACAAAGGAGCAAAACGAAGCCGTTATTCGCTTCTGCAAAGATTTGTTTGCGAACTTGACAATTCATATCAAAAACAAATTTGCTTGAGCCGACACACTCAAGAACATGGGCGGACGGCTCTGAAATATGAGCCGTCTCACCCGTGCCGAGAGGCGAGAGAGCCGAAAGGCGACCAAACGCCTGCACCGCTTTCGATTGAAAGAAGTGCCACGCCTGCGCCGTGACTGTGCTGAATTTAGACTCTCTGAGGCCGTTGCCGTCGCTTCTATGCGTCGAGAGGCGTGCGCTATCATTGGAGACAAGGACGGCGGACGCTTGCACATGGAGCGGGGTCAATTGGTCGGCATCACTCTGAAGAAGTGGGCTTATTCAATCGACGGGGCAAAGGTCACGGCTCGCAAGTTATAGGCGATATGATTATATAGTCGCACTACCACGCAGGTATATGAGCGCAACACTCCAAGACCTGAAAGACCGCATAGAAGTCACCAAAGCCGATATGCCATATATGGACGCCTCGACCCGTGCTGAAATGAAGAACGCTATTTTTTGGATGAACTTTTTCATCTCTGAAATTGAAGAGGAGGCTTGAAAAAAATGTTTGCTCGATGGTTCGTTTTTTTGGCGTTGATTCTAACGGCTCCCGTTTGGTTGCCTATCGTGTTGAATAGCAAATGGTCTGAATGGCAACGCAAGCAACACATGAAAAACGGCTACGGCGAATTAAAGTATTATCCCGAAGATTTTGGCGGTTGGCAATCCTGATTCCCTGACAACAGGGGCGCAGTCATGCGTTTTTTTCGAGCGGCTATGTCCGCCCCATCATCATCCACTTGAACATAAGGCTGTCGGTATATAGTCTTTCCTATTCTATACTTTAGACGACACCTATATATAGGGGCATCTGCTACGCTTAACCATGCAAGACGCAACCCCCACCCGAAGACTCGCCTTTCACCGAACCTCAAAAGAGGCGGCTTCAAAGATTATTAGAGAAGGAATTTTGACTATGAAGACTCAAGGCTTTGGCCTTGCTGACGGTCGCAAAGACCCACAGCAATATGAGCAAGACCGAGACGCTCTTATCGCTCGTGGCTTCTCCTTTGGCATCCCTTCTTTGAATGATATAACATACGGCCCTCGTGGTTTCCCTTCTTTGAAAGAATCCTCACTTCGTCAGATGTGGCACGCTATGAACATCGTTGAATCGACCTTCATTCGTGTCGGCTCTGTCTCGCTTCATTGGGACGAGAACGGCGAGACTATTGCAGTCGATATGGACGCACTTGAAGCGACAGGCGTTGAAATCGACTACGACTCCTACGGCGACATGGACTCAAAAGAAGTTAGAGGCGACATTCCTTCATCTTGCGTTGTCGGCATCGTCTCCGACGAGTGGATGAGAGCAAACGGCTACACCGTCGAATCTCACGCATACTGAGGCTGTCAGAGCCTCAGCCGCTCGGTTTTGGGCCGTGTCAGGGATGGCACGACCCAGAACCTTTCAGCGACGCTATTATATAGGGGGAGCACCTACGATTAACCATGCGAGCCAACACACACACCCGCCAAAGACTGCAAGAACGCCTCACAGCGGACGAGCGTCAAGCCGTCGGTCAAGCAGTCCGTCAAGCCGTCGCAACCTACGGCACACGAGGACGAATGGCCGTTTATGCTCACCGCCTAACCGCTCACAGAGTCGCCGAGTGCGACAGCGGTTCAAACGGTCAAAATGTGGTCGCAATCGTCGAGAACGGTCGAGTTAAGACCGTCATGCTACGCCGAGACAACCAACCACCAACCCGCACCGCTCTAAGAGTGGATTTAGTCGTGAGAGGTGCTTGAGGATGGCTAAGGCGCAAGGACGAGCCAACAAGGCGCATAAGCGCAATAAGGCAGGCTACAACGGCAAATACTCACGAGGAGGCGCACGAAAGACGGGCGTTCACTCTCTGACAAAATGTCGCAATCCATCAAACAAAAAATGGTGATACAATGAAGAAACAAGCACGAGACAACCGACGCAAGCCAACAGGCCCAAAACCACCACGCACAGGCCGAGAGGCTCGCCGAGCAATGAAAGATATGGTTTCATTCATGGGCCGTTGAGCAAATCTCAGAGCCGAGCCGTCGAGCCGTTCACATCTGAAAAACGAGCCGCTCAGAGGCGGTGGCCCCTCCGCTTAGTCGTCGTCCACTTGAACATAGGGCTGTCAGTATATAGTCTTTTCTAAAGTATAGGAAAAAGCAAACCTTTATATCCTCCCACTACTACGGCAATACATGGACGGACACATACCCCCAAAGAGCCTGCACTATGAATCATGCGAACACTTCGCAAACTTATACCCTGAAAAAGTCGTCAAGGTCTCCCGTGACGGCATGAAAGCGACAATGTCATGGAAGAACGCAAGCAACCCCGAAACATGGGGACTTGACCCAATGACACATACCGCTCTCGGACATGCTCATCAAGATTGGGGAACACTTCGCCAACGCTCATACACTACTATGGTTTGGTTCGTCGTGACCCCAACCGACGAGTGAGACGGCGTCGAATACTCAAGGGGGAGCGTCACCCCATCCGACGCTCTCCCGCCCTCGTGGGCGTGCGTGCGTGCGTGCGTGCGTGCGTGTGCAACATCTGATAAACGCATGACTCAGAGGCCGTCGGCCCCCATAACATCATCATCCACTTGAACACGGGGACTGTCAGCCTATAAACCTTTCGTTTAACCAAACCTTTATAGGGTGACGGCCTTTAGGACTATACATGGCGAACAACCCCCAAGCCCGAAACCTCCCGACTATCCGCTTCACCAAGCGAGTCGGCCAAGCCCCTCTGAAGAACATGGTTCAATCCGTTATCGAGAACTCAATTCATCATCTATGCTACGACCTCGACTTGAGCGAGTGCGTTCTTGATGTTGTCCTAACCCGTGCCAAAGGCCCTACTCGTGGCTCTATGGGCTACGCTCACGGCGTCCACATTGGCAAGCCTAACCGCAACCACATGCGCCTCCTTCTGAACATCGGTTCGATGAACAACGCACGAGACGAGGGCGAACTTATCAAGACCCTAATGCACGAGGTTATTCACTTCGCACAGATGCAACACGGCATACTCATGGGCGAGGTTGTCAAGGGCGCACGAGGTCGCACCGTTTGGCAAACCTCCTTCAATGTCACCCGCTCATACGAATTGAGCCGACGCATTCAAGGCCCGTCTTCTTTCCTTGAAGAGAAGCCTATTCAATGGCAAGAAGGAGACCGAGTCGATACGCTCGTTAAGGTGTCCGCCCGTCGAAACTACAACGCATACCTTATGCAACCTCATGAGAGGCAAGCATGGAGAGGCGTCTTAGGCATGGCTAAGAACCTATACCCGCAAGCCGTCGAGAGCGCACGAGCAAGCGTCAAGACAAGCGTCAAAGGATGCAAGGAGAGAGGGCGCATTTGGAGCACCACCAAAGCATTGACGACCCACTATCAAGGCGTTGAATCATACCGCTGATTTTTTCCGCCAAAGAACAAAAAATTATTTTTCGGGGTTGGCTCATGGGGGTGAGCCGACCCCCCCTATATTGACTCGGTAGCATCTGAATTTTCAATACTCTCACATACTCTGAAAAAACGCTACGGCCAATTTTTTACTATGTTTCACCTATATATTATCGACGCCGATAGCGTTTTCGTTATGAACCATGCTTGACACAGTATCGACTCATGTCGCTCGTAAAGTCGTTCACAGCAAACGGAGTCGTCGAAGGAAAACAGAATGTAGTCTTTGGAATATCCGCCTCAACAATGCCTGACCCATCCACACCACCGTCAGGTGTTTTGCTTATCACAGTTAGAGACGATTCGGCAGTTAGTGGAACAGGAACAGTCCTTGCTCGATTCGTTCTCGCACCCGACATGGGAGGTATGCAATCAGTCATATTCCCCGCAGGTGTTAGATGCACCAACGGTGTCGCTATCACTATCACTCAAACCACTCCTAATCCACACTCTGATGTTGTAGTCACCATCGACTACTCGTGATTCAAATGCGTCAAACCGTAGTGGCATGGGAATCAGACGGTTCACGCTTGTATATTCTATGGGATGCACAGGTGAGAGACTCATTTCAGTCCTTGCCATATCGCAATATGATGGAGATACAAAGAGCAATCATGGGTATGGAGCATCAATGGCGGGTGGATGGCTTTGATGTGGATAAGACATTCGTCAAAGTCCTCAATCCAACACGAGACCATCAAGCGTGGCAATTCGATTATGACCCTAAATCAGGGGCGAATGCAATAGTATTCACGCTCATATAGGTGGGCGAATCGCTCTTATACCGTATGTCACTCTCGTATGTATGTGGAGACGAAGGAAACCGACCTGCTCGGCGACCCTGCGGAGATTGGCAGGCTTCTTCAATCCCTTCTTTTGATGAATCCCGAACAGGAATTCATTGTATGGAGACGAGGGGACACTATTCTAATCAGACACGATTGGGGAATGAGAGTCGAATGACGCTAACAAGTGAACACCAAACACACCTGCACCACATATTCTATGCTCTTTGTCAAGAACGCAAGTGGGCGTTGGGCTTTCCTACATCATTTGACTTCGGGTATCTTGAAGCCGATAACCGAAGGGTGCAAGCGAGGATAATTTTTGACGGACAACGGCCTAAGATTCTATTTCACCCTATGGCGTTCGATGAGTGTCAGGGATATTTAGTCAAAGGACTGCTTCACCACGAGTTATGCCACTACATTCTCGGTGCTGAGGTCGGACATGGCCCCGACTTCGTCAATTTAGAACAGTCATGGGACTATTATTTTCTGTTCAAATCTGAGACGGTGGACTTCGCTCGGACGCTCAACAGACGAAAGCCACGATATGTGCTCTCATGTGAGTCATGTGGGCTAAAATTTGAGCGTGATACACTCCCCGTAGGCCGAATGTCTTGTCGTGGCTGTTGTGAAAAATACTCAAATGGTCTATATGACGATAACTATAACCTTCATATAGGTGTGGTCTCCATGAGTGAATCATGAGCAATACAGACTCGATAGGCAAACAGGAAATGAAAAGACTAACCAAAGCAAAA
>Ga0209232_1001564_pt1 | contig 12225 bp, 14 predicted proteins | sample ETNvirenome_2_60_FD_184066 | JGI IMG/M metagenome (GOLD analysis project Ga0209232, IMG submission 184066) | Marine viral communities from the Pacific Ocean - ETNP_2_60 (SPAdes) (version 2) | ecosystem: Environmental > Aquatic > Marine > Oceanic | place: Pacific Ocean | collected 2013-06-22
TTTTTGCTCTAGCTCCAGCAGCTGTATCTTCAATATCAATATGAGGCCTTACAGTTGATATATGTAATTCTGCATCAGGATTTGCTTGACTGAGCCCGAGATTAGTTGTTATATTTTTAACTCGCGTTAAACTCATTGGGCTATCTCCATAAGATGATATGAGTTAAAGTTTTGAGAAGGAGAAGTATAGCCACCGCCACTCCATCCGAAATAACCAGTACCACCATTAACTCTACCATAAATAGTATATGTTATGGCATTTGTTGTTCCCGCAACTTCACTAGCAGAAGCTGATAGTGTAGGCCAAGCACCAAGGCCAGCAGCGTTTTCTGTTTGAAGAAGAGCACCCGTACCTACTCTTTGTACTACAGCATAACAATAATGAGTTGAACTATTATTATATGCTGAGAGATGGTAAGTAATCAAAATTATATTAGTAGCAGACTTTGGTGTAATTGTTAATGAATAACCAGACGAACCATAACTATTAGAAGTAGTTTGGTACCTTGTTTGAAAAGTAGCAAAGCTTGCCGGTATATATTGAACAACATGACCTGGAATTTGTACACCGGCAGTAGAAGTCTTTTCTACGATATTATCAACATACATAGTACTCATTGCTTTATCTCCGTAAGTCTCACTGACCACCTATGATCAGGAGAGAAAGTAGTAGAATTGTTAGGAAACCACATACCAACACCATTTGGATGAAACTGAAAAGTACAAGTTATAGCACTAGTACTACCTCCTACAAACTCCCATTGATAAGTCGTGTCCCAACAATTTGCTCCACCACCTGTATAATAGCCGTCACTCCATGATGCAACAGTGTTAGTATTTCCACCAGAACAAATAACCCTCACGCCAAAGTATGAACTACCGCTCGTTCGCCAAACGGGTATTTGTGCAGTACCTATAATTTTACTATTAGAGAATTTTGGTGTTATTGAAGCATTAACCACTGAGTTAACCCAAGCAGAACCAGAAGAAGTACCATTAGTAGTACCTTTAGCAAATTTTTCTTGTATAACAGAGTCAACAGGCATATCATCATACCTTATATTATCTGTAACCTCTAATGTACCACCACCCGAAAGTTTTAACGTTTGACCAGATGGTACAAGAATCTTATTGGCATTGCCACCACTTGTAGGACCTTTTATTGTTTGTACTGTTAATTCTGAAGCCATTATACCACCGTCAACGTTCCATTTACTGTTATATCAGAATTAATAGTTATAGGACCTATAACCATTGCATTCTTATTAGTGTCTATTGTTACATTTGCATCTATGCTGTTTGTATTTATACGAATAGGTGTATTTGTTAATCCTAGAGTACCGGCAAGTTTTGCAGGTGATATACTATTATCAGACACCGTAGCAACTGCGTGTGATTCACTAATAGCGGTAATAAAATCTATTGTATCAGTTGATGCTAAAGCTTCGGCAAAAGTAATAGTTGCTCCAGAAACTGTATATGCTGTATTTGGATTTTGTATAACACCATTTACAGAAACAATCATTGTTTCAGCTATAAGAGTCGATTGATTAGCACCATTATATTGTAATGTATAAGCTGTCGATCCATCTGTAACAATAGTATCTAATTTAAAAGCTTTTGCAAATTGTGGTGAATTACCTAGTGTACTCATCCTGCTATCTCCATAAGTGTAATTGTAGAGCTTGTCCTATTATTTCCAGTGCCATAATTATTAAATCCAACATAGTTTGACGAATTAGAAGTTGCAAACTTTACTTTATATGTTACCGCTGATGTTGTTGATACTCCATCATCTAAATAGTTAGACGACATGTCTGTATTATAATTATTATGATTTATAGCATATCCATATATATCGGTAATTCTTCTAATTAATGTAGAATCTCTATATAGCTCAAATTTTCCATATTGGGTAACCCCAGCAACAGTACCACCATTAACGTTAATCATTACAAAAATTTTACTTGTTGTTGCAGTCGGTGTTATTGAACAAGTCAACGCATCAACCATACTTGTAGAAGTTGTATTAGTCCAACCAACTGATCCGCCTGTTTGAATTTGAATAACAGATCCTGTAGGTAACTCTGTTCTTGTTAGCGCAGCTTGCATGCTATTTGGTATTTTACTTAATGGCATTATGGTTTCTCCGGCCATGTTACATCATCGAGTGATGTAGCGCTATTTGTTATATTTCTAAGTTCTTCCCTATATGTTTTCCATGCATCAGGAATTGCAGTTCCCTTTTCTGTATGCATAGTAACGATCCAATCTGTTTCGCCTAACATAGAATTTCTTCTAGCTCTTAGCCTATCTAATTTTTCTTCAGCGGTAAATGTAATTTCATTAGTTGTAAATGTTGTACCGTTATAAGTCCAGCCATGCTTTACGTTATTATCACAATCTACCCATGTGATTGAAGGATGACATTCATATCCATTCTCATGAATATCTACAACTACTCCGTCTAGAACTGCTGCTTTCATTATGCAAACTCCTCAACGTAAACAATACCTACTTTTCCAGCTTCTCCACCACCAGTATTTGCGGCAGAACCTCCTCCACCACCAGATCCAAATGCTTGTCCAGTTTGAGCGGCCCAATTATAAGCACCGCCACGACCACCGCCACCCCAATAGCTAGCGCCGCCATGTCCATAAGAACTTCTGTAATTGTTACCAACAGGGGGATAATCGTTATCTACACCGTTATTACCCATACCACCTGTGACATTAATATCTCCACCGGTTGCACTACCGCCTGCTCCACCAGCAACATGGCCCGCATTTCCGTTTTGACCACCGCCACCAGAGTTTCCGGTTGCATGAGAACCAAAAGATGAGCCGCCTCCACCAGAACCATTAGCATTACCAGAGCCTCCAGCACCACCGGCGCCTACATTTACTGTAACTGTAGAAATACTAGATACATCTATAATTTTAATTGAAGTGCCACCAGCACCTCCTCCAGCACCATAATCATTAGCGGCACCATAACCACCACCGCCTCCACCAGCACCGGTAACAGTAACTCTTACTGTTCTGATTCCAGCTGGTTTAGTGTAAGTATGAGTTCCAGACGTATTAAAAACTTGTACAGATTTTAATCCACCAGTTGCAGTTAAACTTGCGCCACTAATTGCTGGTAATGCACCAGTAAGTTTTGACGCAGCCATAGCACCTATTTTTGCATCTGTAACCGCACTATTTTGTAACATTCCTGTAGTAATACTAGTATCTGCTGGTACAGCTTTTGTAAATGATCTACTCTGATAAATTACGTAAAAACTATCTGTATTGGCAATAGCCTCAGACATGACAATATTTTGACCAGAAAGCGTATATGCAGTAGTAGGTTCTTGTCGTACATTATTGACAAAAACTTCTAAATCGTTTACATTTGTTACCGCATGATCAAGCGCATAGCTAGTACCACCATTTCCGGTGATGCTTTGCTTTTCAATAGATTGAAAACCTGCTGCTGGTTTATTGCCAAGCGTGCCCATGTTATGTTTGCTCCACTATCGACATAATAACATCTACGGAAGTTGCCGCAGTACTTTTTGCTTTAACTATATCACCTGGTTCTAAAATTACTTTTTGCTCTCCACCCATTGGTACAAGCGTACCACCAGGAGCAATCGTACCATTCTTGATGATATGGTAATCATTACTCGAAGATGTAATGTAAATATCTAAATTCACATTAGCATTCGATAAAACATTTGCGGCAGTCATCCCAATAATGATTGTCTTTGTAGCTGCCGGACAAGTGTATAACGTAACAGGTGAAGTACCTACATTTTGAGCAAGTTCGTTTTTAAGTGTGTTGGGCATTTTTAACCCCCAAAGATAAGTGCGTTGAGAAGACTATCGTCTCCTATTTTTGTTTCCAGACCTGCTTCTTCCGAATCCCGTAAGTTGTCTATATGTTGTTCAGCATGGGTATGGAAGTTAGTTCCTCTAATTTGCGTAAGCGGCATATCTAAGCTCCAATTGTTATTCGTTGTGTTTTTATAGTTGTATTATTTAGACTCGGTGTTACAAGTAATCTTACATTTCCTGAATTTATATCTGCATCAAATTCACCAAGTGAGGAATCTGATGTCACGTGGCCATATTGTGACATAAAAACAGTTGTACCATTATGCGTTAGTAATACTTCTGTTGAATGGTATTTATTATCTGAATCGATTGCAAGCTCGATAAGATATTTAGATGTTCTATGAGTTGTTGCGCTATATGTATCTGCTACATATTGAGTGGCTGCGGTTCCTATACTCGCTGATCCTGGAGTTAATCCTACGTCAACTAAAGATGCTTTACTAAATGATGATATAACAATAGTATCGTTTGAGTCAGCATTGTAATCTGCTAGTACTGTTACTGATGTACCATTTGTTGCCGTAAAGTCAAGTCCAGGAGTTAATCTAGAACCGTTAAAGAATACTTCTAGTTTATCAACATCATAAGAAAGTACATCTCCATTTATATCAGAACCTGAAAATACTAGAGATTCGGGATTTGGCTGATAGATATAATCTTTATGATCTCTTAATTCTACATTAGTAGATCGTACTACTCTTGTTTCAATAACGTCACCATTTTCAGGTGCGGCAGATAAAGTAAGAACTTTCCCAGCTAATGAATAAGCATCGATGTGCTGTGACACACCATTTATCGTTACAAATACGTTTTGATCTGTTGTGGGTTCACTAGATAAAGTAAACGCTGTTGTTGAACTATCACCGTTAAAAGTATTTACTACAACATCAGTGTTTACATTGGCATTACCACCACCTCCGCCACCAGAAATGGTAACAGTCTTAGTTGTTGTAGTACCACTTACCGTGACGCCTGAACCAACAAAGTTAATATTGGTTGTATCGTTTAAAAGCGGGGTACCCTCGTCTTGAAGAGTAAGGGTATTGCTGCTCGTTGTTGCCCGTGCTGTAACGTATGCAGAGTCTACTGTATTTGTAATAAGAGTTATTGTTGCTGCTGAATCAACAGTACCACCACCTCCACCGGATATAGTTGTAAATGATAGCTGTCCGTTACCATCTGTAACAAGTGCTTGACCATTTGTACCGTCTGTGATTGCCGCCGGAGACGCTGTCGCAAATACCGGTAAGTGTCCTGTGGCATCTGGTAAGTTGATTGTTCTGTCTGCTGTTGGATTCGTAGCTTGAAGTTTTATTTCATGCGCATTTGCCGAATCACCTTCAAAAGCAATACTTACAATACTATTAATATTTGGATCTAGTTCTAATGTAACATTGTTTGCCGCAATACCAGCATTGATTTGACCAGTAGTTCCTAAGAATGTTAATGTTTCTGTAGTAGGATTAAACGTATGTGTGCCAGTATTACCGGCTAATCCAAACGTTCCATCACCTTCTCTCGCTTGAACATACGCACTATCGATTAACTGAGTTGTTAAAGCAGAATCAATTAATGCAGGCTTTCCTGTTAGATCGGCATATGCACCACTAAATAATTCACTTTGATTTGCTAGTGGTATCCAGCTACCACCATGAGCAAAATAACCTCTACCGGTTGCGTGTACGTGTGCAAACATACCATGATATGTTGATGCAGTTGGTAAATCACCGGTTGTAGGATAAACATTTGAATATGTAATCGTCTTTGAGCCGAAATCAATATCATCAAGACCAATACGTGTTCGAGCTTGAATATAAGCCGAGTCAATCATATTAGTTGCTTCGGCAGAATCTAATAACTGATCAAAGTTAAGTTGACGCGCCTGAACCCATGCAGAGTCGACTGTATTACCACCTAATGTAAGTGAACCATCAACACTTAATCCAACACCATTTAATAATTGTAACTCATCTGATTTTTGTCTACTAACAATTGTAAATGATCCATTACCTTTTACAGCAGTTTCTATTAAGCCATCTTCAGTACCGCTTGTTGCATCAGCAATCTTACCAGAAACTTTTGCGTATATCTCATCACCAGGTCCGTCGTGTCTACCTTTAAACTGAATTTGGCCTAAATAGTCTGCGTCTGCTGGTGATGCGCTATTACGATATAATATTAACTCAGGACCAGCTGCTGAGCTTGCATCAGTAGAAGTAAGCGTAAGAGTGTTTTCTAGGTTTTTAGATCTTAATACAACGTGTGCACTATCAATCAGATTAATAGCTTCGGCAGAATCTAAGAATAAAGCAGAATTTAATCTTGCATTGACGTATGCGGAGTCAATTAGATCTATCGCTTCTGCTGAATCCAAGAATGAAGTTGTATCTAATCTAGCATTTACCCAAGCTGAATCAACGAGCTCGCTATTCAGTCTTAATTTAGTAACCGACGCAGAATCTGCACTTAAACTACCAGTTACAGTTGCACCGTATGTAGTCGTTTCTAACTTTTTATCACCGTCATAGTATAAATCGACACTACCGCCATTATTAAATAAAGCAAGGTCTTTGGTTGTTGCGGCATTTAATAATCTAACAGTATTGCCTCTTAATTGTAGTTGACCTGTGGAATTTTGTATAATACTGTTAGTGGCGTTGTGCCAAATCTGTAAGTCATCACCAGTACCAAATATCGCTTTCTCATCGTCGAGATATTGTACAGTCTTAACATAATTTGAATCAGCTACATCTAATATAACCGAAGAGTCTATTAGATGCGTATTAACGTTAGAAACATCTACTTTTACTTCGTCGCCAGTAGTGTGATTTGTAAATCTAGCGGCACCGTTATGTTCAGACATAACAATGTTACCAAAAGTAACTGATGAACCTGAAAGATATAGATCTCTGAATCGTCGTGTTGAATCACCTAGATCGAATGCAGAATCTGTAATAGGAATTATATGCTGATCAATATTACCAAACATTGAGTCAAGTATATTATGAGCTTCAGCAGAATCTAAGAATAACGACCGATCTAATCTAGCATTAACATAAGCCGAATCGACAAGATTAATTGCTTCTGCAGAATCTAAATAATCACTATTAATTCTATCATTAATATAAGCACTATCGATCATACTCACGGTTTGTCCGGAGTCTAAGAATTGTGCTATAGCATTAGAAGAATTTTTATAATATAATTTACCATCAGCAAAGTTAATTGCCAATTCGCCGTGTTCTAAATCACTCGGTGAAGGGTCACTACCGCCGACACCTTTCCTTTTTAGCTTAATTATAGTTGTCATAATTCTTCCCTAAAACACTATTTATTAGTACGTTCCGCCGTCTAAAACCGTAACGGCTACGTGACCTGCAGTGACAGAAAAGTTAGCGGAATCAAATGATGATACGCCAACTTGACTTTTTGTTGCGTTAATTGCTTTCCATGTCATTGAATTTTGTACATCATCATATGTTAATGTCAATGCAGCATTCGAATCAACACCGAAAAAATTATCTAAATGATCTTCTACGACTTCTCTTAATGCAACACCATTAAAGAATATGGCGCTATCAAGTGACGCAAAAGGAATATCGAATGGTAGGTTTGGATCCCATCTATCTGTAGCAGCATCAAATATAAATTGTGGTTTTGTACCAGAATATCCTGCACCACCAACTGTAATACCTGCACCATCCGCAGCCGATGAATTAGCTGCTGAATCTGCTAAGACTAAATTCTTATCATTTAAAGATACTACTGTACTATTGACAGTTGTTTCAGTACCTTGTACTATAAGATTACCACGGACAACTAAATCACCCGAATCACCTACAGGAAATGGATCAATGAATAATTGATTTGAGTTATCTGTTGATGATATAGTATTACCATCAATCTTAACATTATCTACTGTAAGTGATGTTAAGCCTAATACATCTGAATCTAAATGAACCGTAACTGTATTATCTACAACTCTTGTATTAACATTAAATCCACCTGCAACTTCTATAGATGAATCAAGAAGTGCAACATCTCCTGTACCAGCATCAGCATTTATATTCAAAGTTGTTGCTAATGGCACGGTGCCAGCAGAATCAATAAGACCAGATGAATTAATTGTGAGAACAGGTATCGAAGTTTGTGATCCGTATACAGCAGAATCTACAACTTGTGGTCTATTGAAATGACCAGCATAAACTGTACCAAATCTAGTAGTTGCCGTACCTAAATTTCTACGATATCCCTGATTATATAAGCTAGATCCACGACCAAGTGCTGGTATAACATTACCGTCTAACTCAATATTACCTACACCTGATAATCCACCAAAACCACTTCTAAAATCATATGCCGGATCATACGCAATAAGTGTAATATTTTTTGCAGCAAATTCAGCTGCGGTTGTATGACTATCCGCAAGCATCTCAAAATAATGATCAGTAGTATCATGGCGCATTGTTGTACGCCCTGGAACAGGATTATTGTTCCATATATAACCACTACCAAAGACTACATTCTTATTATTGTCTACTACTTGATCTACATGAAAATGAACCTGACTATCATATGTGTTGAACCGCATCATATCAGCAGTTGCAGCGCCCAAGCTTGTCATTGCTGTAATAGTTAATGCGCTATCGGCATTATCTCTAATATTAATATGGCTTTGTCCGCCAAAGAATCCTAAGTCATTATATAAGTTAGTTGACTGTAATGGTATGGCCCAACTACCTAAAGATGTAGTACCAACGGCTTCGCCTTTAATTAAACCGGCTTTAAGTCCAACATTAGTTAGATCTAATGCATGATTATTTGCTGCGCCACCAGAATTACCATATCTTGTACCTATTGTAATAGTACCGCCGCTATCGGTATTCGGTGCTATAGTCATATTTTGACCAGTACGGCTGTGTATTACATCGAACCTTGCAGAGTCAGCGGCAATATTACCGCCCGAACCAACTGATATTCCACCAGACGTTAATTGAATAGCGCCGGCGTTTACAGTACCAGAAAAATATCCATCTTTAAATGTTCTATAATGAGTAGCAGGAACTAGACCAAGAGAATCACCAATATCAAATACTTCGCCTGGCACATATGTAGGTTTTATACTACCTTGAACCTCTATAGTCTTAAAGCCAGTATTAGCAGTTGAAGCTAGTTTTATATTACTTGAATATAATGCAATACCTGTACCACCATTACCAATGTTTAACCATTGATCGGTTGACTCTTTTCCAATATAACCATGTGATGGACTATCACCAAAATAAATGTATTTGTCAATTTTCAGTCTTTGATCTACATGATATTCAATTTGGCTATCTAGCGTATTATAGTTAACCATTGTAGTAAAGGTTGGATATGACTGCATGTTATTACGAGATCTTATTGAGAATGCAGAATCATTATTTTCTCTGAAACTCATATAAGAACCTGATACAGCTGTAAAATCTAAGTTCTTATCTAAAGCAGTACCACGCCATGGATATTCTATATTACCTAAATTATAATTTGGATTTCTAGCTTGCCAATGTCCTACTACCTTGCCAGTATTAACTCCATAAATTGGATTACTATAGGTGTTGCTCATAGTAGATGGGTCTGGCCCCATATGAAAATTACCACCTTCACTATCAAAGAATTGTACAGTAGTAAAATTCTGAGCATTATCTTTAGCTAAACCAAATACTGCATTACCAGCTTGTTGAAAAGTAGCTGGAAGTAAGTGATGTGAATTACTAGGCGCGTTTGGATCTGCAGCACCTGGTACACCAGAGGCCCATCCTCTATTAGAGTCACCACCAACTTTTAGAATATCTAAGCCTGAATCAACTGATATAGTAAACACACCATCAGCATAATCTGCCACGCCTTGAACACTATGAGTTGGACCAGTCATACCGATGGTAATACCAGCGCCACCTAATAATACTAAATCATTTTGCTCTGTAAATAGTTTATGTTCAGTAGGACTATTACCTGTTATAGCATCTTTAATGGTTAATTCAGCTACATTATTAGTTTGATCAATATGTTTAACAATACCAAAATCATCTACTGAAATACGAGCATTTGAAGTACCACCGCCATAAGTGTATAAACCAGGATAACTAGCGCCTTTAGAAGCAAGATGACTAGATTGATGAGTACTATCTAATCGTATATCGATTCCGCTATCTACTACTTTTGTAATAATACTATTTGAACCAGAAAAGTTAAATACATCACTTAGTAAATTTACTGAATCTGCTAACCCACTATCAGCACTTATGTTAAGTGTAACTGATGCAGGAGCTGTACCGATACTGTCTATTCTACCAAAGTCATCTACTGTTATTATAGGAACAGCAGTTGTAGCACCGTATGTACCGGCTACGACACCAGACGAATCTAGACTGATTAATAAATTGTTGTTTGTAATTTTTGTGTGAATCTCACCGGCTTGACCTTGGAAGTTTAAACCAGAGTCTGCAAGATTTACTGAATCTGAACCTGAATCACCAGTAAGACTAATACCAGTTAATTGAGTTAGATTATCTACATATCTCTTTGTTGCCACACCCGAAGAATCGGTAGGATCAACAAGACCAGAAATTTTGTTTGTTGCACCATCTATTACGATATTACCTGATAAAAGCTGGTCAATCTTTTTATCGGAATCTACAACAATTGCACTAGAAGCTGTAAGTGTACCAGATACGTGATCCAACATATCTGTAAAATAAGAACCGCCGATTACTGTGATAGAAGTAGCACCACCGGCACCATTATCACCTGTACCTATGAATAGTCTATCACCCTTATTTGCTTGGGTGCCTGTGCCGTATGCGTAAGCTAATTCTGCGGTTTTAAGTGTTGATGGAGCTAAAATACCAGAGGAACGTTTAATCCTAATAATACTTGCCATTAGAAATCACCTCCGTTTAGAGTTATACCGTTTAATTCTAACGAAGCTTTAAATTTTCCTGCATCAGAGTCGAATACTAATAGCATATTATCTGATAGACCAGATAGGTCTACATCAGCAAGATTAGTCATGTTTAGCGCACCCTTAACTCTTTTTATGGGTGTGCCTATTACTACTTTTGAAACGTAGTTTCCGCCACTTACAATTTTAATAGCCATTACTACCTCGTTACGCTAGGAGACACTATCATTTGTCCCTGTAAAACACGTTCTATGATGGTATCACCGCCGCTATCGACGTACTGCATTTCAACATCATATAAGTATTTTCCCTTGCGTAACAAATCAGTTTGCAAATTTGTAAGAGAAGCTGTCATAATACCATTGTCAGCATCACTAACAATAGTGGCCCAATCTACGGTATCTGCGGAGTCACTATTCAAACTCCTTTTCATTTTCATATTAAAAGCGTGACTAGCAATGTTTCTTGGATTGCCATCTTTTTGTACGATATGCATTTCTATCGCAACATCTGACCCTTGATCAATAGTAAAAATTTCTTCCTGTGCCATGGGGCCCTCTCGTGATATATGGTCTTATTTATACTATTTATACTTCCAATCTGTCGGCTTGTTTTGCGAATGTGTGAAATGAATGAACTTAATATCGGGATGCCAGTCACCCATCCAGACATAATCATTACCAGAAACTTCTTTATATTTTTGTGTTATACTCCATTGCCATCTTTTATTTGTATAGTAAGTATCATCATAGCCAGACTTCCATCGTGTAAACCAAGCGGCCGGCAGTATCTCTAAATCTAATTTCTTGTTGACCTGATCAAATACAAAATACTGCTCACCATTCACAGGTCCTTTTGTAGTACCATTTTCTATATAGTATTGTTGCCAATAATCTACATTAGACATAAACTCATCATAAATGTATCTGCAATCTTTTGGATAGTATTTAAAGAAACCACCATTTAGTGTATATTTTTCATAACTATCTCTCCACCAACCAGGCATTGCAAGAAACTGACCAGGTTGTACAGGATACTCAAATATCTTTTTATAATCGTTCTCTAGTAATACATCGATGTCCATTACACATATAGCTTCGTCTGTATCAAGTGACATACCATACATTTTATTCCATTGTAATTTTACATCATCGCGAATAGGTTCTCGTATCCATATAAATTCATATTCAGGTAATTTAGATTCTAAATATTCTTCATACTCAGGACCATATCTATCACCTATTCTAACGGCTACTATCTTCATCATCTTGCTCGTATATAAAAAAACTATTTTCTTTAGATCTAAATCTATATAAAAAAGTATTTAATGAATATTTAAATCTACGAATAATTTTTTTTATATAAGTCATAAAATAAATCTCCTATTAACTTTTGTGT
>Ga0209232_1001565_pt1 | contig 12223 bp, 11 predicted proteins | sample ETNvirenome_2_60_FD_184066 | JGI IMG/M metagenome (GOLD analysis project Ga0209232, IMG submission 184066) | Marine viral communities from the Pacific Ocean - ETNP_2_60 (SPAdes) (version 2) | ecosystem: Environmental > Aquatic > Marine > Oceanic | place: Pacific Ocean | collected 2013-06-22
CTGCTTCTTGTTCATATTTGCTACGCCAAGCAGGTATCAGTGTAGTGGCTTCCCCAGTATCTAACCAGTCGCCAAACATGTTTCCTAATCGCAAATGTATTTCTATTATTTTACTATCTATAAACTCAATATTCAATATTTTGTTATCTGCAAGCTCGTCTAAAAATTTAGGAAGTTGTATTGCTGGAGGATCTACTTTGTGCCAACTTTCAAACTTTAGCAAATTGTCATCATTGTTTACACCTATTGCTGCATGTACTGGTTCCCACTTGTTTTCCCATACATAGTCTATGCTGTAGTGTGTACCAGTCCACCATTCTGTCCAAAACTCTCCTGGATGCAATTCAAATAAACTGTACTCATCTTCCGTGTCTATCCACATTTTACGGGCATGCAATCCTAAACCTATTAGATTGTATATAGGTCTTATACAATAGTAACCACTTTGTTTGGGTAGCAAAGGTACAGGACCTACATTATATCCACAGCGATAACCTAGATCCAGTTTGTTAAAGGTCCAGCGAAATTCTGGTCTAACGTCCCATATTTCATGATTATGATAGTCAGGAAAATCAGGTATTATATGCATTATATACTGTCCTAATAAATAAATTTGTAAGGAGAAATATCATGGGTAAAGGCAAAGGCGGTCGCGGCAAGTAAGCCAGACCATAAATTAACAAATAGGGCAGTCCTAGACTGCCTTATTTTTTTGTCCAAACTCTGTATACCCATCAAAATGAGTTTTATATTCGCTAGTTTCTCCTAGTATAATGTATTTGTATCCTAGTTTTTTATATAGCGCACACTCAGTTTCTAAACTTTTAATACCTAGTGCAAGTTTTGGCTCTTCGTAATCCCAAGCAAACTGTTGATCTTCAAGCCATTCGTTATTAATTTTATATATTAGACTAAATGCTACTAGTTGTTCGTCTACATAGTATCCTATTGTGTCGTGTACTGGACTAGAAAACTGTTCCGGAAACACAGGCCATACACTCTCAAAATTATTGTATGCACAGTATTGATCATATATTTTAAGTAATGGTTCTGGATCCGGATTATCAAGTATTTTATAATTTGTTGCTATACTGTAATCCGTCTTTGACAAATCAATGTAGCAATTAATCATGAGAAGGTTGCGTTCTGCCGTGCTAAAGCCACCCAACCGGTTGATTGATATAGCAATGTTACTGTGTCCTCAACATCGTCAAATGTAATTCGTGTTCCGTTTACAAAGTTTGCCGGCGTTACTATTCCACTGCCGCCGTCTGTCTTCATTGAAATAATTTTAAGTTGTCCTTCAGTACCATCTGCCAATGAAAAGGCTTGTGATCCACCAGTTGTCACTAGCAGTGTAACTGTGTCTGTTAAATTTACAACTCCTGTGCTGCCTGAGCCAGTAAGTGTTTGCACACCAAATATATTTCCCTTACTTGTTAAAGTGCCTGTAACACTAGCATTGCCTGTACCACTAAATCCATTTATAGTTGGATTAGTCAATGTCTTATTTGTAAGTGTATCAGTGGTGTCTCTACCAACAAGAGTATCTGCACTTGCTGGCAATGTTACAGTTACATCAGCAGTGCTTGCAGGACCTATAAGAGTAACGCCATTTGTTCCATTATCACTATCTTCAAAGAACTTTAAGAAACCAGCACTTGTTGCACCATTTTTAAGTAATAGTCCATTATTTGCAGTTGGTGTAGTAAGTGTAGGAGTTGTTAGTGTCTTATTTTGAAGAACATCTGTAGTTTCACGCCCTATTAGAGTATCAGTTGATCCAGGAAGTGTTAGTGTTGCATCTGATGTACTAGCAGGACCAATTAACGTAACTTTATTTGTGCCATTATCACTGTCTTCAAAAAATTCAATAAAGCCTGCACTTGTTGCACCGTTCTTTACACTGAGTGCACCAGTGACACTGAATCCACTAGTTTCTAAAGTGCCTGTGATAATTGCATCTGATCTTACGTTTAATTTGCCTGTACCATTTGGTACAATGTCAACATTAGCGTTACTATCATTGGTGCCAATTTTATTGCCATCAATGGTAATACCTTCTGTTATTAAAGTGCCAGTAATACTGGCTGATTTGCTGTCCAGCGTAATAGTCTTTGTGCCAAGAGTTCCGTCTCCTGCTGTGACTGTAATATTACCTGTTGATTTAATTGTTTTTGACATTTGTACTATTTATAAAACTTATCTACTTTGTACTCCGATTTTATAATCCGGATCCCAGTTTTTGTAGTAATCTTTACTTTCTAACCAAGCACGAGCTTCCGTTAGTTTTTCAGTTGGTTGTAGTAAAACTAATGCCCATGTACCATTGTTTAGCCATACACCACCTACCTCTTCACGCTCAAACGGATGATCTTCTAGTGCAGTATATCCTCGTTTGTCTAGCATAGGCTTTGCATTGTCTATAATCTCACTAAGTTGTGCAGGCAAAATACCAAGAGGATCGAATCCAAGCACCACTACTTCACAGCCCTTGGGCCAATGATATGTATAGTTTTCTATTTCTGCGCGGATATGGCTTTGTATTTCATGTGTGCCGTCTAAGTGATGGGTTTTAACTTTGTTATCAACCCATGCACTTTTAGCATACGGACATGGAGGTAGTCCGTTAAAAACTTTGGAACGCTTGCTTAGTGTGTTAAGAATCCAAGATTCTATATCAGTTTGTAAGTTAGTCATTTAAGTTATTAACCATTCCCCAGTAAGGCTTTAGTAGATTGAACGTGTTTGGAAATGCAGTTGCATAATCCTGTTTTCTGAATATATCTTGTCTTTTGGTCCATACTATCATTTTTTGTAGTTCTGTTAGATCAGCAGATTCTATTGTAAGATAGTTTTTAATTTCATAATCTTCTATTGTATCTACTATTTTTGCTTTTAAAAAATCAGGCAAGTTTGTCATTCTATAATGATTAGGATGATCTACTATATTAAAATGTACTCGAGATAATTTATTGCGTAACCAGTTTGCTGTTTTTTGATAGTCTGCAATATTAATAAGACTTACGCATTGTGTTCCTTGAAAATACCAATCTACATCTGGATAGCGATTAGGTAAGTCTAAAAACCAATCTATGTTTTGAACAGTTTTATTCCAATCACCGGGCCATCGCAAGTATTCGAACTGTTCCTCTATGCCATCTATACTAAAGAATATCTCTACCCGTTTGAACTTACTCCATAGTTTTTCGTAATGCTTTCCTATCTGTTGCCCGTTTGTACTGTAAAAAAGTGTTGTTTCTTTAGCTCTGTCTGCTACTATTACTTTCTCCAATAGCACTGCATGCTTTTTATCCAACAGTGGCTCGCCGCCAAAAAAACTTATCTTTTCTAGATTTACTAAATCTTCAAGTTGATAACTATCGCTATTATGATAAACTTTATCCCTGCCTTGTATAAAATCGTTTCCAATAGCGTTATACGTTTCTTCGTAATGTTTTCCTTCAGGCCAGTATAAACTAGTATCCCAGCCGCCACATGTTCTGCATGCTAAGTTACACACATTAGTTGTTTTTATAACAAGTTCCTTAGGTCCTTGGTGCCAATTTGGATGATCAGTACCGTACTGTGAATTAGTACGCAATCTAAGACTTTGTACGCCGGCATCTTCTTCATCCCAGCAGCGTTTGCATTCAACTGGACGATCTCCTGCAGAAAACTTTTCACGCAATGCATTTAGTTCTGCATGATGCCATCTTTCTGATTGTGGCATATTTGCATCTACCTGAACTTCGATTGGGCCAAAAGCACAAGGACTTATTTTGTCCCACGCTGTTTGTCGAGTAGCCACAAACGGACTACTGCAATAATATTTCATCGATCACCTATAATTTATAGACTGAATCCTGCAAAGGTATCCTTTTCAACATCCTGTTTTGTGCCACCTATAATGTAGCTCGATATTTCTGTTTCTTGAGGTGCAACTTGCACATCGCCGCCTGCAATCCATTTAGCAGTCCACGGTAGTGGGTTTGCCTGTGGCACAGTGTAAGGTGATTTTAATCCTACTGCAAGCATGCGCTTGTGTGCAATCCATTCAATGTATCCATCAAGTAGTTGCTTGTTTAGTCCAATCATACTACCATCTGCAAACAAATACTCTGCCCATTCCTTTTCTTGATCCACTGCATCTACAAACATTTGGATACATTCTTCTCGAGTCTCCTCTGCAATTTTTGCAAAGTCTGGATCATCTTTAGGAAGAATCTTTAGTAGTTGTTGTGTACTACCCAAGTGTACATTTTCGTCACGAGCAATAAACTTGATAATTTTAGCATTGCCTTCCATCTTCTTAAGTTCAGCAAATGCCCAACTACAAGCAAACGATACATAGAAGCGCACACCTTCGAGAATATTCACACTCATTAGTGTCTTATAAATAGTGTCTTTAGTTCATACATGTCAATAGTAATTTTTTTACCATTTACTGTATGTGTACCTGTGCCTAATAGGTTGTAGTACATTGACTTAGTAATAAGCTCATCATACAGTTCTGTAATACTATCTGCACAATCTACAATCTCTTGTATATCCATCATCTCGTCAAAGATAATACTAGGATCACTGTACACATTACGGATGATATGTGTGTAACTACGACTGTGAATTGTTTCACTAAATGTCCAAGTAGTAATCCAGTTTTCAAGTTCTGGTAAACTTGTAATAGGATTGAACGCTTCTGCTGGAGCACGACCTTGTACACTGTCAAGCAATATCTGTCGCTTGAGATTACTTGTAAACACATGACGCTCGTGATTAGTAAGTTCCTTAAAGTCCTTACTGTCCTTGAGAATATCTACTTCTTCAGGTCTCCAAAAGAATCCTAGTTGCTTGTCAGTTAGTTTGTCAAACTGACGATACTTTAGTGTATCATATCTTTGCATGCCTAGTTCACCATCAAAGAAGCACATTTTTTCTGTGTGGTTATGTTTACTTGTGTTTAATACTGCCATTTTTCTATCCTATTATATCGCGCAACTATCGCAATGTTCCTCATCGTTATATTGTACCTCTTCAGGCAATTCTAGATGTATACCTTCAACACGATCTGCCATGTCGTCTCCGCTGCCATCATATGTGTTGAAATAGTATAACTGCTTGGTTCCATATTTATACGCCATCAACAAATGTTGCAGCATTGTACTCATTGGAATCTTTTCATCCTCATAGTGTTGAGGATTGTAACTTGTGTTTACACTAATACCTTGATCAATATACTTTTGTAGCACTGCCATGATCTTAATGTAACCTTCTGGGCTTTGCTGATCCCATAGTAGTTCATACTTGTTTTTCAAACGTGGATATCCAGGAACAACTTGCTTTAGCACACCATCCTTGCTTTGCTTGACACTTACAAATGCACGTGGCGGCTCAACTCCGTTTGTTGCATTTGATATTTGCGCACTTGTTTCACTAGGCATAAGTGCCATTAGTGTACTGTTGCGGATACCTGTATCTGCAAGTTGCTTGCGCAAACCTTTCCAATCCATGCGTTCCACATGCGGTACTAGTTCATCAACATCAGTCTTGTATGTTTGATTAGGAGTAATACCATCTCCATACTTTGTTTCATCTGTACCCGGACACTGTCCCTGCTCTACTGCTAGGTCAGCACTGGCTTTAATTAAGTAGTAACTCCATGCTTCTGCATACTCATCCACTAGTGCAAGATCAGGATTGCTGTAGTTTGTATCATTCCTCGCTAACCAATATGCAAGATTGATAATACCTACACCCAGAGGACGGCGTTTCATTGTGCTGCGTTCTGCTGCTAGTACTGGATAGTTCTGATATGTAAGCAGTGCATCAAGTCCTCGCACTGCAAGTTCACAAGGCTTTGCAAAATCATCAGGCTTGCGGATGTTACCCCAATTGATAGCACTAAGCGTACACAATGCAATCTCACCGTCAGGGTCGTTAAAATCATTTAGTGGCTTTGTAGGCAAGTTGATCTCACAACACAAATTACTTTGTTTTATAGGTGCTAGGTCTGGTTTAAAACTGCCATGATCGTTACTGTGATCTACGTTCTGCAAGTAAATACGTCCTGTGTTTTTACGTTCTTCCATAAATGCTGCAAACAATTGTGCTGCAGGAATACTTTTCTTGCGGATACTTGTTTTACGTTCAGCGGCTTCGTATAGCTCTTTGAACTTATCCTGATCTGCAAAGTAAGCATCATATAGTCCAGGAACGTCTGCAGGACTAAACAGTGTAATGTTAGCACCGCTGATAAGACGCTCGTACATTAGTTTGTTGAATTGCACACCGTAGTCCATATGTCTAACTCTGTTGTCGTCAGTTCCTTTATTGTTTTTAAGCACGAGCAAGTCTTCGACTTCCAAGTGCCATATAGGATAATACAGTGTAGCGGCTCCGTTTCGCACACCGCCTTGACTACAGCTTCTAGTGGCAGACTGAAACATCTTGTAGAAGGGGATGACTCCGGTGTGGTAGGCGTCACCCGCTCTAATAGGCGAGCCCAAGGCCCGTATGGATCCTGCTCCGATCCCAATGCCGGCTTTTTGACTAACGTACTTAACGATACTGCTAGTAGTAGCATTAATACTGTCAAGGCTGTCGTCCGTCTCAATGAGAACACAGGAACTAAACTGTCTTTGTGGGGTGCGTACACCAGCCATAACTGGAGTAGGGAGGCTAATGTCAAATGTAGATATTGCGTCATAGTAGTCTTTGACCCACTGCATGCGGGTCTCTTTCGGGTAGTGAGCAAATAGCGTTGCAGCAATAAGCGCATACGCTACTTGTGGTGTTTCGAACATCTCGTTTGTAACACGATTCTTTACTAGATACTTGCCACGGAATTGTTCCATTGCAGCATAGGTTAAATTTTCATCACGATCATGTTTAATAAAATTGTTAATTGTTTCCCATTCTTCATCATCGTAACTTGTTGCTAGTTCTTTGTCATAGAAACCTATCCCTACATTACGTTCAACTAGTTTCTTGATATGCCATGGTTCAAATGTTCCATAAACCATTTTGCGCAGATGGTAGTTGATGAGTCTGCCACCGACATATTGATAGCCGGGAGTCTCTTCGCTTATTAAATCTGCCGCACTTTTGATAAGTGTTTCTTGGATGTCAACACTTGACATGCCGTTATAAAATTGTATATGACTGCGAATTTCTACTTCACTCGCGCTTACGCCTGTAATGCCTTCGCATGCATAAAAAACGACCTTGTGGAGTTTATCCAATTCAAGGTCTTCCTTAGTGCCATCACGTTTTAATATTTGTATATTGCTGTTCATCTTGAACCCTCTTGATATTTTCTTATTTTTTTGTGTCGAGTATTTACAGGCGGCGCCGCATGGCTTCTAATACATTATAATTTATAATGCTATTAGACTAGTGGTTATTATCTAACAAATCTTACACTGTAGACAAAGGTTGCTGCCGTTCCAGTGCTAGTTGTACTATACTGTAGTTTAGTGATATTTGAACTATTTGTCAAGCTAAAAGTTACACCAACACTGCCATTATTTTCACTAAAATCATCATCAAGTAATTGTGCTGTAGCATCATGTGTGATACGCATTACGCCTTGACGTCTAGTTGAGCCTCGTGTAATAGCATAATCAATTTCAACATAGTTTTGTAAAATTACACTATTATCTGAGAATGTAATACCAGTGTCTTGATTGGATACATTATTTGTTAAACTTGCTGTTTGACCATAATTGCGGATGTAAGTACCGAACTGTGCGCCACCATCTTGAATACTTAGACCTTTATGATTGACTCTAAGTCTTGAAGTAGTTTCATCTGCATCTGGACGATCAAATGTATCAGCAATGCTGTGTGCTTCAACTGCAAAGTTAATAACATGTGTGCTTGCATTTCCGTTACCTAATGCATTGTTGGCACAATCTAAGAATGTATTGAAAGCACTTGTAAAACTTAGTCCATCATAAAAATGAATAGCCTCTTTGTATATGTTGTCAAACAAACTGTTTGTTACTTTCATGCCCTTTGGACCATCTACACTAGGAGCACTACTTGTTACACTTTCACCAATCTTAAATCCTTTAAATGCAATTTCAAAATTACATCCACTAAAAGTTACACTGTTCATATCGTGATCTGCAAGTACAAGGAAACTGCTACTAGTAAATACGCACCCTACAAAATGGATATGTTCTGTTTTACGAGTTGCACTACTTTCAAGTTTAAGTGCTGCAGCACCGTTGCCAACTGCACTTGGAATACTGCCATTAAAGCCTTGAAAGCGACATGAAATAAATGTTCCAACCTGTGCTTGGTTTACAACAAATGCATCAACTGTGTCAACACTTGCATGGAATGCTAGTCCTTCAATATGATAATTTGCTGGTACTGCCGCGCCGCCCGCGCCAACTGATCCATCAATTTGCTGCACACTATCACTGGTCATAGCAATACAATCTGGTGATGCACTAGTTGCTTTTATAATACTACTGTTATGTCCTTCACCAACAAGTTTAGCAAATGTAGGAATTTTTATAACATCAGTAACAATGTATGTACCTGCAGGGAAGAACAATGCTCTGCGTATTTCAGTGTTTGTTGCACGACTAAACAGTTGGAACAACGCTCTATTAATTGCTGCAGTATCGTCTGTTAGTCCGTCACCTTTTGCACCAAAATCTTTTACGCTTGCATGGTCATCAAACTTTTTTTGCATAGTGCGTGTAGTTGGGTCTGCCGCTGTAACACCTGTTGTTGCTGTGTATCCAGCGTCTGCACCCTCATATGTGTAACTATCTGCACTATCTAGTAGATTACTTTGCGCTGTAAGCAGTTCAATATTTTCAATCCTAGGAGCATCTGTGCCACCATTGCCAATAAAAACTTTTCTTGTATCAACTGCAAGTCCTAGTTCGCCAACTGCCAGTTGAGGCAAGTTTTCAGAAACACCGCGTCTGTGTTGTATTCGTGAAATTTGTACAATAGCCACGCTCTATACTCCTATAATAATATAGTGTATTTATACCTTCACTGAGCTAGATCATTCCAGGGATCTCGATGATCTTGATCTTCTCGCCACATGTGGTCATCGCCTACCTTTGCATTTTCTAAAGCCGCAGCTCTTTGTGATTCTAAATAATTTGTATCTGTATTCAAACTTAAAAACTGTGTAAACACGTTACTGTGAACTAAATCTATTGTGCATGTTCCGTTAAATCCAAAATAGTTTGTAGTATGTTCGTTGTTATCGATTGTTATTAGTTTTAATTTTTTATTGTAGAATGTATTTCCGATTGCCAGCCCATCAAGTTTTAGTTTGTTAACTTTTACATACATATCTTCAACGATTTCACCATCTTTTACTATGGTATGTATTTTATTATTTTTTCCTGATGTTATTATTTTAAGTGTTGCGGGCAATTCAATCATAGTACTATAATAAGGATTAAAGTAATCTACATCTTTGATACTGTCGCCATTGTCAACTTGCACTCGAAAATAATCGCCTCGACAATCTCCAAATTCAAATTCGAGCTCTAATTTGCATGTGTTAAATTTCATTATTGATCATCTTCTCTAACAAGAAATGATTGTTAAGTTGATCGCCTGCAGTGTATCCTAGTTCTCTAGTAAGATCATTAAGTTCTTTTGCCCACTGGGCTCGCTTTGCAGGTGTGCTTCCTACAGCAGGATTTTCCCAACCCTGAGGATGCTCACTAGTGCGAATTAGACCTAACTGTTCCCAATTACGTTCTAGCCATGTATTTGGAAATATACCCAAAGTGCCTCCCCATTGTAAGGTAATGTTATCTTTATATTGTGTATGTGTGCGCAACCAGTCTTTGATAAATTCAAACTCCTCGTCAGTTTCGTCAACCCATCCTACAATCTGTAGTAACATAAAGTGAATCTTGTGTTTTTTTCCATATTCTAAATGAACATCAATTGCTTCGTTACTAAACTTTTTTCCTAGTGCATAACGTATTCTTTGATTTAGATTCTCAATGCCTACAATAAGTTTGTGTCCTCCACTTGCTTTAACTAGTTCCCATGTTCTTTCGGTAGCAGCATTGTGTTCTCTGAAAATATAATAACCTGACCAAGTAAAACTTTCATCAGGATTTTTAGTATTCCATTCTGCTAGTCTTGTGATAAGTTGTAAAAATTCTTTTTGATTGCCATTTGTAAGACTGTCTTGAAACTTGAAAAATCTTATGCCGTATAGTTTGTACTGTGCAACCATTTCCTCAAAAATATCATCGCCGGTGCGCCATGTAAAACTGGGCCAATTTGCTATGTAATCGCAAAACTTACACTGTCTTACACACCCTCTACTTCCAATTATAGGCAATGCAGGAATACGATATAGATCCATGTCGTATTGACTGTAATCAGGCATAGGAAACTTACGCATCTCTTCTAGTGAGAATTCACGCCACTCTAAACTATTAATGCCTGAATATTCTCTACGTCCTTTCAAAAATTCATAGAGACTGTGTTCTGCATCTCCTCGTATATGATAATCAACAAGACCTGCGTCCATCAGCGTGTTAACAAATTCACTAGGCCCAGTAAACGTAGGCAAACATCCTGGACCGCCAAGTAATACTGTTACAGTTGGATCAATCTTTTTAACAAACCAAGCAAGCCATTTTGCACTAATTTGATTTACATAACTAATTAGACTTATACCTACAAACTTAGGTTTAAAACTCATCAGTTGTGTTGCCATACTCGAAAATACATTGTAAAGATCATCTTCAATCTCTGGTGCTAAGTATTCGTCGTATATAAATGTCATAAAGTCTTCGCTTCGCGCATGAGTGTTTATATATCTTACAATTTCATTGTTTGCATCTGCAGCCAAACAACTAAATCCTGCTTTTTCTACAATAGGCTTTAGCACTGCAGGAGCCATTAATGGCAAACCACTCTCAGTGTAGGGCATTGTAGTAATTACAACATCGTATGTTATGCTGTTAGGATTTTCAAAGCATTTAAATTTCATAATATTGGGAAACTCTATCAAACCAAATGTTGCTGTAGTGGTCGAACGCTTCGCCTTCCAATATCCATTCTTGGTATTGATAGTCTTTACTGCACATAAGGATTACGCCCTTATTTATAGTTGTTTCAAACATGTTATTATGTGCATGTGCATAGGCACACAACTGTAAAAAATAGTCTTCAATCCAGTCTGTGCGTTTAGGTTTATTTGTTTGTTTAAAGTCCATGATAGCAGGAGCACCGTCATGCACACCAACTAAGTCTGTAGTACCTGCGTAAAGTCCACTGTAGTAGAGTGGAACTTCTGTGCCCCAATACTCATCTGCATTTTTAAGTCCATGCTCAAGTATAAGGCTAGCCATACGATGACTTTGCTGGCTGTAAGGATTACTACCAGGTTCGCCTATTTCTCCAGTGGTTACATAATCTTCAAGCCACTTGTGTAGTCTAGTACCTCTGCCTGCTGCTTCTGTAACAATCTGTTGTGCTTTGGCTTCACCTACACGCTTCTTCCAGTTTGCAAGTGCTTTGCGTTTTTCTTCGCCTTTGGTCTTATCCAGTATTGTTGTGACACTAGGCACAGCATTTCCGTCAGGAGTTGCGTAGTGCCTTTTGCCTTCAATTGTTTTTCTGTTAATTGGTTTATAGTCGTATTTGTTTATAAGCATACACTTATTATACTATACTACCAGGTGATTTCCCAATAAAAATATGTGCCGCTAGAACTTTTTCTTGCGATGGTATAACCTTTGTTTTCAAAATGTGCAATAACTTCTGCCATCTGTTCTGTTTTAACAGCGTCAGTTGTTGTACCTTGATATACTTTGTAGTAGTTTTGACCGTCTGTGTCATTGTCAGTCATAGGACTTCCTGTAACAGTTGCACCATTAATAGTTACTGTGCTTGTGTTACTAATAGTTGCAGTGAACGCACTTGCTGCAATAGCATCTAATACAGCAATTTCCATGATACTAATCTGCTGTGCTAGTGTGTTATTGTTTTGCGCTCTTTCACGAGCCTGTGCGCCTGTAGGGAAGTATGCCATTATTTTTTCCTCATGCTTCGTACAGTTATTCTATTTGGGTCTAACTTACTAAGATCGAGAGGCTCCATATTCATAGGACCTGAAAGACTTAGTTTTTTAGTTGGTGGCTCATCTTTTACTTTCGGAAACATTTCCTTAGCGCCTGCTTCAAAATCTTGTAGTGCTTTTTCTTCGTCATAT
>Ga0209232_1001567_pt1 | contig 12210 bp, 26 predicted proteins | sample ETNvirenome_2_60_FD_184066 | JGI IMG/M metagenome (GOLD analysis project Ga0209232, IMG submission 184066) | Marine viral communities from the Pacific Ocean - ETNP_2_60 (SPAdes) (version 2) | ecosystem: Environmental > Aquatic > Marine > Oceanic | place: Pacific Ocean | collected 2013-06-22
GTCTTTGAAAGGATACCGAATCTGGCATCACTAGATATTGTGGCTTGGTTGACAAGTTCAGCCGAGGACATAAAAGAAAATCCAGACCGTCTGTTTTTAAGATAGCACATCCCATAACATCTATCATCTGCTTTGCATGCCTCCCAAAATATAAAGAAGAGTCTATTTGCTTCTCTATAGTCAGCGGATCCGACATCGATTTTTGACCATTGCAAATACATGTAGTGAGTACCTGTAATATAAGTAGGAACACCATTATTATAGAACCAATACCCTTCCTCTCTTTTTCTAAATTCTTCATCTATATAATCAAACCATTTTTCTTTAAAATCCCTAGGGTATTCTTCCCAATCAAATCTGCTTTTAATTCTAGCTAATTCTTTTGGGTATTCTTGTTTTTCCCAATATTGTTCCGTTTTATTTTCGCTTCGTTTAAACGGTTCATGCTCTGCTGGTAATGCAATACGGAGGTTTTGAATTTCAATGATCTGTCCAATTTTACCTGTTTTACTTATAACAACAAAATCATAATCAGAGTTATAACCATATTCCCATCTCTTTAATCTATTTTCCTTTTTTAAAATCTTAGGATTTATAACATCTTTAACTTCCTTCCAAAGCGTTTGTTCGTAACTCATTTGCTACGCCCTTCCGCAAAACCCTTAAAAGATCTTTCCTCTTTAACTTCTTCTTTGGTTTTACCTTCTAGTATATTTTCTTCTTCTTCTATTCTGTGAAGAATTTCAAAAGCATCAAATATTGCTAACTTCTTTGTTGCAGCAGCATTCTTGAGTCGGTCCGCAGACACATCTTCTCCCGTGTCCACAATTGGTTCTTGAGCAACCTTTATTAGTTCTTTCACCGCTAGTTGCCCAGCTTGGATTATACTCTTCTTCGTTTCCTTGACGTTCATCTTTCACTAATATATCTTTTGATTTCATACAATATAATAATTCATTGTCTACCACAAATTCAAATTCTCTGTTTTGTTTATAGTAGACAATATCATTTTCTTTTATTCCTAAGGACTTTAAATTAAGATTACCATATCTTAATATACCTTTCTGCGTTTGAGTTGCTAAGGGTTTAATAAAACATCTATCTCCTAAAGTATTCCATTTATCATCTTGGTAATATAAATATATTTGATCTAATTCTACAAAATATTTATTATCCTTAAAATATAACTTACTATTCTTTTCTCGACCTTTCATGTCATAGAATTTTCTAAAGACATTATGATGAATAATAACTATATCTCCTACGTTTATATTAGTAATAATGTTTTTAGGTATTTGTGTTACCTTAGCTATTTTGTTTACTGCTTTAAACGTTTCTATTTTAGTATTGATAATAAGTTGTTTCTCCCCTACCTTTATAACGTTGTTATATCTTTCTCCAATAGGTTCAACTAGGAATTTATATAAAGCTTGCATTAATATTCTAAGTCGTATTCTACAGAGATAGCCATATTGGAATTAAACTTCTTCCATGGAATAACTTCCTCATTTTTCTTAATAAATATATTATATGAGTTATCTTCTTCTTCATGTAATATATCACAAATAACATGACCTCCGTAAACTTGTTGACTTACAGAATAATGCATAGCTTCGTTCTTATAATCAGATCCAATACTGATCTTTCTAATAACGTTGTCCATGATTACTCTGCTAATGCTGGTTCTGCTTTATCTACTTCAATATTAGTATATGTACCGTCTTCTAAATTAATATTAACAGCACCATATTGTTCTTCTAATTCTTTTTTAAACTTTTCAACCTCTTGATTTACTCCAGCCATTTCATGAAGTAATCCATGCTTATTAGCTTCTAATACACCAATTTGATTTATTAAATTGTTTAATTGTTCTTGTTGTGATTTAATTTTAGTTAATTGTTCTTCTTTAATTTTCATTTGATTAAATTTAATTTATATTTATTTTATGTTAATTTATATTTAAAATTGACTGTAATTTCATCTGACTTAGGAGACCAATCACCTGTTCCTCTAATAATTATAAAAACTAATATATCGCCTGCGGATAAAGGAATAGGAACATTTGTGGGTTCACCAGAATCACCATTCCATTGTTTATATATAAAAGTTCCTGAATCACCATTGTTGGCACTAATTTCTAAATCTTCAAATCCTCCTGCACCAGCTAGTGTAGGCGTTAAATCAGTAAAGTTTACTGTACCAATACTTGTATCAGCATTTCCTGTATTACTAGTTAGTTTTCCAATTTTCCAACTAGTTGTTCCATCGGCGATTTGAATTGTAGGAGCTGTATCTCCATTCCATTTCATTGTTATCGTTTCAATCTCACAATCAAATGGCACTATTTGAAATCCTGCTTGACTAGTAGATGCTAAAGGATCGTTAAATATTAATTGAGGTTTAGCTGTGCTTACTGTATCTCCAGGATTTATCATTACACCTTGAAAACTACCGTACACTGTTCCACTACCAGACACCGCTTGATATGAAGGTGCTACACCTGTTCCATTAGAAGTTAACACATGTCCACTTGTAGCTGACGCGGGGAGTTTTGCTAAAGTAGAAGCTGTATCTGCATAAAGAATATCTCCAATAGTATAAGAAGTTTGTCCTGTACCACCATGACCAACAGCTAAAGTTCCTGTAACAGTTACTACACCTGAGGTAGCTGTATTAGGGGTTAAACCCGTAGTTCCAAAACTAATAGAACTTACTCCACCTGATGCTGGAGCACTCCATTCTAAAGCTGTTCCAGCTCCATTAACAGTTAAAACCTCTCCTGCTCCACCTATACCAGTTGTAAAATCAGTTAAGTCTAAGTTTGCTTCTAAAGCATCATAGAAATTAGATGTAGTTATATAGTAATTAGCTGTATTTGTCTCAAACCCTACTAATCCTGTAAAATCTGTAAGATCTGTTTTTACTGTAAAGTCGCTAAATTTTTCGTTTGCCATTGTTGTTTATTTTATTAAGTTGCTTCAAATACAAGTTGAAGAGTTGCCCATGAATTATTGCTAGGATTAATACTTGCTCCACCACGTTCTATATTAAAAGGCATTATTACTTGACCTGCTGTAAATGTCCTACTTAAACCTGTTACTGATTTTTGTGGCCAATCTCCATCATCAGCTTGATTTACTAATTCTGAAAATACAGCTGTAGCGTTATCTCCAGTCGTATCCCATCCTGCTGAAAGTTCGGGTTTAGTATTACCCCCAGTATAGGTATATATAAAAAGATCTGAAATATCACCTGCTGCATTAGCTCCAATAGCATCAACACCACACCATTTCCAATATATAGCTGTTAACGTGCAATCAACTGGAACAAAGTAAGGTACTATACGTATTGTTGCATTCGTCATTGGTGTACCAGCATTATATGGACCTTGAAAAGGAAAACCTGTTGGTGCAGTTCCTGCAGTACCATCAAAATTATTATGATTAATGAAAACTTGTGTAAATACTCCACCTCCACCGCTTGCAGGTGCTTGGAATGTAGCGTTACCACTACCATCTTTAGTTAATACATGACCTGCAGAAGCTCCTGATACATTTGTTAGTGTATCAATAGCTGCTTGCGCTGTAGTTGAACTAGTTCCACCTTGTGCAATAGCTAGTTTACCCGTAGTAAAACTATCTAAATCTAAGCTAGCTGCTAGATTCGTTGGAGTTATTTTATAATTGTTTCCAGTATCAAACCCAACTAAACCATCAAAGTTACTTAAATCTGTTTGTACTGTAAAATCTGAGAATTTCTTATCTGACATGTTATTGTTGTATTATAGTTAATCCCGTTTGGGTTATTAATGTATCTCCAAGCTGACTTGTTACATTATTAGTGACTGGAGCACCTCCGCAATTCTCTAAAATCATTACGTCAGTAGATGCAACTGGTTCTAATTCTACATAGTCTGAACCTGTTGAACTTTCTAATTCAATGTAGCAAATAGTTGGAGCTGGTCCAGCAGAACCTTGTCCAGGTAAATTGCTTATAATCGGTATTATGTTAGCTATACCTATCCACATATCTTATAGTAATGCAACTAATTCTCCAACACCTGATAAAGAAGGAGCATGAGATTGTACTTGTACTGCTAAAATAGGTAAAAACGATCCTGCAGCTATTCCTTTAAAAGTTGTAGTTTTTTGATTTCCCAACGCGTCTACTTCTCCTACATCTCCTTCTAAAATTACAGTTAAGCTAGTATATGCTTGTCCGCAGTATATAGCAGCTCCTCTGTTAGGACTACCTGTGCCTGGTATTTGATTACCTGTACCTAAAGTATGAATGTCCACTGAAGCATGGCCCATAATTCTAGCATTATCAGGAATATTTCCACTGATAGTTCTTTTAGGTGCATATATATTTTCTTGGTCTAATGATGCCATTATGTTTAATTTTTAATTTTTGTTATTTTCTCAGCGCCTCTAGATCCAAAGTACGCTACATAAACCGTTATTAGTAAAGCTTCCAATAATGAAACCCAACCTGTTTTTATTTCTAATAGTACTGTAGAATCTAGTACTATAAATATCGTCATTGCTAGTGTTAAATAAATCAAAGTCATAGGTCTAGTATTTTTACTTAACCATGAGTCACTTTTCATATCACTAGCCCATCTACTTGAGATGTTGTTCATCTCTGCTATATCTTGTTCCAATAGCTTTAAAGCCATCTCTTTATCTTTAGGTTCTATACTAGAATCACCTGATATAAGATTTTTTACTATACCTAAACCTCCTTGATCTGGCAAGAACTCTCCTACAGTATCTAAAATTGTAGGAGCCTTCTCTTTTAAGAAAACCCCTACTTTAGTATCTCTAAACTTTTTTTTCTTTTTATCTTTCATTTTATAGGTGTTTCTTTTACCCATTTAGCATTTGGAAAATAATAATCATAACCTGGATACATCACCTTTGCATAGCCATTATTGTCTACACCTAACACTTTAAAATCTACATTTTTCATTGTTATATGACAACCTTCTATAATGTTATGTTTTTTATTAACATCTGGAGAATTTCTTTTATAACCATGTTTAGATTTTTTCATGAAATTTAAAATCCTTTTTTGTGACGTCTTGTGGTTTTCTTAGCAGAAAATCTCTTTCCTTTATTTAAATAATGAGAATTTCTATTTGATGAACCCGTGTTACTATTTAATCTTTTTTCTCTAATTTTTTTACCTATACCAAGACCTCCTATATTAATTTTAGGAAGTTTAGCATTTATTTCACCAAATCCCATACCTCCAGAAGCACCGCCACCTTCAGGATTTCCACCAATTTTGAAATTAGGATTTTTGTTTCTCATTTTATTCATAATGATAGGATCTCCATCACCAACATCAAATGATTCTGTTTTTATTTTTCCTCCTAAAGTAAATTTGTAAGCTTTTTCTGAAGGATTCATACCTTCACTTTCAACACCAGGAGCTAAACCTTTTCTAATTTTTTTTCTATCACTCATAGAAGCTATCTGCTCATCTGTATATATTTTACCTGATTTAGCTTGATTTGGATTTGGTTCTTCTTCTGTTTGGGGAAGAGCTTTACCTTTAAATGAACCTGGTTCAACAAGACCCATCCACCCGTGTATTCCTAGATCTTTCTTTGCACGTTTTTCTTTAATTCTATTAAATCTGTTTTCACTTATTGGTTTGTGTTTTACAACTGTTTCACCGCTTTTTTTAGTTCTTGATTTCTCTAGCATGTGTTGTTCACCTTTCTTATATGCTTCTTTTGATGTTTGTGCCATGCCGGCTTCGTACATTTCCATACCTGGAGTTCTACTAGCATCTATAGCCATTCCATCTTCTGTTAACTGTGAAGATTGCTGTGGGAAGTATTCTCCCATTTTTTTATGTACAGCTTTCTTACCCATAGAATCTCTGTCTCCATACATACCGTGTTTATAAAGTCCCTTATCTTTCATTTTTTCTTTTTTAGTGGTATTTCTTTTTTGTAGGCTTCAGCTTCCCAAGGAAGTTTTTTATCACCTTCGTTTAGTTTACTCCTAGAATATTTTTTTCCTTTCCAGTAAATGTTCTTGTCATCGTAATACATGTCTCCTCTTTTAATTTGATCGACGTGTACCATTTCATGACTAATTGTGTTTTCCAGTTGATCTTGATCACACATGTTTTTATTAATTACAATATTTCCAGTATTAGTTGTAACTCCGTTTATACCTTCTCCTCCATCTTCACCTAATCTAAATACAGAGGTCCAATCTACTTTATATGGAGGTTTAAGTTTAAAACTCATTTTTTACCAGTTAGTTTATTTACAAGTTTATTACTGAATCTATTTAGGTCTTCTTGTCTTTTTTTACAACCGCAATCTTTACCTGCTTTATTCATAATAGCTTCTGTTATCTGGTGAACCCCACTTACTCTCATTACTTTATGTACCTTGTCACCTAGATTTCTCATACCTCAGACTTAAATGCTAATAAAAATTCTCTTATCCCCATCCCAAAAGCTATACCAGCATACAGAGAGTGAGAATGCATTATGAAAAGCAATCCTACAATACCACAAGCCACAGCTTTAGATAAAGGGTGATTTAAAATTTGTTTAATAGTTTCCATTGTTTGTTTTTTTTTATTTACAACCTAGACTTTTAGCTTTTTTAGCAACGCAAGCTAAGATACTTTTTTTACTACCTTCTCCTTTATACCTTCCTACTAATCTTCTAGCTGCAATAACATGATCACAATCTGGAACGGGAAAAGATCTATCAGGTCCACAAAAAGTACTTGCAGACATATTATCTCTTTCTTTTTTAGTTAATCTTTTTTGAAGGGGAGAATTCATTCTTTTGTAAGCCATAATTAATGTTTCATATGTTTGTGAATCTTATGAGCAGAAGCTTCAAATCCGTGCTTTTCTACATCAATCCTATGTATTTCTCCTTTAGCATCATGTATTAATTCTCTATCGTGAATCATTTCCTTTTTTGCACCTTTATCGCCTTTTTTATAACGTTCGTCAGCTTTGTGTAATTGACCTTTAGCATCATAGATTAATTCTCTATTATGCATCATGTCTCTATCGTATCTATTCATGGTATATATTATAAATGTTTATATTCTTCTGTCGCATCGTATGATGGACATGCTTTGTTTGAAAAATCTCTATGACCGTGTATAACCGCGTCTGGATACATAGCTTTTAGCGTTCTTAAAACAGCTAACAAACTATCTTTTTGACAATCATATCTAGTATCTTTCGGGGTCTTACCATCTGCTTCTACGCCTCCGCAATAGCAAATACCGATTGAATTTCTATTATGCCCTTTTACATGAGCCCCGATTTTAGCTATATCTCTACCTTTGTGTATTTCGCCATATATATCTATATAGAAATGATAACCTATATCACTCCATCCTCTACCATCAACGTGCCATTTCCTAATTGTTTCAACAGGAATATTCTCGCCTTCTCTAGTTGCAGAACAATGTACAATTATTTTATTTATTTGTCTCATGGTGTTGGTGTTGTAAAACCACTTCTACTTAGCATTAAACTATTGTATTCTTTTTCGTCTCCTGCATTAATAGCTTTTAACAATGGACCACCTTTCGTAATACTAGATGTAGGATGTTCTGAAAAAAACCTCTTCAATAGCCTATTGCTCGCTTCTGTATTTGGTTTTTCTACTTTAGTTGTTTTAGCAATTGGTACCTTAACACTAGGATCAGCATCTGCCTTAATACTAGGACCAGTTTGCTTTAAAGGATTTTTAACCATCTGCATACATGCACTCATTCGTTTTAAATCTTTTCTAATTTTCATCTTTTTTCTTTTTCATAGCCCACCATTTGTTAACAGTGTATCCAATAGTAACTAGTAGTAATGTTACTTTTAGTATAGGTTCTAACCAATCTAAACTTGCGATTGTGAAAGAAGTTATATTAAAACAATATAACTTTAAATCATCTAAGCCCATTACGATTGAGCTCTAAGTACTGGATTACCTTTGTAAGCTTGTGGTGCGATTTTAAAAGCAGGTTTAGAATTTGTTAAAGTTCTAGAACCCATTGTTTTTATCGAGTTGTCTACGCCTGGCATTGGTCTTGCCACACCGGCGGGTTTTTGATTGTTTTTATATCCTGTTGGCATAATATTATTTTTTTAAGTGTTCCAATAACTCTTTCCACCTGGTTTAACTCCATAAACTGGTGTTTCTTTTGGATTTGATGGTATAGCATGTTTTCCACCGAGGTATGTATGTTTACCATGTTTAACTACTTCTTGACTTTTTGGTTGAGCAGAACCTTTTCCATAATTTTTAAATCCTACGTCAATGTTTTCAAAAGGATCTGCACTTGGTGTATGTTGACTACTGAGGAAAGACATTTCTCCTGTTTTAGCGGCCTCTGCTCTAAACTCTTCGTCACGCATCATGCTTTTTAGTTCTGCATCAGACTGAGCAATAGGTGCAGTACCCATTTGAGCGCCCATGCCCATTTGCCCTATAGCTGGAGGAGGCGTTTGAACACCTGGTGGATAATAAGTTCCAGTTTGAAACTGTTGTGGAACGTTAATATTATTTAATGCACTACCAGGTTGGATTTGTTTAAGTGATTTGTCTTTCATGTAATTAGCCATTTTATCTAGTTTTATCTTTGTTTATGTTTAAAATAGAATGACTTAAAACTTTGTTCATATAGCTGTCACCCTTCATTATTTTGTTACTTCTTTCTGTAGTGGGAATATCTTCCTCACCTAAAATTATTTTATATATTCTATTTAATAATTGTTTAAATTTAAAAGATGTTTTGTAAATGTGATATTTTTGGGTTGTTCTATTTCTTTTTCTCCAAACAACTATCCAATCTTCTTTTAACAATCGGTTCCATCTTCTATTATCCCAACTATAAGAATATACTCCTTCTTTAAAATCTTGTTTTGTAAATAAATCTAAAGCATCTAAGTACATTAATAGTTCAAGGTCTGCCTCTTTAATATTACATGTTTTACTGACCCATTTACGTATAACTCTATAATGTTTAAATAAATTTAAACTTTTTAAGTCAGAAGGAGTTAATTTTCTCATAAAACTATGATAACATCAGACTCTCTTATGACTGAATATATTTTTTTGTTTATTTCTATTAAGTTACCACTAGCAATGTCAAAGTATATTTTATCTTTCTTTTTTACTCCCTTCACTTCTGTTCCTACACTTAAAACATTTGCTTCTTGATATCTTATATCATCTCTTTGATTTTTTCCTAATATTAATCCACCCGTAGTTTCTACTGTTGCGGGATCTATAGGTTTTATAATTAAATAATTTCCAACTGCTCTCATGCTCTTAGATTATTAATTACACAATCAGTTGATAATATCGTTGTAGCTACTGAAGCCGCGTTACGTAAAGCACTTTTAGTAACAAGTAAAGGATCAATTATTCCGGACTTTACCATACTTACCGTCTTACCTGTAACCACATCTAATCCTTTTCCTTTTACTAATGGAGATTCATAATTAACTATACCAGCATTACTTAATATTGTTTTATAAGGAGCTTTAATAGCTTCTAGCAATACCTCTTCTGATATAGATTTAGGCTTTATATTGTCTGCTGCATTAAGCAAAGCAATTCCACCTCCTGGCACTATACCTTCTTTTATCGCGGCTTTTGTAGCACAAATAGCATCTTCAACTCTATCTTTCTTTTCTTTAAGTTCAACTTCAGAATTAGCTCCTACTTTTACAATAGCTACTTTTCCAGTTAATCTTGACAATCTCTTTTCGTATCTTAACTTTAAATTCGTGTTAGATGTTAATTTAATCTTGTTATGTAGATGACTTATTAATGCTTCAACCTCATCTGATATTTCCTCTACTTGAATTATGGTCTCTACTCTATTACTTACAGTTTTTTTACATCTACCTAAAGCATCTATACTTATTAAATCAATATCGTCTCCTAAGTTTTCATTAATTATAGTGGCTCCTGTTAAAGCGGCTAAATCATCTAAAACTTCTTTACGATTAATTCCATGAACAGGCGCATCTATTATATTTACTTTTATATTTCCTTTAACCTTGTTCATTGCTAAAGCTGTCATTACCTGAGGATCTACGTCAGCTATAATCAATAAAGATTCTTTTTCTTTTATAACATGCTCTAATACGCTTTGTATTTTTCTAATGTTTTCTATTTTATTATCTAATATTAAAACAACTGGATCATTTAGTTCTGCCGTGTCTTTATCTGGATGTGTTACAAAATGAGAGTTTTGAAACCCTGCTTCATATTGTACTCCTTCTATTTTTTCAATAACTGTATCCGGAGAATCGTTTGTTTCCATCATAACGATCCCGGTTTCATCTACAGCTTTAAATGCTTCACTAATTAATTCACCTAGTTCAGCATCGTTATTGGCTGATATAGTAGCTACTTGTTTTATTTTTTCACCTCGTACTGGCAAGGCTACTTTTTCAAGATACTGCACCACTTTGTTAACAGCCAAATTAATTCCTTCTTTTAAATCTCGCGGCGATTCCGATTTTATCACTTTATATGCCTCGTTTAATATAGCGTGTGCTAAAACCGTTGCAGTCGTCGTTCCGTCGCCTGCTTCTGTCACTGTTTTTCTCGCCGCTTCTTTTAGTAGTTTAGCACCCATGTTTTCCACTGGGTCTAATAGTATAACACTGTTTGCTACTGTTACTCCATCTTTAGTGATTTGAGGATTACCTCTATCATCTTCCATTATAACACATTTGCCGCTAGCTCCTAATGTGGAGCTAACAGCTTTTGTGAGTTTTTCCACGCCTTTAAATATAGCGTCTTTTGCATCTTCACCGAAATTAAGATGCTTTACAATTGTCTCATTCATTGGATTAAATTAAATTAGATTGGTTTTTATTTAAATGTTTTGACTACTTTTGGTCCTTTTAAGAATTCTAATTTTTTAGAATAATGTTCTACTGATCCATCTATAGCAGATTCAGCGCCTTCTATAGTCTCTCGTCTAGTAACATCTACCCACGTGTCTTCATCGTCTGGACTTTTATATTCTGTTTGGTAAAATCCATTTGGTAGCTGTACTATTCTCCAGTTAGCTTTATCAGCAACATGGTTCCAAAGGTTGATCACTTCTTGATCAGGGTGTTGTGGGGTACTACTCCACGATTGAGTACGGTATAAAAACGTCATAGTTTTTGGTTTTTAGTTATGGTGTACTGTTCTCTAACCTCCCCAAGGTACACCTTCTTGAGTTGGCGGGTTTAATGCTGCAATAGCATTATTTAGTTTATTGGTTGCTCCTTGTTCTTTACGTAGTTTAAGATCTTCTCCTATTTCTGCAAAAACCCAAGTTAAAACATCTTGCTCTGTTAATTCTTCAAATGGTATAAAATCTGGGCCTATAGGCGCTGTAAATTCAGTTGTTAACAATGTTGTACCATGCATTATTTTATCATCCACTGTTTCTTCAGCTATACATACTGTACTTGCTTCATACACGTATCCTGTATCTGTTATGCGTTCTAATGTTGATACTTTCCATGTTATATCCATATTGCTTAATATTACTTATTTTTTTATTTTTTTACTAAGACGCTGGGTTTAATACTATACATAATCTATGTGGATCTACAGGAGTATTACTTCCAGGTCCATCAGCTTCGACGTATATATCACCATGTTTTAGTCCAGCACTTAGAGCTTGTGCATTGTTATAAAAGCAATAGTTACCTGCATTACCATTTTCATTTGCATCGCCTCCTCCACCTAGTTGAAAAGCAGATGCTGTATGACCACTAATACTTACCAAGTTGCTATATGAGTCAGTACCACTGGATCCTTTATTTCTTTGATTAGCTATATATCCTAAAGCAATACCACCATCATAACCTACCGCATCAGCACCTATAACAATGCCGTCAGTAGATCCTACACTATTAGCCCCTATATTTACAGAGTAAACCTCTTCTGTTGGAGAATCATTTACAGCTTCTTCTCCTATTATAACTGCTCTACTTACTAATCCTGTTACTACACCCGTCGTTGGATTATCATATTGAGCTCTATGACCTATAATAACGTTTTGACTTGACATAGCGCTCATTGCGGCTTGTCCTCCAATAACAACATTTTGTGTTCCTGTAGTTATTGCTGTAGCAGCTTCAGCTCCTATAAAAACATTTAAATTACCTTCTGATTCAAAATTTTTAGCTGCTTCATCT
>Ga0209232_1001568_pt1 | contig 12200 bp, 20 predicted proteins | sample ETNvirenome_2_60_FD_184066 | JGI IMG/M metagenome (GOLD analysis project Ga0209232, IMG submission 184066) | Marine viral communities from the Pacific Ocean - ETNP_2_60 (SPAdes) (version 2) | ecosystem: Environmental > Aquatic > Marine > Oceanic | place: Pacific Ocean | collected 2013-06-22
AAGAAGAGGCGGGGGAGGACAGAAAGGTTGGGTTTCCTGTCAATCTTGTGAAGATGATAAAAAAGGAACAAAACCTTGCGGAAGAAAAGATGCTTCTAAGGGAACCAAACAAAGATGTCGCCCTACTTGTGCGGCATGTAAAACTTACAAAAGAAGAAAAGGAAGAAGTTAAAAATAAATACCATTTACAAATAAAAAAGGTGAGACTATGACATGGAAAGAAATGCTAAAAGCACATTGCGGAACAGAAAAAATTCTTTATGGAAATCAGAAAGAATTAGATAAGAATAAAAATAATAAAATTGATGCACAAGATTTGGCTCATCTAAGAACAAAAAAGTCTGAAGGAGCAGAAGATACTATTGTTTCTACTCTAGAAAAAGAAGGAGGGGCTTCCGGACTAGAGCCACTAGAAGAGGCTACTAAGATGTCGGAAGAAGAGTTGAAAGAAATTTTGGAGTCTATGGATAATGTAGTTCAGCATAAGAGTGGAGATTATATTCTACTAGACGGCCTCCCTCTTCCCGAAGATGATGAAGATGATGGAGAATCTAAAAGTAGAGCAAGAGGGGCGTTTACAGCATGACTTGGGAAGAAGTCCTAAAAAAAGAAATAGATTTGGTTTTGCCGAGAGGGGAACAGAAAGTTCTCAAGGCAGAAGATAAAGACTATGATAGAGGACTTCTTGTTAAACTTCTAAAGAATGGAGGATATGAAATGGCATATTGGGCTGGAAAGCATGAGCCATATCCGGTAGAAGTATTGGTTGATGGAAAGTCAATAAAGAAAGATGCTAAGAAAGTTACTATGAAATTCCATCCTGAAATGGAAGAGAAGAGGGAAGAACAATGACATGGAAAGATGAGATTAAAAAGAAAAGAGATAATCTAAGACAAGGCCCATTACAGGCATCTCATTTCAAGAATAGGCAGACTACTATGAAAGAAATAAATGATGCGTGGGAAAAAAGAATGAAACAAAAGCGTAATGCTATGGATAGGTTATATGCTGATTTTCTAAGACTTAAAAACCGCTTAGGCAGAATAGTAGATGACCTAAATGTTCCTAAATCCCAAGAATATGATTTTAAGGAGTTTTTAGAAACCTTTGCTGATGCAATAGAAAGAATGGCTGATGTAAATGCACCTTCTTCTTCTGATTGGACACCGGATGATATTTCAGAAACCATGTCAGATAGCGTTATTGATACAAGAAGAATGGCAAGAGCAAGACAAGACAGTGATAGAGAAATTGCTGAAAGGGCTAGAAGAAAGGCTAAAGACATGAAAGGGTGATTAGCATGACAAGATGCACTTTACTAGACACTTGGTTTGATGCTAAGTCTAAGGAATTAGATAAGGTAGAAAAGGAAGAGAAGAAAGATTTGATTACAGGTGAGAAGAAATGACTTGGAAAGATATATTGAAAAAAGACTTTAACCTTATACCACAGGAGATGAGGACATTTGGTAGGCAGACTACTTACATGAATCCTCCCGAAAAACTAATGCGCTACAACACTAATCTTCATCCCTTTGAATCAGCGAAGTATGTTGGAGAAAAGATAAAGGAAAGATACATAAAATCAACAAATCCTATAGAATACAGGGACCAAATTACAGAACAAATGACAGCCGCACCTGTTAAAATAGCGGAAAAAGCCATTATGAAAGAATTAGACCCTTATATGGATTTTATGCAAGATTGGGTAAAGGAAGAAAACTTACAAGCAGCAAATAAGAAATGGTCTGAATTAACTCATAGAGTTATGTTAATGGTTCAAACCGCCCTTAACAATTTATTCCCAACAATTGAAGAAGCATATAGGTCAAAAGATTTGAATGGTTTCTTGCTTTGGAAGGGTGAAGATTATCAAAAGCAAATGAAAAAAATACTTGTTGATTTGGAAGCACCTCCTACTGAAAAAGAAAAGGCTAAGATTAAAAAACTTCCAAAAAAGCGTGACTATCTAGAAGAAAGGGCTAAAATAATAGAAGAGAGGAGGAAAAAGCAATGATTTGGGAAGATATACTAAAAAATGAAGAAGAACTTCCCGAACATGTAAAGAGAGCAAGGGAAAGAGTAAAACAAGGCCTACCTTCTATAGAGCAACCTCTTATTCCTCAATTCGATGATGAAAAAAAAGTTGAAAAGGAAATGAATCCCGATGATATTCGAGAAAAAATTAGTGACCATGTCGAAACCATAATTCAAGATATAGAAAAATTAAATATTAAAATGGGCATTCTTTCTACTAGAGACCCCAAGCCACAAGATGAAATTGACCAGTTAAAAGAAGAAGTCAAAGCATTGTATCAACAAGCAATTAAAGTTGCAGAAGCAGAAAAAAGGTTTGAAGGACTTAGTGAAGAGTTACAGTGAGTGATAGTTATGTCTTGGAAAGAAATTCTAAAGGCTAAGTCTGCTTCTCAAAAAAAATTGGAACGGGCTAGAAAGACTATGAAAAGAAAGGGTTTGAAAGGATTCAATAAACCTAAGAGAGTTCAAGGAAAGAAGCATTCGCACATAGTTATGTCAAAGGTAGGAAATAAAACTAAATTAATTCCCTTTGGTCAAGCAGGTGTAAAAACAAATCAAACTGCCGGACAAAGAAGGCAATTTAAATTAAGACATGCTAAGAACATCAAGCGTGGGAAAATGTCTGCTGCTTATTGGGCTGATAAAGTAAAGTGGAGTCCTAGTAAGACTAAAGAAAAGAAAAATAAGAAATGGCGTAAGGGGAGTTAAGATGTGGAAAGATATTTTAAAAATGCCCGCTAAAGATAAAAGATATAAAATTAATCAAGAAGATATTGATTTTATGAATAGGCTCAAGCAAGAAGGAAAGAGCAATACAGAGATTAGATTAGAACTCGGTAAGAAAATATCTGAAGGTGGGAGGGGCAAACAGATTAGCAGAGCCACTGTCATATATTGGACTAATAAAGAACAAAGAGATAAGCAAAGGGCCAAGAATGCTAAAAGGTCTTATGTAAAAGGTTCTCCCGAAGATATTAGAAGAAAGCAAAGAGATTCACAAAAGCGCAGGGAAAATTGGAGAGCAGACCCCGATATGAGATTACGCCATGAGATTCAATCCGCTAAAGACGAAAAAAGAAGTGGGAGAAGAACTGTTCGTGGAATGGATATTAAAGATGCTAAAAAATTATTAGATAGTGGGAAACTCCAAAGAGATAATAAAAAGGTGGAAGAATGAATGGATTTAGATACCGTAAAAAAATGGCAAAGTATCCTTAAAAAACCATTTGTAAATTTAAAAGAGACAGGGGTGAATGTCGGCTATATTGGATATGCTAAAAGTGGCGGGACAAAGGAAAACCCAATAGTCTTTATCGAAAATCCTTCCCCTTTAAATGGAGAAGAATGGGATGACAGGTATCTAGTTTCACATCGTCACTTTTGGAAAAAAAATTATTTACAAGTAGAAGGAATGGAGGTTAGTAGTTATGGCAGGGTTAGAAAAAACGGAATTATATTAATGCCTAAAAAAACCTCACATGGTCTAAAAACAGAGGTTAAAGGATACAAGTTAAAGCCAAGTGACTCACATAAATATGAAGATGGTTTTTCTGCTTGGATGGATTCTTTAGAGAGAACGGGAGAACGGGGTAGGGCAAAAGTTCGCTACAGTGTATCATTAAAAATGCTAAAGAATTTAAATGAAACTATTCCTCAAGATGCAAAATTATTTGTTGATGGTAAGTATATAGGAACTTATAATCAATTGAAATACACATATTGGTAGGTGAGCAGTAATGGATTTAGACACTTTCAACTTCGAACATCAAATGGATATGGAAATATCCAAAACTTCCTTCCCGTATTTCTTTGAGAATGTGCTAGGTTGGGAGTTTGCCAAACATCAAGAAGAGTGGCATGAACTCATGAACTCTACCCAAAGAACAGTTATCATCTGTTCAAGAGGTCACGGTAAATCTGTATTCATGCACAGTTGGGTTGTATGGAATTTAATTTTCCAACCACCACCATATCAAATGCTTTACATTTCTTCTAACCAAAAACAGACAATGGTTCACATGAGAGACATTGATAAAATATTTAATCATCCTGCTTTGAAAAAATTCAAACCTGCAAAGGGTTGGGCTATCGGAAATATCACACTTACAAATGGAAATCAAATCTTAGAGCGTTCAGTTGGTTCTCAGATTCGTGGATTGCACCCACAAGAAATTATTATTGACGACCCTTTGAAAGAATTTAGTATCAGTGCGATTCAGAAAGTTACTGATTGGTTTTATGGAGATATGATTCCAACACTACACCATTCTGCATCCCTTAGAGTAATTGGAACTCCTTTCAGTTATACGGATATTTATACTGAGTTATCAGAAAATGAAGCATATACAGTTAGAACCTATCCTTGTTTCAATGCACTAAACGAACCACTATGGCCTACTCGTTGGGATTATGATTCTCTAATGGCTAGAAAGGCTGAGATTGGCTCGCTTAAATTTACTAGGGAATATCTTTGTGTGCCTGTTTCTACAGGAACTTCTCTATTCAATCCGGAGTATTTGGACAAAGCAAAGCACAAAGATTTGGTCATCAAACCGATGAGAAGAGAGGGCTACAAATATTATGTTGGAGTAGACCCTGCAATTTCTACTGACGGAGACTACAACGTAATCACTGTATTAGAAGTGGATGAAAATGATAACAAGTCTATTGTTTATGTAGACCGTTCTAAAAATGTTGAGTTTAGGCAAAACATTGAGAAGGTGAGAATTATTGGAAAGATATTCAATCCCGAAGCAGTTCTCTTTGAAACAAATACTTTCGCAAAATCATTTACTCAAGAGTTGCGAAATGTGTCTGATATTAATGTTCATGACTTTACCACCACTAGGAAAAAGAAACAGGAAATTATACTCAATTTACAGATGAACTTTGAAAATGGTAAAATAAGATTACCTTATGGGAATGAAGAGAGTAGAAGAGTTTCTTCTGCTTTAATAGAAGAATTGTCCATGTTTACAATTACAGATAGGGGCAAGTTCGAAGGTGTAGGAGCGCATGATGATATGGTAATGAGTCTTGCTTTAGCCAATGCCGCAACCCAAACTCTAAGTGAGAAGTTTATTCACTTAGACGATTTGGGTATTTTTGATGATAGGCCTGTTATCAAACCGTTCCGAGGAAGAGGTATCGTTGGTCTAAATTTTTGAGGTGATACTATGTCTTGGAAAAACATACTAAAGGATGAGTCATTTGATGACTTTAGATTTAATATGTCTTCTATGCACCAAGAAATGCTTCAAAAGGAAAAGGAAATGGTTATCAAGGATGCTCAGTTTGAAATTGAAAAACTACTAGATTACAAAGATAAGTTGTTACAGTATAAGCAAAATGAAAGGTTAGACAAATTTGTTGATGCAGGTTTGCCATTAAGACCACTTGATAATCTAATTGCTGCTATCAATAAATGGGTTTCTTCTATGGAAGATAATATGGGAATGTGATACTATGGCAACTCCGGATGAAAAAAGACAAGCGGCTGAAAGGCTAATGCAAGTGGCTGATTTAGAAGAGGAAGCGGAAGATGCCAAATCAGAAATAGAAACTTCTCTCGATATTAAACTCACAGGATTTCTACAGGACTTAGGAATAGTAGATGAGTCCGAAGCAATTGTAAAAGTTAGCCAAGAGTTTGGGGTCAATGCTTCTGTAGCAAGAAAATATATGGACAACTTTCCGGATAAGTATTTGGTAAAGGAACAATATGTTCCGGATATCGTTAAAAATATGAGAAAGGAAAGAAGGGGTCTAAAGGGAGAATATAGAGATAAGATGTCAAAGGCAATAGATACTTTGATTGACGGATATTCTGACCATTTAGAAAAGTGTATTGATAGTATCTATTGGTTAAATCCCTATAAGGCCGCTTTCCAACAGATGAGATATACAGAGGGAGACTTACTAAAGATACATTCTGTAAAGGATTCCCCTACAAGGAGAAACATAATTGATTCTCTATGCAAATTCTGGGAAGCGCAAATAGAACAGAAAGGAACACCTTACAGTGAAAACTACTCTTCTTTACAGAAGAGAATGAATAATGCAAAGAGAGAGTTTAGGAAATGTGTTACTGATATTAGTGCCGTTAAAAAATCCATAAGAGAAGAAACTAATGAATTTATTATTAAAGCAGTTTGCAACCAACAAGGTATCAGTGCTAGAGAGATTTTAGAAAGTATGCCAAACAAACTTTACAAAAGAAATAGCATAAAAATAATTCCTCAATTAATTAAGAAGTTAGACATTACAGATATAGATGGGGCTTACTACAAAGTGTCTGATGAAATCAAGAAAAACATTTGGGCTTACACTGCCGCATTTATTGATTCGGATGGATATATTACAGTTGATAGAAGCCTCAATCCTAGAGTAGGTTTAGTTGCTACAGGTGATAGAGGCAAGGCATTCATGTTAGAAATACACAAGGCAATTGGTTTTGGTCGCCTACATCTAGACCAAAAATCTCCTCAAAATACTAGGCCAGTTAACCGCCTTAATTTTTATTCTCAAGATGATGTTAGAAAGTTATTGACTAATTGCAGGCCTCACTTTAGAATGAAAGGAAAGAACGCTGACCTTTTACTCGAATTAGTTAGGATGAAAAAGGCTCATAAGAAAGCAGATTGGTATAGGCAGAGATGTGATGAGATTTTTAAACTAATGAAATATGAAAATCATAAAGACCATGTTGGGTATGATTTTACCAAAGATAATATTGATATTGAAACGGTAGCAAAGTTACATGATAATTGTAAGATGAATGCTATGGACGAACTAGAAAATGTTGGGGCGATATTAGCATGAGTTATTGCGGAAGATGCTATTGTCTAAAAAACAATTACCCCTTTGGTTTTTGTGAATCTTGTTGGATTAAGGCCGGAAAGCCGGAACCTATGCGACGAAAGGATTGATAAAAGATAGGCGGGTCGTAAGATTAGAGGTGTAGGATATGGCAGAAAAGAGAAGATTTTCGTTGACCAATTTATTTAGGAAGACCACACCTACTCCCGCAGATAGGGAAGTCTACAATATAGGCATACAAGAAAAGACTCCGGCTCAGTTGTTAAATGGCCCACTGATTTACAATATCGTTCAGAATTCTGTAATTGTTAGAACTTGTATTACTCAGTTGAAGCAAGAAGTTTTTCGAAGAGGATACACTTGGGAAAAGGCCTATGAAGCGAGGTGTAATAACTGTGGAAAGGAACACCAAAGGCCAGTGGCCGAGTGTTCTAGATGCAAAAGTACAGATTTACGAATTCCTGACATAAAGCAGTTAGAGTACGCTGAAAAATTCTTGGAAGGTTATGTTAATTCTTCTGAGCAATTATTTATAGATGTTCTAAAAGAATTGGAAGATGATTTGAATATAATGGATGATGCTTACATTGTATTTGTAAAAGAATACTACATTGATGGCAATGGAAAAATAAGGATGCACCGAATAAAAGAAATTTTTAGAGGCGACCCTGTTACTATGCACATTTATGCCGATGAAGAAGGAACAAGAGGAACTAAAGGGTTTACTTGTATTCATCATAGACAAACTATTGTGAAAGAACCACATGAAAATTGTGAGATTTGTGGGGATAGTCTTTACCCTGTACACTATGTAAATAGAGCAAAGGATAACGACCAGCACTTTATTCAAGGAGAAGTATTGCACTTTAGTAAATATAGTCCTAGCAGATTATATGGATTATCCCCTGTGCTTACACTATACAATCATGTCATGACTCTTATTGCTATGGAGAATTATGTTAATGCTTCTTACACTAAGAGTAGAATGCCAAGAGGATTACTAGCAGTTCAGACTAGAAACATGGAATCTATGATGAGTTTTTGGCGTGGAGTTAAAGAAAGAATGGAACAAGACCCACACTACATTCCTGTTATGGGAGTTGAAGGAGAAGGAAAGGGTTCTATTGAATGGATTAAATTCATGGATAGTCTAAAAGAAATGGATTACATTTCTGTAAAGGATGATTTGAGAGATAGAATCTCCGCTTTCTATGGCGTAAGTAAAATCTTCATGGCAGACTCTACTGCTAGTGGCGGATTAAATAATGAAGGTATGCAAATTCTTGTAACTAATCGTGCAGTTCAGATGGCGCAAAATGTTTACAATGAATATGTGTTCCCATTCTTAACTACTCAGTTTGGGATTACTGATTGGAATTTGAAATTGCCTCCGTCTGAAGAAGAAGATGAAATTGCAAAATTAAGGCAAAGAGAAATACAAGTTAATATTGCTGCCTCTACTAAAAATTTAGGATTTGAAGTAGACATGGATGAGGATGGAAATTTCACCTTTACTAAACCTGAACCTGAAACTCCACCACCGTCTGCTGAAGGAGAATCCCTTGCTACTGACCCATACGCAGGAACTAACATAGATGCTTCACAAATGGCCCAAATGCAAGAAGACATGATGAGCAAGCCACAAGAGAATCCACCGGCAACTAGAAATAAACCGAGTATGGAGACAGGACCGGATAAGAGGTTTAGTGGACTTCCTCAAGAAGCAGGAAATCAGAATGTAGATTCAAGAACAGAAAGGAGAGTTGGTTGATATGACAGAAGATTTGAAACAAAAAGAAATACGACTAAGAAAAGAACTAGCAAAAATCAAAACACAGAATGCTGCTAATGATAGAACAGTAAAGAAAAACCGTGACTTTGATATTGCGGGAATAGACACAAGGACTACTCATAAGGCTACTCATGGAGGGGCAGAAGTTCCTGATGTAGTTTTACTTCCTAAGAGAAAGCGCAACCGAAAAGAAAATATTCCATTCTGAGGCGACTTAAATGATAGTTAAAGCGGAAGACGATGTTAGTGAATTTTACGCTAGCAGGCAAGCCGCTAAGAAAAAGCGATTTAAAAGAAGAGAGGAGTCAGCCCAAGCAAGATTAGAAAGAGACTATCGAACTCTTCAAAAATTAAATACTATCTTGCAAGATTATTTAGACGCTAATGAATCTAAAAGAAAAATATTGCTATCAAGATTAGGTAGGATTTTTGGAAAGGGTAGAGGGGGAGTCAATGCTGCACTTTCCTTTCTCAAAAAAATAGAGGAAGGACAGCCTGTTATTCCAAATTATCTTAAAGGCTATCCTTCTGATAAAGTAACAAAACTAGAGAAATCTATAGTTTCTAAGTTAAAAACAACTAGTGAAAAGGAATCCTTTTTGCTTATTTTATATCTAAAAGGAGATGAAGATGAAGAGGGCAATGTTACTCATACTAGAATGAAAGATAGTAAAGCATGGGATATTATTGATGAAATAAATGTACGGTCTCTAAAAATATTTGATAATAATATTAAATTTATTCTTGATGATAAAGAAGACCTTGAGAAAATAAAAGCGAGATTCCCACATTCTGACTCTGAAGAAAGTACTGTGCAGTACAAGGATTTAACTTTGCCTCAGATGGAAGATGACTATAAAGATGAATACGAAGTATATCCCGAATATATGGTTAAACCGAAAATGGCTAAGGCATTGAGAAAGTTGTATGTTCTTGCTAGTAAAGAGGATGCGCCAACGAGAGAGGTTTCTCCATCAGATAGTAAAGAGGAAGAAGAGGAAGAAGAGAAAGATACGGGCTTTACAACTAAGGATGGCAAGATTATTTGTAACACTGTAGGATATATTCATAATCCTAAAACAAATATGTGTGAACCTAGACCAAAGGAAGATAGGATATTATCCCAAAGCCTTGACGATACGATGAGGGGATTGATATCCGCTTTAGACGAATTGCTGGACATGGACGGCAAAAAAATTCTGAATAAAACAAAAGTAACTATCTCGGAATTGCAATCTTCTATTGAACTAGAAATACTTAAGATAGATAAGGAAATCAATCAAGTAAAGAAAAAAATAGCAGAATATAAGTCATATAAAAATATTAGAAATAGGGAAAAGGCCAAGCCCGAAATAGATACGCTAGAAAGTAAAATACGCTCTCTTAGAGAAAGGGCAGAGGCATTAAACAAGAACATGTTGATGTTGGGAGAGGCTAAAAAGGATTCAGAGGAAACTATTCAGTCATATAAAAACCAAATAAAAACACTTGATAATTATATTACTTCGTATAGTAAAGAAGTAATGGACTTAAGGCGAATGACTCAAACAAAAATGGGTAAAAAGGTGAAAAAAAACCCTCAGTATGGCAGGCTTATTGCCAAATTGAGGGGAATATTAAATGTCGATGGTAAAGAAATAGGCAGATTGATTAGAGATTTAAAGGAAACCATCAAAGATTTTGATGAATTAAATGCAGCGTTTAGAGGATTGGGCCAATCGACTCGAAAACGCACACTGCTTACAGAAGAACAGTATGCAGAAATGTTTGATGGAGATAAACTCATAAAACTCCCGGAGTTGATTGAGGAGATAATTGATTCTCCCACACTTAGCGATAAAAATAAAATAGAAACAGAAATGATTGTCAGGCAACTCTACAGATTAAAAGATGAACAGGCAGATGCCGAAGGCTACAGAGTGCAGGATTTGAGAAGAAAGAGGGATTAAAAATGACTTGGAATTGGTACAACGATATAAAGAAGGCTGAGATATTAGATTCTTTAGATGAAAAAAGAAGAAAGAGATTAAAGAAAACTCTACAGGCCGCAGAACCTACAGAATATTTTGGTCAAGATTTTACTAAGTTAGGAGAACTATTAGACATAATGAAAGAGTTGGATTTAGTAAAGTCTGATAAAAAATTATCTAAGAAGATGGAAACTATGGATGAGCAAAACATTGATATTGTCGCCACCGCTAGCAAACTCCGTAAAGAGTATGAAACTCTCTACAGACAAATTAGAAAATTAGTATATCCAAAGAAGGGAGATGACTTAAGATGACAGAAGTAAATAGTGAAGTAGTGATGCTACTAAAGGAACTTGTTCAAAGAGTTCAACAATTAGAAAAGGTAGCATACGATAATGATAATGTTCTAATGAAGTCGGGGTTTGTTGTAACTAACAGTCCGACTCCATCTATGAAGAATAAAGCAGCATCTTCCTTTTCTATGGATGATGTAAGTTCTATGTCCTTTGATGACATGGCTAAGATAATTAAAAAGGCGGAGGGTTCTAGATGACTTGGGATTATTACGATGACGGAAAAATTTTGAAAGATGAACAGGCTAGGGCTAGGGAACAATATCCTAGATATTCTAGAAAATTTATGGAGGCTACAAGTCCCGAAGATAAAGAAACATTTCACGGATATTTGCAAATGTTAGAAAGAAAAATGGGAGTTCAAGTAACTCCTACAATTGAGGCAAGAAAAGGTTCTCTTGAACAATCTAATTTTTGGAAAAATGCTTAGGTGATTAGAATGACTTGGGATTATTACGATATTAAGAAAGAAGAAGAAACACTTACTTCTAGTAATACTATTACTGATTCTAGAAGTGCTGATTCTTATTTGTCTATGAGAACTCGACTAAACAAAGCGTTTGATGCTATTTATGATTTAATCAATCCCCTTGTAGAGCAAGAAGTTTTGGATTACCAAGAAGATTTAATGGAATTTACAAGAGTAGTGGATAGAATTATGAAAAAACTAGGTGAGTAAAATGCCTGAAAGAATGACAAAAAAAGAAGCAAAAATTGAACAGGCTATTAGAGCCGCTAGAATAGCAAAGCAAACTCTACTAGAAGAAAACAGAGACAGAATGCCTTTAGAAGTAGAGGAAGATGTAGTTAAGGTCAAAAGACCAAAGGCTGAGAATGTTACTATTAAAGTTCCCAATCAAGATAAAGAAGGATTTGGTCTTGCAGGTGTAGAAGAGGAATATAAGATTAAGAAATCTTTTACTGAGGAAGAAAAAAGAAAACTCGGTGCGGATTTAGCGGCTTTATTGGAAAAAGACCCCGAAGAAGCATTAAGAGAAATGGAGACAAAAATTATTGCTAGAATGAGGGAATCTGTTGGAAGAAATAAGTTTAAGAAATCGGATTCTAGATATGCCATGTCACCATTTGCTGACATGAATGAAGATGAGTTAAGAAGTTTAGTCGAAAGAAATTTAATTCATCTATCTAAACTAGAACTGCTGGAAATTTTAGAAAACTATCAAATTGGCGAATTGTGATGCTCTATGCCTAAATCCGGCCTTCTATT
>Ga0209232_1001569_pt1 | contig 12180 bp, 19 predicted proteins | sample ETNvirenome_2_60_FD_184066 | JGI IMG/M metagenome (GOLD analysis project Ga0209232, IMG submission 184066) | Marine viral communities from the Pacific Ocean - ETNP_2_60 (SPAdes) (version 2) | ecosystem: Environmental > Aquatic > Marine > Oceanic | place: Pacific Ocean | collected 2013-06-22
ATAAGTTGGTTATTACCGATGGTAGTGTTGCTAACATGAAGTTGGAACCTAATTCCAATGGAACTAGAGTATTGTATCTAAGTGATTTGAATGCTGATTTCGATTACGAAGGTGAAGGTTATTCATCGGTTACTGCGTGGGTTCCGCCGTCAATTGATATTGACTTTGGTATCGGTAGTAACGTAATTATCAGTGGAAGAACTTCACAAGGAACAGATGAAGAAGGCCAACTTAGACCTGTTACTGTTAACGTCCTAGGACTACATGTAGTAGATAGACACGGTTCTGCTGATGTTTACAGCGAACCTGTTGAACAGGCTAATGACGACTGGTTCAGTTGGGACTAATTGTAAAACACTTACGGGGTTTACCAAGTAATAAGGGAAAAACACTTCCGAATAGGAATGGGATAATAGGTGCAACTATGAATCCCTTCCCCCAAGAGTGATAACTATAAGGAGAAATTAATATGAGTTTAACAAGTATGAAAAGCACAAAGAAAGAAGGAGCAGTAAAGCCCCAAGTCCAAAAGGAATTGCAATATCAGCAATGGAAGAAGGCTACTGCTGAACAAAGAAAAGCACAACTAAAGATGAAACATTCTCATCTAGTGGTATCTATTGCCGCTAAAGCAAAGAATGGTAAGTCAGGATTGGCGCTAGACATTAGAACACCACAAGAAGTAAAGGACGGACATGTTATTCGTTTCCTTGATTTCGATGATGGTGCAGAAGTAACATGGAAAACCTGTTGGGATAATGACCCTAACATCTATGTTTACTGTCCTAATCATTACAACTCCGATGGAACTGAGAACTATGCACTAACAATGCAAAACGCTCTAAACTTCGTTAGAGAATCAGAAGAAATGATTGAAGAAAAAGATACAAACGTAAGAGCATTTGTAGTTGACGGAATGGATAAGTGGAACGATTGTGCCACGAACAAACTTCGTTACGAAATCAACAAGGGCGATAGGAAGAAGATGACTAATCCTATTTCCCCCACTGCTTATGGAGCAAGGAACATTGACCACAATGAGTTGTTCATTAGTGTGCTAAGGTTGGAATGTGATAAGGTATTCATTACCCATCTCAAGCCGACATTTAGTGACCACATGAACCCTACACCAACAGGATTCGTTCCTAATTGGAATAAGGATGTTCCTGATAAGATGCTACAAATGATTGCTATCAAGGATGAATCTGTCGGTAATAATACTAAGTATGTAGCAAGGCTACAAGCAAGTAAAACTAATCCAAATATGGTAGGTAGAACATGGACTATTTTTGAGTCCAATGCTAAGACCGCCACATGGAATGGTCTTCCCGAACTTCAGAAGAGGGAAATTTAGGCTCAATCGTGAGTAGGGTTTTGTTGAGGTAATAAAACAAAAATGTGTTGGGTAGAGAGTAATCTCTTTTCAGCGAGGGCAGGGGTGTCCTTTGATTTTCCCTATTAGCGAAAGCAAGGTGATTAAAATGCAATTTCAAGTAAACAAACAAGATATAATCGAGGCGATGAAAAATGTCGAACTCAAAGGAAAATGGGCGACGACAAGCGGGCTTTCTTCAAAATCTTTAGGTAAGTATATTCAATTTCAATTAAGAGATAATCAATTATTGCTAATCAATTCAGATGAATCGACTACTGCAATAAAGGCTGTTTCAGTAGAATCAGAAGACACGGGTTCTTTTGTTTTGGACATTGAAATGATGAAAAAGTATCTAAGCAAAATGAATGATGATATTCTATTTGAAGTAGGAGATACTATAGTAATGAAATCAGATGGCAAAAGAGCCACGATGCCTATAGTAGTAGAACATCCTTTTCACGGTAGAATCGAAAGGTTTGTGGCTCAATGGCCAATAACCTTTGAAGAAGATTTAACGAGAATACCGACAATTGGTAGTATAGAGTTTAACTGCGGTATTCAATTAACCGCAGAAGAACTTCATAGTGCCATTGATGCTTGTGAAATAGTAAACAATGGTATCTATAAATTAGATTTTAGAGAGGGAGATGAAGTTAGTCGGCCTAAATTTATCATATCTTCTGAGCAAACAATTTCCTCTTATAGGGAAGAGGTTGCCTTTTCTACTGTTATCGGAGAAGGAGCAACAGTATTGTTTAGTGGTCCTATGCACAAGTTCTTTGGAAAGAAAGACAATGTGAATATTTTCATTGGGGATGACCAACCCATTGTTATGATAACAGAAAATAGCGCACTGGTTCGTGCGCCAAGAATGGGTGTTTAATATGATAATTAGTTTTGTAGATTCAGATAAGGCCATCAAGATTAGATGGAGAGATGAGAATAGAGAAAGAAAGGAGAAGTCAATTGAAGGCTTCAATCCTTATTTCTTTATTCGTTCTACTGATAAAAGGCCTGAGACATACAAAACATTTCACAAGATTATAGGTGGTAAGTCAGTTAAACAAACTGGTTTCTATGAATACAAAACCGGCGATTACAAAAACCTCCAAGGTCAATCCTTGACTAAGGTTTTCTTTTCTAATCCTAAAGACAAATACAATGCAGTAAAACCATTTGCCGCTACATGGGAAGGAGATGTTCCTATCTGCCGTAGATATTGCGTAGATGAATTGGAGAACGTCCCTGAATATGAAATGAGAAAATGGTATTGGGATATGGAATGGTTGCCTAAAGGTCATGAGAATGAAGATGCTATTACTACTATTGCAGTGTATGATAACTATAATGATGAAACATATCAATGGGTATGGTTTCCAGATACAACATTTCATGAAAGCCAAAGAAAATATACATTTGGTAGTGAAAAAGAAATGCTCTTGCATTTCGTTACTATGATGAATCAACATGACCCCGATATGCTAATTGCTTGGTGGGGTCTAAAGTCAGACGTTCCTCAATTGATTAAGAGGATGTTTGCTAACAAGATAGACCCTAGAAAATTATCTCCACATAAGGAAGTAAAGAATGTAGGATTCAATGCTTTAGGTAGCGTAGAGTATTCTAACATTGAACAACCTATTCGTGGTAGGCTATGTCTGAATCTTGATTTGGCCTTTGAAAGGCAATGGATGGATGCACAAAGAGGAACACTTCCAAGTAATTCATTGGATTACTGTGCTAGTGTATCTGTTGGGGAAACTAAGAAGAAAGATTCTAAGTTTACTGATAGAAACGAATTCTTCAATCGAGCATGGCTAGAAGATACCCAAAATTATCTAGAGTATTGTCTTCAAGATGCAGAGTTATTGCATAAGATAGATGAAGAAATGGGTTTGAGTGAAGGAGTATTGGCAGTTCAAAAGATTGTGAAAGCACCGTTTGAAGATTGTTTCTTTGTTACTATGATTGCCGCACCTTATTTCATGAGGAATGCAACATGGAAGGCTCCTACTGGAAAGAAAGGCGCTAAAGAGAAATACGATGGAGCAATGATTTACAATCCATTGGAAGAAGAAACGAATGGGTTACATCTAGGCGTTGCCGCTTTTGATTTTAGTTCTCTTTATCCATCAGTAGCCGTCGCAAGAAATATCTCTTGGGAAACTAAATCTGAGAAAGAAACAGAGTTTGCAGTTAATATTAGAACGCCTAGAAACCTAGGCGAAACTACTACCGAGGATTGGAGATATTACAAAACAGATGAACTTGGTCTACTACCAAAAATGATTCTAACACTTAAGCCTCTTAGGAAGCAATACAAGAATAACATGTTAGAAGCGTTACAGAACGGTAACAAGAAAGAATACGTCAAGTGGAACTCTATGCAGATGGCCACCAAAAGATTACTAGCATCTCTATATGGAGCAACTGCGGCAGTAGGTTTTGGATGGTATGATTTAGATTTAGCCGCTAGTATTACTGCTAGTGCTAGAGAAGCAATTAGAGAAGCCGCATTTAAAGTGAGGGAATTAGAATGAGATTAAATCAATATCAAGAAGCCGCACAAAGGACTGCAATTTATCCATCCGACCAAGGGCTAATTTATACAGTATTAGGATTAGTAGGCGAAGCCGGAGAAGTCGCTGAAAAAGTCAAGAAAAGAATACGTGATGGAGATGATGGTTCCGGTAATTTTGAAGATGCCTTAGCACTAGAATTAGGAGATGTCCTATGGTATATTGCTAATTGTGCTTCTGAATTAGGGTTTTCTCTAAGTGATATTGCGATACAAAACCTCGCTAAACTTGATAGCAGAAGGACAAGAGGAGTTCTAGGCGGAAGTGGTGATGAAAGATGAAGATAGTTTATGCACATACTGATTCATTGTATGTCCCTGTTACATCCATAGAGAAGGCACTAGAAGTTAGAGAAGTATTGAATGAGCATATTCAAGAAAATGTATTCCCTAATATCATGGGATTAGATAATCATCCTATGGATTTAGAGTTTGAAAAATATTATTCGGTCCTAGGTGTAGGAGCAACTAAAAATAGAAATGCTGGATTTATCTCTTGGAAAGATGGAGTGTATTTACACGAACCTGAGTTTTTCGCCACAGGGTTTTCATTGAAGAGAATTGCAGAATCTAAGATTGCAAAGGATACTCAGAAAGAAGTTATAGAGATGTGGGTTAAACAGAAAACACAAGATGAGATAACAGAAAGAGTCAGAAATATTTTCACAGATGTTCTAGAAGGTAGAGTCGAAAAACTAGACCTAACTAAAAGAAGTAGATACAAGGATGAAAGAAAGCAACTAAAGTGTAGATGTAAAAGAAAATACGATGTAGAATATGTTAGAAAGTTACTTCGTATTGTTCCTGATTCTTTATGTGAAAATGATAATTGTAATGCTAGGTTATGCGAACTTACTACATTAGAAGGTAAGAGGCCTTCCTTTGGTGGAGGGTTTGCGGGAGTATTGTATTACAATGAACACGTAAAACCTCAAGATAAAATTGATGATTCCTTTTATCATATGAAATGTAAATTCGATGGTATGGTTCAACCAAATACTTACACCAACATAAAGGGCGAAACAAAATCTGCGGGATATATCGCAGTAAAGAACTTAAATGAACTAGAAAATTATGAACCCGACTGGCCCTCCTTAGCCGAATCGGAAGTTCTCAAAAAAGCCAAACCCATTTACGATGCAATGGGTTGGGATGTTAACGAAATAAGGAAAGACAGAAAACAAAAAGATTTGGATGAGTGGTTTTAATGAGTGAATATACATATCAATGGAATGCCGAATGGATGGATGACCCTACTATGCCTTTATTGAAGGTAACAAAATCCTCACTGAATACCTTTGAGTTTTGTAGGAAACAATATGAGTTTCAGTATATAGAAGGTAGAAGGTCTGAACCTAATGCGGCTATGGCTAGAGGTTCAACTGTCCACAATGCTTACGAGGATTTCTACAATGAATTTGAACTTAAGAAAGCAGAAGGAATGGATGAGAACTTATTGTATGAATACTGTATAGGACTTTTTCCTATAGATGATTATGGAGAGGTATATCAAAAGATGTCGGCGTTTGAAACTGAAAGATTCATGAAGTCAAAGTCGGCAAATACACTGCCTACATATCTACCAGTTGGTAATGAAATCAGATGTAATGCTCAACTAGAGATTAGTAGTTATGCCGGTGCTAAAGGTAGAAAGCCTCACTTTCATCTTAGGAGAGATTACACCGTTCATCTTCAAGGTATTATTGATAGGGTGTTTGAAGAAGAAGAGGGTTACATCCCTGTTGAATTAAAAACAGGTATGTGGAAAGATAGAAAGCAATCTCACATGAGAAACGAAATGGCTTTCTACAAAGTCCTAATGGATGCTGACCCTGATGTTAATATGGACCCTATCACTCATTGGGCATGGTATTATCCCGATTCTAATTATTTCCAGTTAGAACCAGTAAAGGCACTTAACGAAAACAATATACCAAAGAGAATTGCTAAGTTGATTAAGGCCTACGAAGAGGAAAGATTCCCTGCTTCGTATTTCCCTGCTAAGTGCCAATATTGTTCATTTATAGGATTGTGCGACTCTGCTCAACAAGCGGAACTGTGGGATTGGTGATTATGAAAAAAAGAGCAAAGAAAATTTGGTTCCTAATAGTAGACGCTCTTACTATTACGGTGCTGTTATTATGGAATGTTAGCATGATTATAGTGATAGGAGTAGTGTTGATTCCTATAGTAACGTGGAAATTTCTATTTGGGACCAAAGAAGAGATTACTAGATATACAAAGGAGGGTTTGAAAAATGAAGGAAAAGATACAAGCGAAGATAAATAGTAAGGATTGGAAGTTTCATGAGTTATTGAAACTGAAAGAAGTTGCTAAATCTGTCTCAGAAGAACTTTATCATGAATTAAACTTGAAGGACCAACTTGAAATGGTTTGGGAAGTTCAATTAGATAAGACAACTACCTTCGGTTCTTTGTTTAAAAAATTAGTAACAGAGAAACTAGAAGAACAGGTAATGATTGCCTTTCAGGATAAGTTTGAATCTGCTACTGTTAATTTTGGAACGACAAAATCTGAAACCCCCTTAGTTCCAGTGGAAAAACCCGCATCATTAGCGGATAAGTATGCTAAAGACCCAATGGAGGATTTAGTAAAAGGAAAGGATGTAGACGTTCCTATTAAGAATGAAGAACCTACGTTAAAAGAAAAGGACGGGGAAGTTCAGACAAGATTAGGTAATGTAAAAGTAAAGAGAGTTGGTGGAAATGGTCTTTGATGAAATGTTAGAAGGACAAAAGAAATTAACGGAAACAATGGAGGAAATCCATAAGACCCTTAAGTTCAGCAATCGAATAATCATGATGGTAAATGTAGTTAACATTCTTACTATCATTGTAGTCGGCTTGGTGTTATTACAATGAAGTTTCCTAGAGAAGTATGGCCAAGTGCTAACAAACAAACAAATACCTTTGCTAGTAAGAGAAAGTTAGTTCATAGCCAAGAAGAATTTAATTCATGGGTTAAAACCCACAATGGAAAAATGAACTGTTATACCTCAGTATATGATTATGCTCAATACACTCACAAACAAGCAGTAACGGATACTGTTATTCTAGATAGAGTGTTTCTAGATTTTGATGCCCATCATGGTGAAGTAGATGGTAGAACTGGGGCGCAACTAATTAATGAAGCACAGATTCAATTATGCTTAGATGATTTGCTAGACGTTTCAGTTTATTTAGAAGAAAACGATTACCGCTATGATATTTCATTCTCAGGGAGAGGGTTCCATGTATATGTGTATGGTAATGTTATTCCTGTAAATCAGATTCGCAGGTTGACTGCTTTCTTTAATGAGATGAAAGAATTAACCTCTAATGGGACCTTGGATAGTTCAGCGATTTCACCTAGAAGATTGAGGCGCATTCGTAATACTATGAATATGAAAGCGTCTTATGATGATGGTTGCTATTATTCGATACCGCTTTCAATAGACGACATCAGAAACAAAACTGTTAGTCAGATTTTAGAATTAGCAAAAAGACCCGAAGGAGTATCAGTTAGACACGGTTCTACATTAGTGGATTGGCCACAAGTCCCTGAAATCAAAGAGTCAGAGATTGAGGCAGAAGTTATCAATGCGGGTAATTTACCACTTCCACCATGCATGTATAGTGCTATTATGGTTGAGAACCCAACTGATGAAGCAAGAGCATATCTTGTTAGTTGGTATAAGGACCTATTACTATGGTCAGATTTCAGTGTAGGTTTTACAGAAACACAAGTTACTCCAAACATGTCCACTAGATTGAATATCATCAATCAGATTACGGCTGAGATTAAACACTTGCATGAAACACATAATGTATGGTTAGATTTTGATGAAGCCATAACAAAATACAGGGTTGGTTTTGTGGTTAACGGAAACTATAATTTCCCTAATTGTGATAAACTGATTGCTAATGGATACTGTATCGGAACATGTTGGAGATTAAAGGATTACACAAAGGAGATGAAAGAATGAGACAAACTACGTTATTTGAATTTGGAATGAGAATGAAAGGACAATCTTCATTAGAAGATTTTGGATTTAGTATTGAAGGGGGGAGATGAATGGAAAAGAAGAAGATAAAAATGATAGTAATAGAAGAACGAGAGGTAGAGATGTCTAAGGAAACCTTCTTTGATATGAAATGTAAGTTTGATTTACTAGAATGCACAGAATGTGGTTTATTCTTTAGTAGGATTGAGCATTATGGAGAAGTAAATCACCTTAAGAAATGTGTAAGATGTTATGGTATCGGGAAGAAAGCGAAGAAGGTAAAGGAAGGACACATATACAAAAGAAAGCAATTACTGGAATTAACAGAAGAAACATGGGAGGCTCTTGAATGAAGTGTAAAGAATGCGCCTGCATTATTCCTGCGTTGTCTTGGTATTACAAAACCAATAAAGGAAATTGGTGTAGGGATTGCCTAGATTCTAAATGCTCAACTATCGGCGGTAGAATGACGATGGAATACCCACCTGAATGGTCGAGAATACAATGCTTGAGGTATCGTGACTATGGATTAAAGCCGATTGAGGAATAGATATGAAATTAATTATTGATAGTAGAGAAACTTCGGGTCTTACCAATGAAGTAGAAATAAAAGCCACTAAACTCAATTTGATTACCGAGAAGAAGTGGCTAGAGGTAGGAGATTATGTTTTTGGAGATGTATGTTTTGAAGCAAAATCCACACATGATTTCCTATCCTCTGTTATCAGTAAGAGGTTATGGACTCAATTAGATAACATGGATAGATGTTACAAAACAAATGTGGTAATTATCTATGGTTCTTTACGAGATGCATTGAGTTATACCAGTTATTCTGCTAAGTATAACAATATGCCTAGACAAAGAAAAATGCAATTACTTACTAACAAATTCTATGGGGCAATAGGTAGAATCATTCTTGATTCTGATATTAAACCTGTATGGGTAATAGATGAATATGCGGCGGCATCTATTATTTGTAGCGTTGCTAAAATGCAACCAATCGAAAGGTCGCCAATCAAACCTCATCTGTTTAAGAGGTTTACCTCAGATGATATTAGATTAAACATGTTAGCATCAATTAAAGGTGTTAGCGAAAAGAAAGCAAAATTATTGCTTGAAAAGTTCGGCTCTCTTATGGAGATAGGAGATTGCGACAAAAGAGAATTATGTTCTCTAGATGGTATTGGAGATACTACTGCTGAAAGGATACTATCGGCTTTTAACTCAGACAAGGAGGTCAGACAATGAATGAATACGATTACGATGATGAAGCACTAGAAGCCGAAGAACTAAACATAAGAGAGGTAGATTTGCCTGCTGTTGTTAGAAATTGGGAAAAGACGGCAATCAGTTATTCAAGACATAATAACATTCCTTCTATCATAGGATTCTATGCAATTCTAGGAGATTTAGTGAAAAGATTCGTTGTAGTGCCTTATGGTCAAACCGCCACTGATACTCGTATTCATTATGTTTGGATTCAAACCGCTAGGTCAGGTAAGACAACATTGGTAATGTATGTTCTTACTCCTGTCGCTAAGAAAATATATGAAGATTTGAAAGATGACCCCTATGTTGAATCTGGCGTTCTTAATCTTGCAGATTATACTACTGCCGCTCTAGTTGGGGACCATATCTATAATGAAAACTACAAAGAAGATGCAGAAAATATTCTTGAAAGAGAACTAAGAGCAATCGAAGGCGACCCGATGAATGGAGTCGCCCCCTCTAGAAATTTCACAAATGATGATGAAAGAATCCAAGCGGTAAACGGTGCATACGAAACTTATGAAATGACTAAGGATAGATGGATTATTGATTATGGGCCGTTACATGGAGAAGGTATTTGGTTCGCTGATGAGTTTGAAGGTAGTGGGGTTTTCAAGGATAAAGCCCACAAAGAGAATATGAATATTCTATTTCAAACATTGATGAATAATTTTCACAATGGGTCAAATGTATATCATAAGACACTAAAGGGCAAACCTACGATTGAATTAGATTCTAAGCACACTATGATGGCCCTTACCTTTCCACCGGAATATCTACTAAAGACAGTAGCAGACAAAGGTATTCTTCAAAGATTCCTACCATTCATTTGGGATGTTCCTGATGATATACTAACTGCAATGAGGCAAGAAGTTGTTGGAGCGTTTGGGACAGTAGCAGAAAGGAAAGGTCCTCCTTTACATTTGACTAAGGGATTACTTGAAATCTACAAAGCAACCAAGGCTCAATTTGAGACAAACGGTAAGGACCCGATTAAGACAGTAACTTTTCACCCTACATCTACTGACGCTATGCTTTCAGCACATGCTTCTATCTTGAAGTATATTGATAATCTTCATCCTAAGATTCGTAATGTGGTTCGTTTATTTGAGATGAACCTAATGGAATATATTGGTAAATTAGCGACATTGAACACATTGGCTATGGCTAAGAACATTACAGATGTGAATCAAAGATTCGTTGTCTATCCACAGAATGTAAGACAAGGTGCGTATATAGTTAGAAAGTGCTATGTAACTTTGGTCGAATGGCTAGAGAACGCTATCAAGGCAGATAAGTCACTTATCAGAACAAAAAGTAATTGGAAAGAGTTCCAACACGCTTATCAAGTGGCTATGGATAGGGCTAAACCACAGGAAGTATTAGAAGGGGGATTTGTCTGGAAGAAATTAGTATTGGAAGAAGCGGCTAAGATAATAGGCCAGTCACCAAAAACAATCAATGATAAATTCAACAAGTTAAGTGAAATGTTTGAGGAGAAGAAGATAAGCGTTAAGCCTTATATCAGACCAAAAAAACAACAGGAGGAATAGAAAATGAAAGCAACATGGGAAAATAAGTATGTGGTTTTTGATGTTAATGATGGACCTAAAACCATGATTGACGCACTGAACCTAGAGGGAGCAGAAGGATGGGAAGTAGCATCTATTGTTAGCGTAGCAGGTAACAAGTTGTGCGCTTTCTTGAAGAGAGGCGATTACATTGTAGAGCCATCTCCTGAACAGGAAAAGAGAGATGAAGTGCTGAAATTATGGGGCGGAAAGAATGAATAATGTCCTAGCAATTGACTTAGAAACCAAGAATCTATCCACAGACATAGGAGGGTGGGGTAACACCCATATGTTTCTTGTATCTACAGTAACTACTTGGAACGGAGATACTGGGACTGTCTATGTAGATGAACCAGTATCAGATACCTTTTCTAAAACAGGAATTCAAACTAAACCGATTAGAGAATTAAAGTTCGATTTAGATGAGCATTTCAAGAAAGGAGGTCTTCTATTAGGACACAACATCGTAGCCTTTGACCTCCCAGTTCTTAGAGATGCTTTAGATATTTACTGTATCAGAAAATACATGACCAACAAACAGTATATTGATACTAGTCAGTATTTCGTTTCTAATCATGGTGAAAGATATGCACTGAATAACTTAGTAGACCATACTCTAGGAAAACAAAAAACCCTGAAGAGTATGGATGCACCTAGGCTATGGAAAGCCGGTGAATATGATATAGTTGTAGATTATTGTCTAAAGGATTCACAATTAGTTTATGACCTATGGAAATATGGACAAGATAATGGTGTCGTAAAGGCATTCAATATTAATGAAGAAAAAGAAATAACGATGGAGGTGGAATGGTAATGGAAACTGGTGAAGTATTTGGTTGGATAATGTTTTTCATTTTTATTAGTATCCTTTTCTTTGCGGCTTTTGGAGGAGCATCTGTAACAGAAGATTCTGTTGAAGAATATATCCAAAATCTAATGAAAGAAGAAGCGGCTAATAAGGGTAGAAGATAATGGGACTAAAGTATAGATGTAAAAAATGTTCTAGATATATCGTGCCTCGGCGCATAAAAGGCCACTACATTGGTGATAACGAAGTTATCAAAATATGGGAGTGTCCTGCATGTTTAGCCCTATGGAGATAGAAAAAAATAAGTAGTTTACTTTCTACACTTTAGATATGGTCGGATTATTGGGCGTATTGGGAGTTAGTGGAATGATTACTTTAGTAGGATTTGGATGGTATATTACTATTGAAAGGCAATTATCGAAGTTATTCGATATAGAAATTTTCGATAATGAAGATGAACTAGACAATATTTTCAAAAATGGACTAAGAAACTCTTGTCGAGAAGAGGAAGATTGCTAGAATATCGAGATTGAACGTGCAACCATCTTTGTATATGGGCATGTTTCAGTGAAAAAT
>Ga0209232_1001571_pt1 | contig 12171 bp, 17 predicted proteins | sample ETNvirenome_2_60_FD_184066 | JGI IMG/M metagenome (GOLD analysis project Ga0209232, IMG submission 184066) | Marine viral communities from the Pacific Ocean - ETNP_2_60 (SPAdes) (version 2) | ecosystem: Environmental > Aquatic > Marine > Oceanic | place: Pacific Ocean | collected 2013-06-22
CTCCGTCAAATATTCTTTTTACAGAGCTTGTTAATCCCTCGCCATTAGTACTGCCTAATACAGTTAGTAAATCTCCAAATGTTTCTTTTACTTTTTTATTATTTAAGGTAGCCATTATACACTCGTCATTGTTGTTTCAGATACTGTTATTGATGCAGTAGTTGGTACTGCGTAAGCACTAGGCTTTGTATATGTAGGTTTTGAATAACCTAATAACTTTTGAGTCAAGCTATATTCGTCAATTTTAAAATCAAGACCTGTTTTAGATATAGCTTCTATATATTGCCATTCTTGAGATACGTCTTGCCAATATGCATCTCCAATACTATTGTTTGTTTTTGAAAGTTTTGAAACAAAAGCCATTAATAGTCATGTCCTCTTATAGCATAAGAACTACCATCATAGTCTTTATTAGCAGATTTCTTTGCTTCCATTACAACGCCATCAAATTGTGCTTTAAAATATCCAGCTAATTGCAATGCTTCTGGCTTTCTTTCATAGCCTTGCTGTATAACCCTATAAGCCAATGCTTCATGAAATTCATCAGGTATAACAGGCTCTTCCTGCATACCAATTCCTGTAGAAGATGTATTAGCAGAAACAAAATCATCGTCTTCCTTTAAGCAAAACATGGTTACTTGCTTAACTTCATCTACACTTGTATATGTCTCCTGATTTGAAGTATTTGCAATAGCAATAGCATCTCTTTCAATCCAGTAAACTTTCATGTTAAATCCCTTGTTTCTGGTCTACCTACTACTCTTTTTATATCTTTTCCATCATAGTCAACTGACTGTACTTCTATAATTTTAGAATCAAGGCCGTAATATCTTTGATTAGCTACAGTATCAAACTGAAAAGCACCTTTTAGTATTCTTGTTTTTCTACAAAATTCTTTTAAGGCATTGTTTAATCTTAATCTTATTTCACCTTCTCTCATTTCTGGATGGTGCATACGGATTAATTCATGTAATTGCTTTTGTTTCATTTTATGGCTGTTATCCTTTCTAGCTCAGTTCTATATAATTGCTGTATGCTATCAGATTGAATTTTTATACCTTGAGCCATTTCAACATCTTCATTTTCATTTAATGCAGTATTTAAAACATCATGTAAATACTTTACACATGCACCTAGTACAACTGCGTATTCAGTTGTATCTGGAAACCCAGTAATACTTGAATCGCCATGAGCAACAGTTGGATAAGCGATTGTCTTTACTTGTGCTTTTTCACTACTACTAGGAGCAGGTAAGATGGTAATAGTTGAATTTGAAAAATAGTACACAGGGGTTCTTTCACTTCTGTAATGTATAGAATCAGAATCACGCACTTGCCCCCTCATTCCTTCAGATACTTCTTGGGCTTCAAATCCATCTCTTATTACCCCTAATACTCTATGATTAGATGCATTGAATCCACTATCATCTGATTGTTCATTATCAGACGTATATCTTATAGCAATGCTATCAGGTATCACTTGCAATACTTCTCCAGCAGTTGCTGTTAAAAAATCAGTTAAGTCATTATCAGCTACAGTACTAGGAATCGTTCCTACTAACTGTTGCATTTTTTCTTTAAATGTAGCCATTTTATCCTAGGTACAGGGGAGCCGAAGCCCCCCTGTTGTTAACCTTTACTACTAAGCAGTTATCTTAAAGAGTTTATGAGACTCAATTAATTGAACCCCAAGTCCCTCATCAGACATAAACTGGTCTTTTACACCATCAAAAGCATTATCTGTTTTGATGTTTGCCTGATAGACCATTGGTCTATACTGAGCATGAAAAAGATTCTCATCGCTTACTACAAGCATATACTTGTTGTATGTGCCTCTCAAAGCAGGAGTTGGTATCAACTGCAACATTCCATGAGGTGTCTCAAGAACTCTATAATTGAATCCAAGAGCATCACGCTTCATGTCGCCTAGATTAACTGTCCAACCTGAGTTTTTACCCATAGTATTAGCAGTTTGCGTATCCATTTTTGACCAATAACCTAGAGCACCAGCACCTACGAAAGCACGCTTAACACCTGCTTCTGGTACATACTGGAATACTTTTTCCATGTCATCAACAAAGTCTGCATATGCATAACTATTACCACATGTGAAGATATTCTGGTCATCTCCTGAAGATGCACCATACGCTTCAATAGCAGGGATAAGTCCGTAAGTTGTACGAATTAAATTGCCATCAGCATCTGTACGTCCATTATCAGCAAAAGAATCACTAGCACCTGAAAGACCAGTACCACCTAGTCTTTTACCAAAAAGAAATGCTTTCTCTTTTTGCATTTTATGCTCTTGACCTTTCATCTTTCTTAGGCGTGCTAACTCACTAGATTCTCCTCGTAAAACCGCCGCCTCAAGAGTACCTGTAACTTGTAATGGTGTCTTGAATATCTGAGTAGAATTCCAAACAGTTGTTAGCTCATCTGACCATGCTTCTGGAGCAGAAGAACCTTCACCACGTGCATTACCAATAACTTTACAAACATCATTGTCAGCAAGAACTATTGTTCCACCTGTTAATGCTTTTAGTGTTAATTGGCTTGATGCAACTGCGGTAACAATTGCTACACCTTTGTTAGTTGAAAGAGCTGAATTCCATACTTCAACTTCAAGACCTACCCATGATGAATCAACTGCGGATAGTCCTACAATACCATCAACTGGTAAAGAACCTAATCCTGTGTCATTATCAGGGATAGTGCCAGGGGTTCCTTTATTTATTGCAAACTCTTGTTTCACCCAAGGATTGCGATGCTCAAACATTTTAAAAATAGGGTCTGGCACATCACGAGTTTCTCGGTTTGAAATAAGAGTAGTAAAAGGTGCTACGTCAGTCCAAAGCTCTTTTGTTACCTGTGGGTCGACATAAAAATCTCTCCTATCGGTATAAAGAACGCTAGATGCACCTCCATTATATAGCTGTTTCTCTGTAGCCATTTTTTAACTCCAATCATCTTATTATTATTAATTACCTACCCAGCAATGCATCACTAAAAAGTTGCTCTTCAGTTCTAGGCTGTTCAGCAGTCCCAGACTGCACAACGGCTGTCTTGGGTACGGCTAAACGCTCTGCCTGATTTTGCATCTCTTGAGTACGTTGTTGCACAACTGGATTAGGATTGCTTCTCAATTCAAACAGCTTAGCTAGATTATCAAGAGTCAAATTATCAGGATTGCTTGCCCATTGAACGAACTCGTCTGCTTTGTTATTTTCCCATCCATAAGCATTAATAGCATGGCTTTGAGCTTGCGTTCTCATCATGTTATCACGCTGTACTTGCATTTCATATTCGTATTGTTCTTTCATTTGAGCTTCACGATTCTGGTCTTTCTCTTTTAAGAATGACATATAATCATCTCGATACTTATCTCTAGATAAGCGATACCTAAATGACTCTGAATCAGGGTCACTATAAGCATCTATCTCGTTGTAACTAACTGGTCTTTCAGGTTCTGAAGGCTCCTTCAATGAATTCTCTTGCAATCCTTGTTGTTCAGGGTATGCTTGAGGTTGTCCGTTGGAGAGTCCAGTATTCTGCTCCTGAGTTCGGTAGTAGTCTACTTCTTGTCTCAATGCATTCAACTCACTCTTGGCTTTATCTGCCTGTGACTGCCAGTACTCGAAACGAGTGTGGTCATCTTTTGACGAGGTGACCTGCTCGTTAGTTTCTGCAATTGGTTCCTGTGCTACATTAGGTTGCACAACTCCATTAGGAACTACAGGTTGCTCTTGCACAACTTGTGGGTTCTCTACTGGAGGTTGGTCAGCATTGCGTACTTCCAATATTTGTTCAGTTTCCATCTTACTTCCTTTGCGATTTGGTTATTACCAGCAACCGCTTCCTCAATTATTTAAAAAATCTTCTAGGCCTTCATCAGACATATTGTAGGCTTTATCAAATTGATTTTGATAAGCTCTATTCATAAAGTCTTGAGCCATATTTGTTTGTGGAACTACCTGCCCATTTTGATATGTTAATGGATTGGTAATACTTTTTAAATCATCTACTCCCCACATAACTGGGTCGTTAGCAGGGTTTCCTATAGTTTGTTGTATATCTTGATATCCTGCTTGCTGACCTCTTCCACCATGTCCTTGGTTTACAATATCCCATTGTGATTGTGTTTCCATTGCATAAGGATTCCATTGCCCTGTAGGACTAAATGCTCCTTCTTCAGCTCCCACTACACTATCTTGATTAAATCCTGATACTACTTTGGGAGATTCCAATGGTTCTCCTGTCCCTGTACTTGAAATATTAGGGACTTCTGCTCTCCATCTTTCCATAGCTGATGCAGTAAGGGGGCCCATCTTGCCATCGACAGATAACGGATTTCCGTCCTTATCTGTCATTCCTAAATTGTTTAACATCTGTTGCATTTGACTTACCCCTTTAGATGTCATCTTTGAAGGGTCTCTCATCATTTTATGCATTAAAAGATTTTGATTAACTACATCCGTATTCCCATCTGCTACAGCTTGACTCATATTAGCAGTATTGACTGGTTCAGGTGCTCCTGCAACTCCTTCAGGCATAGCTTGCTGAGTTAAGTCTTGTGAAGCTATAGGAGCAGTATTAACAGAATTAGGAATACTAGTCCCCATAGGAGTCCTACCATAATCTCCATGTCTTCCATCTGCCATTAGACCTGCTTGCCTATTATACTCATCTGGACTATTTTGTCTATAGTGGTCGAGCATTCTTTGGGCTTGAGGATTCATCTTACCAGCTTGCTCTAGATGCATAGCTTGCTGTAACGGAGAAGTGCCGTATTCTTGTTGCCCAAGACTAGGGTCTCTAGCTATACGCCAGTCTTCTTTAAAATTATCGTAAGCATTTTTTATTCCACCAGTTATTCCACTAAAAACTCCTGCTAATGCATTACGTGCTTGCTCTCTATTAGCAGGATTGCTCCTTGATTGAGCTATTCTTGCTCTACGCTCTAATGACTCTTGTCTTTCTCTATAGCTCATTATTCATCCTCTATGCTTAACAACTCTTCATTCATTTGACGTTGTTTATTATCGGCAACAGGTTCTACTTCTTCTTTTGCCATTTTTAATTCATCTGCCAATCTGGTTGTATATAATTTTTGTGCCATCTCAACTTTAGCTTCTGCCTTGGCAAGTTTCTTTTCAAACTCTTTAACCTCAACTCTTTTCCTGTCATGCAATGACTCTCTTTGAGCTGTTTGCAGGTCTCCACGTAACTTCTTGATTTCTTCTTCCTGTGCCTGTATCTGACCTTGCATTTGTTGCATCTGGCCTGACCTTTGCAACACTCCTTCCATATCTGCGACATCTGTTTGCTTTAATACTTCTATTTGGTCTATTAAACCTTTTTCATGTAATTGCATGTAATATTCAAACCTTGCCCATCTATTTGATGGCAATGTTGAACCTGACAAAACGATAACGTCATATTTACCAATAGTAATGTCATTAATTTTGCCCATGTAGTTTCCTAAGTCATCGTATATAGGAGAATTCATTACTACTTCTTTAGGCATGTTGTTAGGTTGCATTAACCTCACTACTTTTTCATCTTTGTAAACGTATTGTATTAGTCCAACTACTACCTTAGCTAATTGATTGATAGACTCTTCAATGTCATCACGCTTAGATTTAATTCTTCTTTGCCCATATTCATCAAGGGCAACTGTTCCTTTAAATGTTTGTGGAGATGCACCTACATCTCCTTGCATCATTGCATAGATACCAAGGATTCTTTCTATGTCATTTCTTGCATCTGCCTCATTTTTATAGAGTTCGTTAGGTAATGGAACAGGCCCTGCTACTATTGGTGTACCAAGTTCAGGGTCAAATTCAATAACTGCTGTTCCAGCCTTACCCCAATCTTCCTCTAATTGCCTTTTATTTATGGCTCCCCTTGGAATCAATAACTTCGTATTCGTAGAGGTAGATGCATGTGCTATAATCAAAGAGCGTATTTTATTAATGTACTCTTGTAAACCCTTTACCAATCGTACATCGCTCATGGGATATGGATTTCTATTCCATCCATTCATAATAGGAACAATTGGGTATTCCTCTATTGGTAGCACAACTTGAAATAACTCTTTATCACCTACGGCAACACATTGCTTGATTTGACATATCTCAATGTCATTAACCATTATTTTACCATCTTCCACAAGATGGCCTTTAGTTATAATATCTATAGTTGTTGTAGAATTAGGTATTGAACCTAAATGCTCAGGGCCAGCCATAGGAACTTGCTGACCTGTATTTGGGTCAACCATCAAATGAAATTTGTCACCCATTTGTTCATGTATTGCTAAGTAATCAGCTACAGATTTACTATCTGTTAATATCTGTTCTCCTTGAGGAGTTCTAAGTAATACTGCTGGAGACTCTTTATACTGAGCAAATTCTTCAGGGTCTAACACTTGAAGTTCATCAATAAATGGGTCGTATACTTTATGGTATGGCATAAAGACCTTACTGTAACGCTCCATTAATTCAAGTTCACGTTCTCCAGTAATGGTCTCACCAGTATGATTTCTTTTTAGAGTTACTTGTTGTGACTCTCTGCCGTATCTTGATTCAGATGGCACATTGATATAAGTAGTTTCCTGACATTCCTTAATAATATCTGCATGGTCAGGATAGGCTTTCATTAGAACATCTTCAGATACAATCTTTGCTACAATAATATTACTAGCATCTCTACAGAAGGGGTCTTTAGATGCAGGGTCTATAAATACTTCTAATGGGTCAACTGACTTTAGTTTAACCTCCCCAGAGCCAAAATCAGCATCTGGGTCTATATAGGACATCAGCACTCCCATGCCTTTTACATAGTAATCGTCAATGGCTGTCTTTAATTCGACATTACCATTAGAGATGTCCCAGATATAGGCCATAATATCACTAAACATTCTGCCTACTTTATTATCGCTGGTTTCTCTACCAGTAGATTGAAATTTTGGTTTATTAGATGTGAGCATTGCTTTAGCCTGCTCAACGGCTGAATAAACAACATTCACTACAATAGGTTGTTGTGAACGCTGTTTTAGAGCTGTAGCCTCATCGTCTGTCCATTGCTTACCATTTCTGAACTCGTTATCTTCTACAGCTTGCTTTGCCCAATTCTCCCTAGCGGAAGAATACTCACTTAGAAGGTCGTGAGTTCTTTGGACATTTTCTGTTTTATTATGCATATAAGTATAAGCACGTAGCTAACGCACTTGAGACTTATACGTTAAAGTATTACTTTAAGTTCCTTAATATTATTTGTTAAGGTCGGAAGGTATTTTATACTTCTTGAGTATTTCAGGACACATTTCACCTTTTGAGCATATTTCGGCAAATGCCTTTAATAGATAATATCCTCCTTGGAATCGTGGTCTAGGGTATATCCTTTCTTCATTAAGAAAAAACTGCAACCCCATTAGCATCCAATCATAATAAGTCATAGCATTCTTATTATAAAACACTATTTTATCTTTAGGGTGCTTGTGTCCTTTCTTAAATGTTACTTTACTAGACATTATGCTACTTTCCATGAACGTGAATTCTTTTCATAGTTTTCATTCTTGGAAGATTTAGTTTCTTCTGTGTGGCTTGGTCTGTAAATGCCTTTCATTGCATAGAACATACCATCTAAAAGGTCATCATGCTTACCACGTGGATATAGCAATAGCTCATCCTTTAGCTCTAGCATGTCCTTTTTTAAATACATCTTACCTTGTGCAAAGTAAGGCTCCATAGTTTCTAGCCTAGAAGACTTAGATGTCCTTGGAGATTCTTTTATTTCAAGCCCAGATATAAAGATGTTTTCCTCATCACATCTAGTTCTCAGGTATTCTCTTAGCATTTCCTGATACCCAACACTTTCAATGCGAACCTTGGATGGTTTGTACATTTTAAAATACTGAATAATGCTTTCAGCAAGCTTCATGGGCGTAGCACGTTTGCGGTAGTAAGGTAACACGTACCTATTATTGTCTTTATCTACTGCTATCGGCATAATTACCGAATAGTCAGCAGTCTTTCTTATTGAGGATGCAGGGTCTACGCCCATAAATATATTCACAGGAATCTTTTTCTTAGATTTATCTGTTAAGAAATGATTACCTTCACCATCTATGCTATAGTCATAGTCATGGTATTTAAAATATTTCTCATTAAATAGCTGGTCTTCATCGCCAATTATCTGACATAAGTATTCTCTGTAGAAAACAGATACTCTAGCAATAGATTCTAATTCTTTCTTTTTCTTCTGAAGCTTTTCAATGGGTTGCCATTCTTCCCATAATGCTATATTCTTATCAATATCTGGGGCAAAATGCATATTTACCCATCCATCCATTTCTTTTAATATCTCCACTAAACATCTTTGATGTTGAGGAGTACCAATAACAGCTATCTTCCCTCTTATTGGGTCTAACGAAGGAACGGCACTCTGCAATAGCCATCTAAGGTTAGACTCCATAGCCTCTGCTGTCTTAGTATTGTTTTCATCTTCAGGGTCATCTACTATAATAAGCGTAGGTCTCTGACTCCCTACCTTTATTCCACGTAACTGCTGACCAGTACCTTTGCATATTATCATAGAACCATCTTTTAGTTCTATCTCTGACTTAGACCAAGTCTTGGCACTATGTTGTCCCCAATAACCATATATAGCTCTTAACTGCTGGCTATAATCCAATGTATCTTTTATAGTACCCAGTAATTTAATTGCATGGTCTTGAGTCCTAGATACCAAGACTATTAGCTTAGCACCTTTGTGGTGTAGTATGTGGTAAAGGGGGTAGACACCTCCAACAATAGAGGATTTAGCATGACCACGTGGTGCTATTATATTCACCTGCTTACTATCGTCATCCATTAGTACATCTGCTATCTTATAATGGAAATCAGGGGAAGGCACAGAAAACATATTAGAATTTATAATACTACCAAACAGTATCATGTTCTCTTTTAGCTTATTCTGTAAAAGCTTTATTTCTTTTTTCTTGTTTTCTTGGGACATTTCTTTATTTTGTGCAATTCATTATTTTCTAAATCGCCTTTATTTAGGCCACAATATTGTTTACCCTTATATCTACCTGCAAACCCACAACATTTCTCGATTAAGGGGCAATATTCAAACAAATTCAGTCATTCTGGAGTAGGAAGTCATACATCATTCCGTATGTCTCCATCTCTCTTAAGGCATCTAGTGCTATTTCGGAGATTTGCCTAGCTTCCATCTCTCCCATTACGGCAATTACGTGTAATGCACCAATTGCCACTTCAATCTGTCTTTGTAAGACTTCGATATCATTCGTTTCGTTCATTGGTCTCTTCCTTTCGTGACATGACAAGCTTTTTTTCCTCTTCTTGAGTTATCTTGTCTAAAATTGTCTTAGTATCTATCATTTCAACAGTATCTGTAGTGATAGCTTTGTTGGGTTTCATCTCTAATAAGTCCATTATCTGGTCATTTGCTTTTAGAAAGTTCCCTACGTCACCCTTATGCTCAGCCATATCCAACGCTCTTATCAGATTATCTACCGCAAATTCTTTATTGATAGATTTTTCAGTTAGTATTTCTTTTACTTTCTTTTCTACTTCCATCTTAATCCTCTTGTTCTTTAGAAATCTACGTACTGTTGCCTCTGGTATTTTGTCTTTAGGGCGATATACATTAGCTAATTTCTTAAAATCTACGTTTCCATTAAGCATCATGTTGGCATATGCATTAATAGTGTTCTTACCACGTGTAGAACCTATCTCTTGCTCTTCCCAGCTCTTTGCTGGGTTAGTCTTAGCATAGATTCCATAAGCCTTATTTAGCTCATAGTGTATCTTGGAAGAGGCGGTGTCCCATCCAACACCACCTGACAGCTTTATGAACGTCTTTATATTGCCGTTCTTATCTGTGTATTCTTTGATGGACAGACATTCCATGACATAATCATCATCTGTTAAGCACCATTGCGAGGTTGACTCAACATCTTTCCAGTAGCAATAACCCATATCAGGGTCTTTATCTACTTCAGATTTAGTATATACATGAAACTTATGTTTCTTACGCTGATATAATCTTTCGATTATTTCCAATAGTGACTCCAATCAATATTTTGTTCTACTTGTATACAAGTACTTGTACTCTTTACATGTAGAGTTATCTCTTTACATGTAACTTGTACACTATAAGTGTACTCAAGTTAATAGTAACTTAATCCGTACTCTTATCATTTATACCTAGTTCTAATTCAATTGAACGCTGAATTATCTCGTATTCAGCATCTAACATGTCTAAATCTAGCTCATCTACTTTATTCATGTTTTCAATTTCTTCAATTGTTCTTTCAACCTTTTCCCATCTACCTGTTATCAGGTCGAATTGTTCAAGTATAATCTTCTTATCTCTATCCATATTCAATTCTTACTTTAATATACATCTATAAGTCTCTATTATGCAACGACTTAAGGATACTTAAAGTTCCATAGTACTCTTATGGAATTAGAATTAGAATGGGAGTGGGAGGTTTACCTAGTTACCACCCCCCATTCAATCAGGATGGTTAGGTTGAACTTGGTTGAGTTCATTGAATTAAGTTCAACTGTTCGTTGAACATGGTTACTAGCGTAACCCAATAGGTATGCTACGCATCCTAATCATATACTATATAAAAGCCCTCTCTTCTTATATGAAATCCTTACACATCGTAAGAGTATTTAACCTAAAGGAGATAATTATGAAATCAATACTTAATAAACTATTTAACATGGAAACACCAACTGTTCTATCTAATTACATAACATGGTTATACAGCCAGAATGTTATTGTTAAAATCTTATTATGGCCGTTGAATCTTATCATTGGATTTTTCTTGATACTATCTTTAACAGTTGTAATTGTTCACTTGATGTATACTTTCAAGAGCAAGAGAGAGCTAGATGCAGAAGAATTTATATCAGCACGTGATAAAGCAATGTTTCATGGCTTACTCCATGATGATGAAGAAGATGATGAATGGCTAAGCACAGAAAATTGGTATGATGAATTAACACCAAAAGAACAGGATGACTTCAATAACTATGGAGAATTACCATTCTAATCAACTTAGGGGGCGAAAGCCCCCTTCTCTTCTTGTACGATAAACAATTTCAAAAGGAGAAAATTATGAAATCACTTATCAAACTTGGAAGAGCAACAGCAAAAGCATTTAAAGCCACTAAGGCATCTCCTTCCAAGGTAAAGAAAGTCGTTAAGGATTCTCATTCTGCATTCATGGCAGGGTATAATTCAGTACGATAGTTGGAAAGCCCTCAGAAATGGGGGCTTCTCTTCTTGTATGTTAAACAAAACAATTTAATTGGAGAACAAAACAAATGGAATTGCCATTCGATAAAAATAAAAAGCTTGTTGATTTATCAGCAGGAGAATTTGGAAATCTTATAACTGTAGCATTATTGCACGTGCAAAAGAAACAGATAGAGAACATTGGAGAAAACATGGCTACTGTTATGGATTCAATGATGGATAATGCACCGCAAATGATAAATAAATTTCAGGAGATAGAAAAGAAATTGGTTGAATAAATAAAGGGGGTTAGAAACCCCCTTTTCTCTTCTTGTACGTTAAACAAAACAATTAGACTCGGCTCGGCAAGTCGATGAATCAAGGGGCTGGTGTGTATAAAGATATACTAGTTACAATCCGCCTAAAGCGGACACCATTTGGTACACATACTATAAGCGAAGACCTACGTATGTTATTAATATGGATATAAAAAGAACGTGGACTCTAGAGGAACATGGTCTTTTTTGCAAGGCTTTATACTAAGTCAGCCCTCGTCTAAAAAAGCTCTCTTCTTTTACAACTAAAAAGGAGATTGTTATGAAATGGATAAAAAATACAACGATTTACTGGAATCTTATAAATTTCTGGAACATGCTTAAATGCAATCATGGGAAAGAATATTTATATGAAATTGACCAAAGGATTCCAGAAAAACGCTGTTTAGCTTGCGAATGCAATGACCCATTGCATGACCACCATGATGGTTGCCCATCTTGTACAGATATTATGTATCTGATTGACTGTCAAAATAGAGGCATAGAAGTAGACTAGCCTTTTATAAAATAGATAGACTCTTCCTGTATATAGCCATGCTTTTAAGCTTGAGCACGCAGGG